>Ga0062381_10000486_pt1 | contig 9800 bp, 11 predicted proteins | sample DOMMetBare1Fresh_2_FD_59506 | JGI IMG/M metagenome (GOLD analysis project Ga0062381, IMG submission 59506) | Wetland sediment microbial communities from St. Louis River estuary, USA, under dissolved organic matter induced mercury methylation -... | ecosystem: Environmental > Aquatic > Freshwater... | reverse complement strand
GATGGGGCTACTGTTTGTGCTTACGATCCGGTTGCTACAGATGAGGCAAAACGTATGCTTGGTAGCTCTATTCGCTATGCTGCCAATCCTTACGATGCGACTGACAACGCTGATGCGCTTGTGCTTATCACCGAATGGTCGGAGTTTAGGATTATCAACTTTACAGAGCTCGAAAAAAGAATGAACCAAAGGGTAATCTTCGATGGTAGAAATATTTATGATCCCGAAGAGATGAGGGAGCGTGGCTATGTTTACTACAGCATCGGTAGAAAACCTATAATGTAACTTTAACATATAAGGTCATGGGTAGAAAAAGGGTTTTGGTAACAGGCGGTGCTGGCTTTCTTGGCTCGCACTTGTGCGAGAGGTTGCTTAACGATGGTTGCGATGTTATCTGCTTGGATAACTTCTTTACTGGGACTAAAGACAATGTGGTTCACCTGATTAGCAATCCCTTTTTCGAGCTTGTCAGACATGATGTTATTACACCGTTTTATGCTGAGGTTGACGAGATTTACAATCTTGCTTGTCCTGCTTCTCCTATCCACTACCAGTATAATCCCATCAAAACGGTAAAAACTTCGGTTATGGGGGCCATTAACATGCTTGGGTTAGCTAAGCGTGTTCGTGCTAAAATTCTTCAGGCTTCAACTAGCGAGGTTTATGGTGATCCTCTTCTGCATCCTCAGCCCGAGGAGTACTGGGGCAATGTTAACCCAATCGGACTCCGTTCGTGCTACGATGAAGGTAAGCGATGTGCTGAAACGCTCTTTATGAACTACTACTTTCAGAACAACGTTAGGATTAAGATCATTCGCATTTTCAATACCTACGGACCGCGAATGAACGAGGCTGATGGTCGTGTTGTTTCCAACTTTATCACTCAGGCTCTGCGTAATGAAGACATTACGGTTTATGGCGATGGCTCTCAAACCCGTAGCTTCCAGTATGTTGACGATCTTATTGAGGGGATGGTTAGAATGATGGAAACCAACGATCAGGTTATTGGGCCTTTCAACCTTGGTAATCCTCACGAATTTACCATTCTCGAGCTTGCGCAAAAGGTCATTGCTCTCACAGGCTCTTCTTCAAAAATTGTGTTTAAACCACTCCCTTCTGATGACCCTATTCAACGTCAACCGGTAATTGATAAGGCAAAGGAGCAGCTTCGTGGTTGGGAGCCTAAAGTTAACCTCGAAGAGGGGCTGAAAAAGACTATCGAATACTTTAAAAGTACGCTTTAGCATACCAGTATTATTGCACAGGTCTCATTAAATGAGCATCTTTGCACCTCTTAATCAACAATAAAAATATGAATAGCAATACCTATGTGGTGATTGGAAGTAATGGGCAGCTTGGTAGCGAGCTTAAAGAGCTATCAGCTAGTAACCCCGCTAGCTTCAAATTCTACGACTATCCGGATATTGATATAACTAAAAAGGAGAACCTTCTTGCTATTTTAAAACAGGATGCTCCTGCTGCAATTATCAACTGTGCGGCTTACACGGCTGTTGATAAGGCCGAATCGGAAAGCGATTTGGCAATGGCAGTTAACGGCGATGGGGTAAAAAACCTTGCTGAGGTTGCTGAGGCTATCGATGCTTGGCTTATCCATGTTTCTACCGACTATGTTTTTGATGGCTCTGCTCATCGTCCTTACGTCGAAACTGATGCTACAAACCCTTGCTCGGCTTACGGTAGAACTAAGCTTGCTGGCGAAAATTTTGCTACTGCCTATCGTAAAGGTGTGGTTGTTCGTACAGCTTGGCTATACTCCTCGTTTGGTGCAAATTTTGTAAAAACAATGCTCCGTCTTGGTGCCGAACGAGATAGCTTAAATGTGGTATTCGATCAGGTTGGTACTCCAACTTATGCTAGAGATCTTGCTTCGGCGCTTTTAGCTATTGCCGATAATGCTACAAGCTCTAACAACCTATCGCTTGCTGGTATTTACCACTATAGCAACGAAGGCGTTTGTAGCTGGTACGATTTTACTCGCGAAATATTCGACCTGTGTAATATTAGCTGCAAGGTGCTACCGATTGAATCGAGCAGCTATCCAACGCCTGCAAAACGTCCTCATTACAGCGTTTTTAATAAGGCAAAAATTAAGGCTACGTTCCAAATCGAAATACCTCATTGGAAGCACAGCCTCATCAACTGTTTGAACAAATTAAATAAGTAGATATGAGCAATACTATCGATCAGCAAATTGTCGACAAGGCAATGGTTTGGATTAACGGTAGCTACGACGAGGCTACCAAAACGGAGGTTAAACGCCTCATGGAGGAAGATCCTCAAGAGCTTAAGGAGTCGTTCTACCAAAGCTTGGAGTTTGGTACTGGCGGTCTTCGTGGTATTATGGGGGTTGGAACTAACAGAATGAATATCTACACTGTTGGAATGGCTACTCAAGGGCTTGTAAACTACATCAAATCGCAATTCGTTGGGGAAGCTGATTTAAAGGTTGCAATTGCTCACGATAGCCGCAATAACAGCCGCCTCTTTGCTGAAACTACGGCAAAAATATGTGCTGCAAACGGACTAAAAGCTTACCTTTTTGAGAGCTTAAGACCTACGCCTGAGCTTAGCTTTGCAATCCGTGAGCTTGGCTGTAAGGCTGGCGTTGTTGTCACTGCGTCTCACAACCCAAAGGAGTACAACGGCTACAAGGTTTACTGGAGTGATGGCGCTCAAATTATTGCTCCTCACGATAAAAATATCATTGCAGAGGTTAATAAGATTAGCAGCGTTGATGAGGTCAAATTCGAAGGTGGCAATGGCGTTATCGAAATCATTGGCGAAGAGATTGATGCTAAGTATATCGACAAGCTTGCTACGCTTTCGCTTTCGAAGGAAATTATTGCTAAGCATGCAAACCTAAAGATTGTATACACGCCAATTCACGGTACTGGCGTTATGCTTGTTCCTCGTGTTCTTAATCGCTTTGGCTTTAAAAATATCATTCATATTCCTGAACAGGATATCTCTGACGGAAACTTCCCTACAGTTAAATCGCCAAATCCTGAAGAAAATAGCACTCTCGAAATGGCTATTGCTAAGGCTAAGGTGGAAGATGCTGATATCGTGCTTGCTACCGATCCAGATGCCGACCGTGTGGGTGTTGCTGTTAAAAATGAAAAGGGTGAATTCCAGCTTCTTAATGGTAACCAAACTGCTTCTCTCCTAACCTACTACATGATTAATAAGTGGAAGGAGAATGGGCTGCTTCATGGTAAGGAGTATATCGTAAAAACAATTGTAACCACCGATCTTTTAGCCGAAATAGCAAAGAGCTATGGGGTTGAGGTTTTCAACGTGCTTACAGGGTTTAAGTTTATTGCAGACATCATCGGTAAAAACGAAGGTTCTAAAAAGTTTATCGTTGGTGGCGAAGAGAGCTACGGATACCTTGCTGGGGAGTTCGTTCGCGATAAGGATGCCGTTATCTCGTGTGCTCTGATTGCTGAAACTGCGGCTTGGGCAAAGGAACAGGGTAAAACGCTAGATCAGCTGCTTAAGGAGATTTACATCCAGTTCGGATTCTTCAAGGAGGATCTGCTTTCTGTTACAAAGAAAGGGATTAGCGGTCAGGAGGAGATTAAAAAAATGATGGAAAACTTCCGCAGTACACCTCCTCAATCTATTGCTGGTTCGAAGGTTATGCTAATTCACGACTATAAGTCTGGCGAAACTTTCGATACTATCAGCGATCTTCGCTACTCTATAACCCTTCCAAAGTCGGATGTGCTACAGTTCATAACGCAAGATGGCACCATCGTTTCGGTTCGTCCTTCGGGTACCGAGCCTAAAATTAAGTTCTACTTTGGCGTTAAGGCCAAGCTTTCGTCGATAACCGAATACGAAAAGGTTAACAACGAGCTTGACGCTAAAATAGAGCAAATAGTAAATGAGCTAAAGCTTAGATAGTCTAAGGCATAATAAAAAAAGACCTACCTACTAACGTGCGTAGGTCTTTTTATTTTAGGATATAATGCCTATTTTTCGTAAACGCATAATTCACCATTTTTAAGGGTGATATCTTTTTAATCGTACTTATATAAAATTTGGGCTGATGGTGCATAGTTTGGTTGTTAGTCTCCCTTCGCTAATGGCGTTTTTTTGGGCGGCAACACTACACTTCGAGGGGAAAGATGGGAATAGGGCTAAGAGACTCCTTTCTCTCTTTATGGTTGCTGCGTTCTTACTGTACGTTTGCTATATTCCTTTTTTTAATGGACACACAAGGTTGTTCATATACCTTTTGCCGCTATATACTTTTGCCAGCCTAATGGTTTATCCGATGTACAGCCACTACATTTGTATGATAACCAAAAGCCCTACTTTCAGAAAGTGCTACTTTCTTCACTACATACCTGCCTTACTTTTTGCAATTCTTATGGCAATTGGCATTCTACTGCTAAACGACAGCAGTATTAAAATGCTCGAAAAAACGATAGAAACGAACCAATGTAGCTACTATGGGAATCGGCCTTACATTGTTAGCTATATCTACTATGTATTTCTTTCTTCGCGCATATTTTTTGCAGTTACTGTTCTTGCTTCATTATACCTTAACTTCAAGAATATTCGTTCGTATAATGTTTCTTTAAGCGATATTTTTTCTAACCCCGAAGCTCGAAGCTTAAATAATTTATCTTTTATTCTTGCTGCTCTTACGGCTACTTCATTAATTAGCTTCATTTTTAATATTATAGGGTTTCAGGCTTTTAAAAATAGCGATTGGCTTTTACTTATCCCTTCCTTTACATTAAGCTCTATTTTATATATAATTGGGCTAGTTGGATTAAAACAGGAGCAAGTTTGTTTGCTAAATGAAGAAAAGGATGTTCTTATTTTATGCAAAGTTGATACAACTTTCGAAGCCGAAATAATGGTTAGCGAAAATTTTAAGCAGGAGTTTGAATCTTGGTTTTTTGATGGCAAAAGCTACCTTGCAAAAGATTTAAAAATTTGGGATGTTTGTGAAGCTTTGAATACGAATCGCACCTATGTTTCGAGCTATATTAATAAAAACTACTCTATGAATTTTTGCTCGTTTGTAAACAAGCATCGAGCGGCATTTGCAAAGGAGCTAATTCTAAATTCTGATAACGACATCTACAGCTTAAACTATGTCTCTGAACAGGCTGGGTTCAGCTCCTTAAATTCGTTTTACAGAGCTTTTCAAAAGGAGTACGGCATCAGCCCTGGAAAATACAGACAAGTTTATCAAAACGTCAACTAGCTCACTAACAAATAATTAACAACATTAGAAAACTGCATTTCAAAAGGTAAATATTTACCTAATGGCAAAAGAGTAGCTTTTTTGCTACACTTTTTTCATCTTTCTTTGTACTGTATCGATGAGGAATCGAGAACTGTGTTAGTTCGTTTTCATTTTTAGAAAATGGTTAAGGTTAGTAAGTGATAGTTTCAACCCCGTTTAAGTTAGAACAATGTTTTAAGGCTGTTGAGAAATAGCTAAAAGACGAACCTTAATTCGATTAAAGGATCGCCCTTAAAACAGGCGATCCTTTTTTAACAAATAAAATCAGATTGTCAATTCGTAAAATTCTGACAAATCGGAAAAACATCAGTTTGCCAATCTCTATGATATAAAATACATTTGTCAAACAAATAAACGATACGATAACCACTCTTAGCTATATAGCTTAATAATTGCAAATGGTAAATATTAGCTAACCATTTAAAACATATTGCTAAACAAATACTCCTACAATTACTGCGATAAATCAGACATTACACAAAATACGCCTCCATAAAGGGGCGTATTTTTTATGTCCTACTACTTCCTTCGTCTGGTGGTGCTGCTCGTGTTATTTTATTGATAAATAATCATATCAGTTTGATTCAATTGGATCTAGTGGTGAGGATAAAGCATGCGATGAATTCATTAATCGTGTTGCAAACCGTCTCTAAATGCATATATTCGCAGAACATTTTTGGTATCATCTGATTTTACAAATTTTGCAAATGCTTAGTTTTCAAATCAACATGTTGCATAAAAGTGTATAGAGTAAATTTAGCTTAAACAATCATCTAAAAAATTAACTATGAATCGTAACGAGCAGATCAGTTTTTGCAGGACATGCAAAAACAAGGAATTCTCTCCAAACCAAGGAATTGTATGCCAACTTACAGATCTTAGTGAAGATTACAATGGCTACTGCACCCATTACCAAGAAGACGCCTACCTAATTGCCAAAAGAGCAGAAGATGAAAAGCAAAGTTATGTTTATAATAATATTGCTGGCAATTGGGTGCGTTTTGCAAATCTTGTCCTTGACTCAATCTTCTTGTATATAATCCAGCTTATATTTGGCTTTTTTGTCGGACTCACCTTAGCATTTAGCGCACCTTCGATAATATCTACTATTTCAGAACATGAAATGCTATTCAGCTATTCTTTTGCATTTATTTTGGGGATGCTTTACTTTACAATTTTCGAAGGATTTACTGGAAGGACACCTGCTAAGTACCTTACTCAAACCAAAGTTGTCACTGCCGACGGAAGCGAGCCTAGCTTTGGAACTATCTTTGTAAGATCGCTTTGCCGCTTTATTCCTTTTGATGCTGTCTCTTTCGTATTTGCAGGAGTAGGCTGTGGCTGGCACGATAGGCTTTCTGAAACAGCAGTAATAAAGGATAAAGCGTAGCCAGAAGTACGTATTGCATTCCTAAATACCAAGTACAAAAAAGCAGCAGAGTAGGACAAGCACTTCCCCTGCTGCTTTTTCCTTTATGTAAATCTATACCGTAAACTTTACAAACTTATAGGTAATAGACTCCTTGTAAGCCTCCCTACTAACCTTTACAATACATGTAGCCTTTCCTCCTGCCACGGTTGTTTGTACAGAAATCGAAACATCAGAGTAGATACTTCTAACGCTCACCGATAAATCCACACCTGTTTTGGAGTAAATTGCATACTCCACATCCGAATGTAACGTACTCGAGCTAGTTGTCATTCCAACGAGCGCAATGCTGCTTGTACCTCCAGTATTAAGTAGCAGTCCGTCAGTTGCGGTATAGGCCACTCCATCAATAGTAAACGAATTCACTCCCAATACCTTATAGTTTGGCATCGGGATCTCACTTTTCTCATTTTCGCACGATGTTAAAAGCAATGAAAACGACATAAAAAGGATGGCATAAAATGTTTTCATAAAATTTGGGGTTTAGTTAATGCAAATAAATAACGGCTCTAAGTTAGAAAAAAGCAAACCTCAAATTACAAGGGATATTTCAAATTATACATATCTTTATTTTCTCCTAGAACATACATTAGGAGAGTATATCGATAAATGTTAAATTATAACCATACAAAACACTATGAGGCTTTACTTGCTTACACTTTTTGTCGTGCTAACAACCAATGCGCACTCACAAATGTACTTCAACTCAAAATGGGAAGCTACGGAAATAATACAAGGCATCTTTGAGGTGAGAACAACGTATGATTCCACATTGCTCGGATTTCGGGTGCGAAATGTGCTTTCTGATGAGGTAGGTGTGCTAGAATCGTCGGACTTGAAAAATGGGAAGCTCGTTTTTTTTAATGAAAACGGCGATACAACTCTCGTTACAAATATTACCAATGGCAAGAGAGAGGGCTATTGTAAATTGGCTTACCCAAACGGCAAGCTAAAAGGGGTTGGCTACTACTTGAGAAGTGAGATGCATGGCACTTGGCACTGGTACTTCGAAAATGGACAGCTAGCAGCTAAAGAAGAATACAAAAAAGGAAAAATCGTAAACGAATCATATTGGAACGAAGATGGAAGCTCGGTTTTAGATGTAAAATCTGCTAATAAAAACCCCGACTTTATTGGTGGGCAACAAAGGCTCCAAACAATTATAAAAGACAACCTCGTTTATCCGAAGGCTGAAATTGAAAATTGGAATTCTGGCATTGTTTACGTTAAGCTTACAATTGATGAGCATGGAGAAATATGCAATTCGTATGTTTTGCGCGGTGTTAGCTATGCGCTCGACACAGAAGCGCTGCGTGTGGCAAGAAAATGTACTGGTTGGAATCCAGGCAAGGCTCACAACATTGTTGATAAATTCACCTACGTAATACCCGTAACTTTTAAATTAGAATGGGTGAGGGATAGCATGTAGATGCTTCCTTCTTCCCTACCTGATCTCCACAATCGCTAAAAACCCTTTCAAATATAGTAAAGATTATAGGCTCAGCTCTATATGGATGTTTGTTAATTTGCTATATTGTAGTCTATTAATAGCATTCTAATCGCATTTTACTATGAAGAAAGTAACAGGTATCGGAGGTGTCTTTTTTAAGAGTAAGAATCCCCAAAAAATGAACGAATGGTATAAAACCCACCTTGGTATAAACACCAACCCTTACGGCGCTGTATTTGAGTGGCATCAGGGTGCCGATAGTAGCAAAAAGGGGTTTACCAGCTGGAATCCGTTCGATGCATCGACCGACTACTTTGCTCCTTCTGATAAGGAATTTATGATAAACTACAGGGTGGAAAATATTGAGGAGCTGGTAGCTGAACTTCAGAATAGTGGTGTTACCATACTCGATAGTATTGAAACAGTAGAGTACGGTAAGTTTGTGCATATTCTGGATATTGAAGGGAACAAAATAGAGCTTTGGGAGCCTAACGATGTCGAGTACGAGAAGCTAGGCGAACAGCTTGGCTGCCAAACGACTAAGTAGAGGTTAGAAGAAAGTGTAACCAATAGTTCCGCCCCTACAGGGCGGAAAATGGGGGACGTAATGCCTCTGGCTACCAATATTACGCACCTAACGGTGCGATAGCCTGCATAGCCTTTAAACAATGCACTACCCTAACAGAATGCTTGCCTCGTAGAGGCTAAGGAGCGGTAGGAAAGCGGCAGACCGCCTGTAGGGGCGGAAGATGGGAGGCATCGCAACCTACCTTGCTCGCATTATGCACCTAGATGGAATGCTTACAGTAGGGGTTTACACGTATGATTTCTCAATTACTTTTATCTCTATGTTAACAATCTTTGTAAAAATCAAAACTTACAACTAATATGTCCAACACATTTACCCAAATTCATATTCAAGCTGTTTTTGCTGTACAAAATCGCGATTCACTTATTTCCAACAAATGGGATCAACAACTTTACCAATACATAGGAGAAATTATAAAAATCAAGGACACAAACCTATTTCGATTAACGGGACGTCAGATCACGTTCATATCCTCCTTGGTAGGCGTCCTACTCAATCGTTATCCGACTTAATACGAGAAATACGACATCCGAGTGCTATCCTTCGTTGAGAGGCTGAAACAGGGTGACACGATTTCAGGCAGTGAATTCCTCCAGTTCAAAAGCCTGATGACGGAAGGGTAGAAAATTGGCCTTCCCTTCTGCTTGATTCGCCGTTAGAGGATTAGTGAGACTTCTGAAACAGCCAGTAAAAAATATAACAAATCTGTTACCAATCACTTGCCTAAAGTAACAGCTAAGCTACCTTTACGGAGTAATTTAAGGCACTATGAAATATAAGGAAGTGCTAATATTATTACAAGGACAGATGGAGGCTGGTCAATCAGGTAGGAAGCCATCGGCAGCTCAATCCCCCGAAAAGAAGGGGCGCGTAACTATCGCAGGTAAGGACAACGATGACATTCCTCCCAAAACCCTTAAATCTATACTTACTCAGGCGAGGCTAGCTTAGCTCTGCCATTTGAGCCAAACGGATTGGAATTGATTAAAAACAGTAGCGATGGAAGCAAAAAAGTTATTGGCAACCGTTGAAAAAAGCGAAT
>Ga0062381_10000480_pt1 | contig 9863 bp, 10 predicted proteins | sample DOMMetBare1Fresh_2_FD_59506 | JGI IMG/M metagenome (GOLD analysis project Ga0062381, IMG submission 59506) | Wetland sediment microbial communities from St. Louis River estuary, USA, under dissolved organic matter induced mercury methylation -... | ecosystem: Environmental > Aquatic > Freshwater... | reverse complement strand
GTGCATTTCGGACGTGAATTCTGCATAGCACGACGACCGCGTTGCGCCGATTGCTTCTTACACGACCTCTGCCCGTATTACACGAAGACCCAACCGAAATCCTGATGTCCGCGCTATACCAAAGTGTGGTGGAAGCCGGGTTCTACCGTCTCCCCCGTCTGGCGCACAGAAATATGCACGCCCCGGCCTATAAGCTCCGCCAGCACGCAATCGACCAGATCCGGTAATTTCGCGTATACAGGCTCCGTCAAGCCGATAATAGCTTCGGCAGGAGAAGGATCGAGCACCTGCATGCCCAAGCAGACACCTTCGGCTTCATACCCAACCAGAAATGCAGCATCGAACAAGTCGGAAAGCTTGAGATCATGCAGGGATTGCGACCCAAATTCTCTGCGCGCCATATCATCCGGTGTAAAACGAAACAAGGTACCCGGCTCTTCACCGGTGCCATCAAGAGCATCGACCGTTACGATAAGGTCGTAATCCCTGACCGCATTCAGGTAATCGAGGCTCATGCATCCGACATCGAGAAAATCAACATCGGGCCCGCAATCGTAGGCTTGGAGCTCCTCGTAGACAGCAGGACCCAACCCGTCGTCGAGCATCAACTTGCTGCCAACGCAGAATACCGCGATGCGCATGGCTCCCTACCCGACCATAGGACGAATGACCAAGTTATAGTATGTCGCAGCCACCAGGGCAACGCACCCTATAAGCACACCCGCAACCGCCCATGCACGTTGCCGGGCAATATAGCGCTCCTTCGTCCAACCTTTTACATCGATGTAGCGATGCGCCACAAACGGCTGGCTGATCCGCGCAAACAGGAATGTAATAGCTGTTAAGCAGATGAAAACCACTCCTGCCATCACGATAGATGTCGTCGTGCGCATAGTCCATGCCAGGTAAAAGCAGTTGTCAGCCAGCAGCCATAGCGGATAGAAACCTATCGTTACCCAAAGTCCATGCACCGGACCCCAGACCGGAGGAGCAAAAAGAGCTCCTATATTCAAACGGGGAATACCTTCGAGAAACTTTTCTTCTTCAGCAATCTGCTCGTCGGTCAGTTCAGCCATGTACAGCCTTTCCCATCTCGCATTCGAAAGACGCACGAGCGCGAGACTGCTTTTATCCGTATTTCGCTTCATGCCTGCAACCAGCAAGAAACGCCAAGACTCTCAGATTATAAAAGAAGGGCCCGCATAATGCGGGCCCTTCTCGGAATCCGGCACGATTCAGCGTCTAATGCGTAGAAGAATCTTCCCCTACGATGGTATGACGCTCGGTGTCGTACAGCAATCCACCATGCTCGCGATGAATGAACATGAGCTTCGTCGGAGCAAAGCCTTCGATGTTCGCCAGATAAACATGGATGAACATGAAGCAGATGAACACGAACATCATGAAGTAATGCACGATGCGCATGGACATCAAACCGCCGAATGCCGTGGTGCCTGCCGCGAAAATCGGCCAATCCATGGTCGGTCCCCATAATGCAAAGCCGGTGTAGCCCATGAACAGAATCAGGAACGGAATCAAAAGGTAGCTGATTTTCTGAGGAACACCCAGCTTAGCAGCCAAAGGATGATCCTTCTTCAAGAACAGGTAGTACTTGATCCACGCACCCAACTGATGGCGATTGTCTGCTTGCGGAAGCCAGGTTTTGATATCGGTAACAGTATTCCGCGTGCCGCCGGTAGGAGCAGACTTCACGATGAAAGCCATAACGACACGGACGATGCAGTTGACCAGCAACACGATGCCACAGAATACATGGACACCGCGCGCCACACCCATGAAACCGACCCAATACGGGAAATGGATGTTGAAACCGGTGACGATCAACAAGATGAAGCACACCAAGTTGATCCAGTGCGTGATTACGAACTGGAGAGGATGGGCCTCTTTATAATGTGCCAGATGCGCCATCTTACTTCACCCCCCAAGGGCTGGTAACGGTCGAGAACTTCTTACCCGTCGCAGGCTCGGTGATATGCACGGCACAGGCGGTGCAAGGATCGAAGCTGTGAACGGTACGCAATGCATTGATCGGCTTTTCGATATCGGTAACGGGGTTGCCGATAAGCGCCTGCTCCATAGGACCGGGCTTGCCGTTCTTGTCATGCGGCGCGATGTTCCAGGTGGTCGGGATGATGATCTGGTATCCCGAGATCTTCCCGCCCTTGACATGCTCGGTGTGATAGAGGGCACCACGGGGAGCTTCCCAGAAACCGGTGCCGTCGCCCGAATCGGTCTTGGCAGGACGGAAGAATTCCGAATCGCCGCCGCGAAGGGCTTCGATGAGTTCCTGGACCCAGTCCTTCATGAGACCGGCGATGTACAGGGTTTCGATCTGACGCGCACCCGTACGTCCCAACGTGGACTGGAGGATTTCCAGCTTGCCCGGAACACCCAAGGCTTCGAGCATCTTGTCGATATTCTCGACAACGAAGGGGACGTTGCGCTTGTAAGCAACGAGCAGACGCGAGAAGCTGCCTGCCTCCATGCACTGTCCGCCGTAAGACGGAGCCTTCGACCAGGTGTAGCGGTCTTTGACATTGTATTCCGTGAAAGCGGGCTTGGTCTCGCCGACCAGCGGGCTCAAATCGGAATCGCCTTCGTACCAAGAATGGCCGACCCATTCGGAGATCTTGGATTCGTCGACATCGGAAAGCTTCATGCCGTCGCCCAGAACACCGGCGGGCAGGTAGCGCTTGTTCATGTCGAAGCTTGCATCCTCGAACACGCCCCATGCCACGTAGCGGCCGCAGCCTTTACCGAAGCCCAGTGCTTCCTTGTAGTAAGGAACCAAGGCCAGAGTGTCGGGAATCATGGTCGCTTCGACCCAGTCGTAGACTTCGTTGACCATAGCCCACAGGTCGTCTAGGTTTTCCTCGGTGGGATAGAACGTAGTGCCGCCAGGAGTGATGGACATGACGTGGGGCATCTTGCCGCCCAGCAGGGCAGCGATCTCGGAGGCTTTGGACTGCATGTTCAAGGCTTCGAGGTAATGCGCCGTGCAGATAAGATCGAGGGCCGGAGGCAGCTTATAGCCGGCGTTGTTCTCAGAGTCGAACCAGTTGCCGCTGAAGATAGACAGCTGCTTGTTCTCGGCGAACTTCGTCAGGCGGGCCTGCAGGGCCTTGAAGTCGGTGTTGGTCGACGTGCCGGCTGCGACAGCCAAGTCGTGCGCATCCGCAGGATCGGCTTTCAAAGCATTCAAGGGGTTCACGTAGTCCAAAGCCGCCAGGTTGTAGAACCAGAGGATGTGGCTGTGGAGGAACTGCGCGCCCTCGATGAGGTTGCGGATGATACGGGCGTTGTTGGAAATGGTGATTCCCAACGCCTTCTCTGCGGCAATCGTAGAAGCATGTGCGTGGGAAACCGGGCAGACACCGCAGATACGCTGAACGATCTGCGCAGCATCGGCGGGCTCGCGGTCCTGGACAACCAGCTCCATGCCGCGGAAGCATCCGCCGGAGACCCAGGCATCGGACACAACGCCGTTTTCAACTTCCATCTCAACGCGCAGGTGGCCTTCGATGCGGGTAATCGGATCGATAACGGAACGAGTCATTATTTCTGGCCTCCCTTCTTATCGTATTTGGCTTCTGCAGCTTCCATATCGGCCTCATCATATTGGCCGATGGATTTATCGGGATGCTTCGCATCCCAAGCGCGGACCTTCTCGAACTCGGCACCCTTCGGGACACGACCGGCAGCCTTCATGCCGAACCCATGGATGACCAGGCAACCGGCAAGGATACCGGTAACCGCAAGGGCAAGCGTTTCGGGTTGGAAGGTCCAGTCGCCGATACGCAGGTCGCGGCTGCGCTTGTAGAACGGAGTGTTCACTTCGACCCAGTTATCGCCAGGATCGTTGGGGTTGGCTTCGCAGCATCCGATGCAAGGAGCACCAGCTTCGACGCACCAGCTGCGACGATGATTGTAGCGAACGATTCCGCAGTTGGCCTTCGTCTGAGGTCCACGGCATCCGAGGGCATACAGGCAATAGCCTTCTTTTTCCTCTTTCGTGCCGAACTGGTAGACGAACTCGCCATTCTCGAAATGACCACGACGCTGGCAGTTATCATGGATAGTCTGATCGAAGATGAGAGCGGGCTTGTTCTCGCTGTTCAGTTCGGGCAGCGTCTTCATCATGACTACGTCGACCAATACGGCGACAAGCCATTCGGGGTTCGGAGGACAACCGGGGATATTCACCACGGGAGTATCGATGCCGGCCTTCGCCAGGTACTTCTGAACGCCCAAAGCACCGGAAGAATTGGGACGTGCACCCATCCAGCCGCCGTTCGTTGCGCAAGAGCCCAGAGCGACGATCGCATTGGCATCCTTGGCCGCTTCCACGAGAAGCTCGGTGCCCGGCTTGTCAGCGACACGCAGAGCCTGGCCATTCCAGCCTTCCAGCACAGCGCCTTCGTAGACCAGCAGGTAGTTGCCGGCTTCGATGGTTTGAGCCTTTGCTTCTTCCATCGAATAGCCAGCTGCCGCAGACAGGGTCTCGGAATAGTTCAAGGAGATCATCTCCAAGACAACCGTAGCGGGATCCGGCTCATCGATCTGAGCGAAAGCCTCTGTGCAACCAGTGCAGGAAGCCCCCTCCATCCAGATCACCGGATAGAGATTACCTTCCTTCGCGCCGATAACGGACTGCTCGAGGGCCTGAGCGACTTGCGGGACAGTCAGCTGGGACAGACCGGCTGCTGCGACCACGGTTCCGCAAAGCTTCATGAAGCTTCTACGCGACACTCCTCGCGAAGACAGCATTCGCTCGAATTCTGTTGCGGTGGCCTCATTTTCCATGCGCACACCTCCTTGGGTGTTTCTCGACTGCAATTCTATGAGTGTATTCTCCAACAAGGAAGACCGCGACTTTATGCTTCGCAAGCGAAACGCTGCGATTTAGGCGCAAATGGCACGAAAATGTTACTTACAAAATTATGAGTAACACAACATATACGCCAGCACTGCATAAGCCTACGACAAATCACATATGATATGGGATTTTATCAAGCCTCGGTTGAATGCAACGCGGTTGATTATAGCCGCTCTTTTATATTTCGCCATCGCATTAAAGGTGCTATTAGGTTCTTTTTCATCGATCGGATAGGTGGAATCGCGCCATGCGGTATCTCGAATCGCCCTCCGCATATAAAAGAAGAGGGCCGCAGCATGGCGACCCTCGAAATCTCGGAGCATATGCATAGCGGCCCAAGGCACACCCAGGAAGAAGCGCCCGGTTGATCCGACCTAGGTTTAATAATTCTCGCTGCGAATTTCGAAATACTCGCGAGGATGATTGCATACAGGGCAGACATCGGGAGCTTCTTTCCCGATGTGGATATGCCCGCAATTCGTGCATTTCCACGCGTAGACTCCGTTGCGCTGAAACACTTCCCCCGCATCGATGCGCTCGATGAGCTTGCGGTAGCGTTCTTCATGTTCCTTTTCAACACCCGCAACGCCATCGAAAAGATCGGCCAGGTCGGCAAAACCTTCCTTGCGTGCCGTTTCGGCGAATCCGTGGTACATGTCGGTCCACTCGTAATGTTCGCCCGCGGCAGCATCGTCGAGGTTCAACCTGGTATCAGGGATGATCCCGTCATGAAGCGCCTTGAACCACAGTTTTGCATGCTCTTTCTCGTTCTTGGATGTTTCCAAGAAGATATTCTGCATCTGGACGTAGCCGTCTTTTTTCGCCTGGCTGGCATAGTACTCGTATTTAGTATGGGCCTGAGACTCCCCCGCGAATGCGGTCATCAGGTTCTTTTCCGTTTGGCTACCCTTGAGTTCCATCGAAGATCCCCTCTCTTGCACATGAATGCTTTCTGCTTATCGATTATAGCCTTGAAACCCCGAAGGATAGAATCATATCTGCTTTTTCCTCCCGTCACCAATTCGAGCCCATGGAGCATACATATTCTTCCCTCTATGCTTTCTATTGTTCGCCGAACAGACTCCATCCGCCTGTAGTATGCTGAAAACCCACCGTATTCGCACTATGGAAAAGGATGATGATGGAACGCAACCAGACGATAGCCTATCTGGGCCCGGCCGGAACCTATTCCGACGAAGCGGCCCGCGCCTTCGCCGAACGCATGGGCATCGAAGAACCCGATCTGATGGAATGCTCTTCATTCGATGCGGTGTTCGAGCATGTCGATCGAGGCAGATGCGGATTCGGCGTCGTCCCAACCGAGAATTCCCTCGAAGGAGCGGTCACCAGCACACTCGATAATTTCGCGTTCAACAGCAGCGCTTGCATCCTGGGTGAAGAGGTACTGGCTATCCACCACTGCCTGCTCCTTGCCCCCGGTGCCGATTTGGAGAACGTAACGGCAGTTGCATCGCACCCCCAAGGACTGGCCCAATGCCGCAGGTTCATCAATGCCAACCTACCGGGTCGCAAGATAATCACTACGTCTTCAACAGCTGAAAGCGCGCGCATCGCCGCTTCCGATCCCTATACCGCCGGAATCGCGAATGCTTTTGCCGCCGACCTGTATGGAGCACGGGTATTCGAACGCCATATAGAAGACCATTGCGGGAATGAAACTTCGTTTGCCTTGATCGCGCCTTCGAACGCCGCTCCCATTTTCGAAGGAGATATGTACAAAACCTCGCTCGCGCTTTATCTGCATGCAGATAAAACCGGCGCATTGCTGATGATTCTTTCAGAATTCGCCTATGCGGGCATCAATCTGACGAAGATCCAATCCCGCCCCACGAAACAAGCTTTGGGCGACTATATGTTCTTCGTCGACATCGAAGGGCGGGCAACCGACCCCGATGTGCAGACCGCGCTCAATTGCCTGAGGCTGAAGCTGCGCGAAGTGAAGGTATTGGGGAGCTACCCCTCAGGTCTTCGGTAAAAATTCTCGGGCCCGCCGTGTGGCAATCCCGTCGTACGGCTATGCTTTGAGGGCAGAGCCTTCGCGGCGGAAAAATCCTTCGGCAATCAGGTCGGCGACGATAGAATCGAACAACGCATCGTCGACTTCCCCACGCCCCGCAGCCTGCTCGGCGTCGTCCAATGCGCGCTTCACTTCGTCGCGATCGGCATCTACCCTGCCTAGAACCTCGCGCAGAATGAAAGCCCGCTTCTGACGACGCGAGCCCTCGAAGGTGCTTTGCCGAGAATAGTGAGCTGATTTGCGACTGGGATTGGCTACTGACTGCTTGAGATAGCACCCATAATCGAGAAGGGCATAATACCAGCCACGCGGATCGTCCGTACTGCACGTGCGTTCAACCAAAGGAGCCAGGTGCCGGTCCGACACAGGTTCTTCGGTGTCGGCAAAGAACTCGTGGATGAAGACAGCCCGCACATTCGTCTCGATATAGATAGAAGGATCGCCATAGGCGAACGCCGTAATGCCCGCGGCAGTTGCGGGCCCGATTCCCGGAAGCGCCTGCAACTCTTCGAGAGAACGAGGTAGGGCCCCAGAATAAACCTCAGAGCATATCTCGGCCGTCTTCTTCATGGCAAGGGCCCGACGATTATAACCAAGGCCTTGCCAACGAGCCAAAACCTCGGAAGAATCGGCCGCAGCCAGTGCATCTATCGTAGGGAATGCAGCCATCCATCGCGGCCAATAGGCAAGGACGCGGGCCACCTGGGTTTGCTGCAGCATGACTTCGGAAACATACACGGCATACGCATCGTCGACGAATCGCCAAGGAAGTCCGTCCCTGCGATGCTCATTGCCCATACGCCATGCGAGCCGAATAAAGGCCTCCACATCGGAGTCCTTCCACGGGAAAGCATGTGATTCGCGTTTACTCGGCACCTTGCATGCAGGAGATCGGAGCTTTGCCGGAGATGAGCTCTTCAACACTCGCCGCGACGACCGCGTCGGTAGAACAGGCAGCTTCATCGACGAAACCGGCATCATCGCACCCTTCGAATACCTTCGAAAGCGGCAGAGAGCCGAACAGGTTGTTGAGGGCACGGTCGGCGGCTATCCATACCTTATTGAAGGAGCATCGGCTGCTTTTAGCGCAGGCCGCCGGATCGACCGAACACGGAGAAACGGCTATCGGCCCCTGCAGAATATGTAGGACATCAAGCATCGTGACCTGGTCGGGGTCGATAGCCAGAGACAGTCCACCACGGGCGCCGCGAACCGTTTTCAAATATCCCGCCGTAGAGAGATCATGCTGAATCGTGCGAGCGAAGGCATAGGGGATATCCTCTTCTTCAGCCACTTCCGCAATGGAGATATAAGAATCCCTATGACGATATGCAGATCTGAGAATACGGCACGCGTAATCGCACCGGCGCGTCAGTTCCATCTACTCGGCACTCCCCTTCAGCAGGTCTTCCAGATTATCAAGATCCGCACGGAAACTGCGCACGGCAGCATCTTCCAATTCGCGGTATTCTCCTGAGTCGAGAGGCTGATAAGCAGCCACCTTGTCAAGAAGGTTCTCCCGGGTAACGGGCACGTAGACACGCCTTTCTACGCTCATCCGGTATGCCTGCTCAACCGCTTCGCGCGCAGCCATATAAATATCGTAGCGAGACATGTGAGCCGAAAGATGGACTAGTTCCGCACAGTCGAGGAAGCGAAGCGAAGGATACATCTGAGCAACATGGTCCCACACGGCAGCGCGTTCCGCCTTATTCGGCACATCTACATCGATCATCTCGATCGGTTCAAGCATGTCGATGAAGAACTCATCGAGTTCCCTGTCGGTCGAGCATGTAGCCATCACCTTGAATTCAGGGTTCTCGACAGCCGATCGAATGAGGGTTATGGCTTCCCGCGCACCGCGAGACAATTGGGCAAAAGAAGCAACATCGAATTCATCGAGAGCCCCTGAAAGCGGAGAGCCCCATACATCGATGTTCTCCAAAATCAAGACGCCGGATCCTTCGAAGCCCGTTCGGGACAGCCGTACGCGCGATTTGAAATCAGGCGAGGCCATGACACAGAGCACGGGAACCCCTTGGGGGGTTTCTTCCATGTACATGCGCACGGCCGGCAGGTCCAATTCGCCTACCGTCGCCGCCATAAGCTGATTGGCGTCTTCCCGAGCATAGGCACGAAAAACAAGCGTATCGACTGAAGGTGCGGATTCGATGCCATGGCGACGAGAGAGCATGCTGAGAAATTCATTGAAACGCTTATCTTCAGCCAAACCGATGCCACGACGATGCATCTGCTCGATAGCCCTATCGTATCCTACAAGATCGGCATACTTGAACGAGGGACTCGGCACGGTGGTACTGCCCACGTCAGAGACGGAATGAACAGGTGCGGAAGCATCTGCTTCGGAATCATCTTGCATAGGCGCTGCATCAGCCTCGGCCTCGACTTCCTTCGAAGACGAGCCATCACGCAAGGCGGCTATAGGATAAGGCAGAACGGAACCTGATGCGAACTGCATGATTCCCCCCATACCGAGAAAATCCTCCGATATCATATCGGCCATTTCTTGGATATCTTCGCGTGACAAACCGAATTCTTCCAGCTTATCCAAGGCCATGCGCTGCAGTTGCTCGGCATGATGGGCAGCTTCCTCGCTTGAGGAATACGGCTCGAGCTTTTCAAAAATGTATTCGGCGAGCGAGCGCTCTTTCAATCTGCACGCCAGATCCCACGCCTTGCGTAATCCATCTACAATAGCGGTGTCAGGTACGGCAGAATTCTGCGAAGCCTTCTCGAATGCGATGATATACAGATGCAGAGCCTGGGAAAGTTCGCCCGATTCATACGCGGCATCGGCGATGCGCAGGCAGTCTGCAGACGTATAATCCATCCCATTGTTATGGCTCGGTGAGCCATTCAAACCGGAATCTTTTCCGAACATGAGCCCACCTCCTTCACGTGCGTTTC
>Ga0062381_10000479_pt1 | contig 9863 bp, 8 predicted proteins | sample DOMMetBare1Fresh_2_FD_59506 | JGI IMG/M metagenome (GOLD analysis project Ga0062381, IMG submission 59506) | Wetland sediment microbial communities from St. Louis River estuary, USA, under dissolved organic matter induced mercury methylation -... | ecosystem: Environmental > Aquatic > Freshwater... | reverse complement strand
ATGCGGTATTTAACCACATGGTAAAATACACCATCGTATGTAGCAATGATAATCCAATTAAAATTTTATACTCGTAATTACTTAATGTAAAAAAATAGATTGTAAATAATAGTATAAATGGGATTAGGTGAACTAGAACGGACCTGTACCTAACCGTATGTGAAAAGTAGAACTTAAATGCAAAGTATAGCATTGGCCCCAACAGAAATCTAGTCTGCAATGCAAATACATCAACAAAATCTCCATGTTCAACATTCATTTGAATGTATCTCAAAAAGGCAAATAGAACCTTTACAGATATAAATGCAAATAAAAAATTAACATATTGTCGCTTGTCAATCAAGAGATTAACCCCTACAATCACATATAAAATACAGCTTATCCAGAAAAGAGTTGCAGAGATCATAAATCAAGCAATAAGTGTTAAGAAAACAACCAATGAAATCGTATTGCCCTTTTTGAGCTATACTCGATAGCTGGTAGAGGAATTTTGACGTAGTTTAAACCTACAAATATGGACTTTAGCAGCTTCGATCTTGTCCTAATCCTACTCCAGTCAACGTCCAATGATAGGTAGTACTGCCTATATCGCTCTACATTTGGCAATGCTACTCCGTTAAAGCTGTTTAGGTTACTCGACTCCCCAAGCATTCCATTTGCTCCATATCCAAACGATAGGCAGAGCCATGATGGCATCTTATTGTTACCGGTTATACGACCTAACGGCACAGAAAACCAGTAGGTTTGTGCATTGTAATCTTTAAGCATCTGGTGTGCAATGGTTTTTCCGTACATCCTGTTAGAGACTGATGCATACTCCGATGGCCAGTATCCAAATTTCATCCTAACAATCTGTTCATCAAATAGTAGCTCTTGCCCAATCAGTAGGCCAGATCCCAGTGAATTTGCAAGTATATCGCTCCACGAAAATCCGTATCCTTTGTAAAATCCATCCATAATTTCGATGGGGGCTTGTAGTACAAAGCCCAACGATCCGCCGTAGAGTAACGACTCATTTTTAGACACTCCTCTGCTGCGTAAATGGTAGTACCCTAAGCTACTGTAGAAGTACGAACCAAATGTATGTCCAAATTTATCTACCTGTTGGTAGCCTGAAATGTCGTTTCTAAAATGAAATGGCACCCGTTGCTGATCTTTATACCAGGTATTGCCTAAAACTACCAGCGAGGTTGCATAGTAGCCAGCTGTAAATACTACCGCTTTTGTAAATCGTTTGCTGCTAAACGTTGTTGTATCTATGCCTCTACTGCTTTGCGACCAAGTAATTTCGGAGCATAGCACTACTATTAGGCACAGTATGCTGCCTCTAGCTATTCTATAATACCTTTCCATTTCTTCCATCCTACAAAAGGAATCCATTCTCTAGATTATTAGCAAGATCTCGTACAAACTTAGCCATATACACTCCATCGGCAACATCATGGTCCATAAGTATGGTTATCGGTAGCATTTCGCCAACAACAACAGCCCCATCCTTAACGGTTGGCCTCACGGCAATGCTTCCCATGCCAAAGCATATTGGATGAACTGATATAGGTATAAACCATCCTCTACCTCCTGCTATATTGGCAATAGAGGTGAATGCTACATTACCCATTTTTGTATAGGCTATATGCGGCCTACGTAAAATGTAACGCCAAACACCTCGTCGTAGTATTGCTGGCAGATGGTAGTATATTTTCTCAACAGGTGTAAGGTTTCTATGAATTAAGCCTCCCTCTGCAACTTTCTTCTGTCCTTCATTGATCTCATCCGATATTGCTACTATACTTTTACGTTGCACACCAGTAATAACAATGGGTACTGGAAGCTTCTCTTCGTTTAGCTCCTTTTCTATTACAAACGAAACATTCAAGTCTCCGAATTCTATATACCCCCGCTTACCATTGCTAAATGCTGCCAGACGGGGGTAATTCTCTAGCGTACTGCACACCGTTTTTACTACCCATGATGTAAACGAAATAGGCCCTACTCGCTTTCTGTATTCTCTAAGCTTTTTACGAGCCATTGTAACGTCTGCCTCCATGTGTGCTACTATATGATGCTTCTTCTTGCCAAGCTCGCAGATGTCTTTTGTTGCAATTCGTACAAACGAGTACTTTTTGCTTATAAAAAATGTCATTCTGGATGTTTCATCAATAGCCGTTTTCACCTACCTATGAGTACTTTCAAGACAAATGTACGCTATATATAAAATTATTACAACTTAACGAAATCTACCTATATCGCTTGCCACTCGTCACCCGTCACCCATCACGACTTCCGACTAACGACTAACGATTACCAACTAACGTCACATGTCACGTGAATCAAGTATCAAGTATCACGAAAACGGCCAACCCCTGTCGCCTGTCATCTGTCACCCGTCACCCGTCACGACTAACGATTCCCGACTAACTACTAACGTCACCCGTCACCAGCTTATGGTGCATTTTCGTACACTGCTTTATACCAATCGAGCTGCTTGTATGCACTGTTTAGCACTGGATACCTTTGCTGCTGGATGTAGGTTGTTAGTCCACAATGGCTAGTAATATCAAACCCTCCATAACCTAGCAAAAAGGTTGGTGTGCTTTGCTTTAGCAATACACACCTGTCAAGTGCTTCTACAAAGTTTGTGTAGTTGACGCTGGGCGAGATCTCCTTCATAAGACCACCCAAATCATAAAAGAGGTTCCCCCCCAAACGTCTGTCAAAGTACTGCAACCTCGTATAGTCGATATGCTGCATGCTTGCTGCCGAGGTGCACTCTTTTACTTTTTTTGCGAGCTCTTCGAGTCCTTCTGTTTTTATTAATGATACTGTTGCGGCTCTACTACTTCCTGGCATGCTATCAAAGTAGCGAAAGTAGGCTGATGCAAAGCCTGATAAATCTGCGTTGGCTCCTAGAAGCTTCGAGAGGTGTGTTGGATATATCTGTTCGAACCCTGGCGAGAGCATTTCGGCTGCCGATGCTAAAACATACTTTGTTTTATGCCTAAGCTGGTATGCTACTTCTACGCTTGCCATAAAGCACGATTCAAATACGATATACTCGAATAGGTTGCTGGGTAGGGCATTGGCAAATTCGGTAATCTCCATCTCCTCTCGTCCATCAACGATAATGCTTTTTGGACTAGCCAGTGCTCCTCCTGGCAGCCATCCGCTTCCGTGCGAAAACACCAGCAGCCCATAGCTACTAGCAGGGAATGCTTGCACAACATCCGATACTACACGTGCAAGTATTTCGGGTGATGCAGAGCTATGCTCGGGATACTCCTTCTCCAGTACAATAGCTCCTAGCTCTCCTCCATTGTCGGTAATTCTCCATAGCTTGGGGGTTCCCTGCTCTCCTGCTGCGTCTTGGTAAGCTAGTAGGTTCGATCTGCTTCCTTTTACCCCTCTTGCTAATGCATTTAGCTTAGCTACTGCCTCGCTGCTAAGGTTGTTGTCGCACCCAAGGTAAACCAATAGGGTGCGCGGTGCGACACCCAACAACTCCTCGTCGTGATTGCTGCAGCTGCATAGCTGCAGTACTGCAATTGTACCTGCTGCTAGCAATACTCTAAGTCTAAACCAACTCATTTGCCTATTGTAGTTCGATTGCATTAATTGATGGGGTACCCAAAAAGGTGAAACACGTAGCACGATTTGCGTATCGCGATATGTCAACAGGAGTTGTAACAAGGTGGAAAGTGACGAGTGACAAAGTGACGAGGTTAATCGCTTCGTGATACCTGAGTCGTGTGTCGGCTACTTGCTACTTTTAATACATCTTTCTGCTAATTAAGCATCCACACGCTACGGAATTCCTGGGTAGCGCATACGATCGATGATAAACTCAACTAAACGAACAAAAAATTTCTTTAGCTTACCTGATGCGGCGGGTGAAGCACCTATCCTATCTGCGATGGCATTGGCGAGCATGGGCTTGCTGTGCGATGGGATAAACCACTTACCAACCTCAACGCTTGCCATCCCAATACAGGTATGGGCTCCATTGACAGCTACCACATTCTTAACCATGACAGGCATAAATGTTTTACTTTGAAACATTTTAGAGCTACAATGGGCATCTACTGCTACATTCGCTAGTAGAACCACCATAAGAAGCTGTACAATCCTTTTCATTTTTACCTCCTTTTCTTGTAATTATACTATAATCGTTAAACGCCTTTCTGCATTAATTTGCTATGCTGCAAAACCTTGTTACAGTGCCATTTCGAATAGGCTAACAGGCCCATCGCTGTAGTGTGCTGGTAGCCCTTCGGTACTTTTTAGGGTTACCAGATCTACAAAATCGAAACCGCACCTAACGTAGTGCTCTATAAGGGCTGGGTTGTAGCCTACCGTATCCATTCGCACAAATTTCTTACTATGGGCAATGGCATAATCGCGCGCCCATTCTACTATGCGTAGCACCAGCTTCTGTCCTCTAAAGTTGGGGTTAGCTGCTATTCTGTGTATGTAAAGTGCGGGGTCGCTATTCTTCTCTTCCCATATTTGTGGGTCGCTAAGGGTTGTTGCCCAAACAATGGCAACCTCTTCGTTTACAACAATCTTCCACTGCCGCCCTTCTGCTACTTCTTTGGCAACCATACTTCTGTCAAATTCGGGCCAGTGTACTGTAAATTGCTTTTTCTGCAGCTCGCTTGCTAGGCGATATAGGCGCAGTATCTCGTCTATATCGCTAGCGGTACTACTTGTGGGGAGTGGGATCATTGGGATGTTTTTTTAGTTTTTACTTTAACTTGGCGTACAAAAATCACCTACACTTCTGTACTACAAACCTTTTGGCACAATCCAAATTATCAAATCGCCTTACAGGCTCTACAAATCCCTGACACAACGCACAGAAGCGGAGTAGTTCTTTACGATGGCATCCATAAAACCATTGCCAAAGTTAAGATACCAACTGTCGGAGGTAATACACTCCGTGGCACTCCAGTAGCGATTCGCCGAAAAACCTCCACTACTTAGTTTACTTCGTAGAATATAAATAAGCACTAGCTCACGTTGTGTGGGTACCCTCCATGTGCCTGCAGGAGCTACCGAGGCGCAACCAGTACCAGCCCATGAAGTGGGATTAGCATTAACATTATTACATACACCACTATCATACCCCATGGCCTGATCCCAAGATAAAATATTTAAGTCAGACGTAGCAACCTCAAAGCGGGAAGAAACCTTTGCGTTTACGTTTGCATTGGTGCCATTCCCTGCATCATGTACATGTCGAACAACCTGCCCCTTTGTACTACTACCTGTGTACTTAACGCTAGCCATATTTGCTTGGACAGAGGCTGCTGGCATATCGCTACAGTTTATAATGTTAGTACCTGCCTCTACATATTGGGCTCTCGAAAGTTCCGCCCCAAAAAGCAGTACAAAAAGTAGCTGTAATTTTTTTTGCATATTGTTTATTTTTAAATGGTTGCACATTTTATTGTGATGTATTATGACACTCAAAACAAGTATCACGACACACGTAGCAAGTAGCACGAAACGGCTAACCCTGTCCCCTGTTACTTGTCACGACTAACCGCTACTTATCACCCTGTCACCCGTCACTCTTCCCAAAAAGCTATCAAATCGCTTTACAGTCTCTACAAGTCCCTGACACAACGCACAGAATAGGCGGCGAACTTGCCAGTGGCGGACATGGTACCATTGCCGCCAGTGATCATATACCAACTATTGTTGGAGTCATACTCTGTGCTACTCCAGTAGAAAGATCCCATTGAGTTCAGAGAACTACGCGACACATAAATACCCATTAATTGTTCTTTGCTAGGCGGATACCAAAGCGCCTCCCCACTATCAATCACTCCATTATTATTGGCATCCCTATTCTTCTTTACGCACACATCTATTGCAGGATAGGAGGCGACAACTCCAATGTTATTTTTTACAACTGTCAAACCCTTTCTAACTTCAGTAAAAGGAGAAGAAGCACTAGGGCCCCAAGATTTCGTCCCATTTTCTTCAACTAATTCTACTCCCAACATAGTTGCGTATGGGTCTCCAACACCTCCATCACCAAACTTACCTACCCTACTAATACACTTTTGGTTAACATCATACCTTCCAACAATGTTGTTAGACCCATCTTTTAGTATAACCGTACCTGTACGATCTACCACTCCTATATTTTCATCAGCATGAACGTAAAATGTACTACTATTTGCCAACCCCGTTTTCGAAATATCAGCCTTTTGAGCTGCAGTCCAACCAGTGTAGGTAGGACTATATATTCCATTATACCTCCCATCATTCGTACTAACCTTTAGCCAGCTTTGGCTACCCGCATCGACCTCAAGCTTAAATGGGCCACCACTAACGGGTAAGCTCTTACTACTAGCATCCCAGTGAGCATCCAACGTAAAGGTTCCCCCTGAGATAAGAGGTGGCAGGTATATCTGTTTAAGAGGTACTACGGCAACATTATTTCCGTTACCATCTTTTACGGTAAGAGCCGCTGTTCGGCTAGCACCTGTACCATTGTTACCCACCTTAACCCTTAGGTTATTACCTACCTTCTCTACATAAAAGTTGGCGTCGCTCACGGTAGCAGTCCATTTACCATCGGGTGTAGCTACCGTAAAATCTTGCGAACCACCACCTAACGAAAAATCGGGTGGAGATGCAGGAGTTACACTACTAGCAGGTGCTGCATTTTGCACACAGCGTACAGATAAATCGCCAGCTATAGAGCTAGAAACCGTTTTAGTACCACCGTTTATCTTTAAGGCTGTACCAGACGTAGAAGTTGTGTAGTAGCCACTAGCTTCGGATGTGGCATCGCTCTTACCTGCATAGGAGAAAAAGATTCTACGCTTTAAACCCTCGCGAGTTGTTCCGTCAAAGTAGGCAACATGGCTACCTGCTGGTGTAACATCGTGGGTTTTTAGGACAATATTTGTAGCTTCGGCAGTAGTTGGCAGCCTGTACCCTGCTGGGCATGAGGCTGCTGCAGAGGCGTAAGCTACATAGCTCCCTTTTGCATTGGCATCTTTGCTTGCAGCTGGAAACGTGGCAAAGTTCGAGAAGTACATCGAGCTGGTTGCTTCTACATTTCGGTTGTACCAGTATATGTTGCTGGTAGGCTCTAGCACTGCCTCGTCGTTACTTGCCACTACAACAGGTTCTTGTGTTACCTTTAGCGTAGTGGTTTTGCCATTTTTTCCATCAATTGTAATATCAGCACTACGAGCGGCTGCTCCAAAAACATTTTGCCTGGCAGCGGTAATGGTAAAGGTGCTATTGTCCGTCTTACTTACAACAAAATTAGCATCGCTACTGGCAGCAGTCCAATCGGTTCGCTCGTTGGCTACTTTAAACGTTTTTGTTTCGCCATCACAGCCTAGCTGCAGGTCGGTTGGGGTTAGGCTTGCATTGCTACTATTTTTAACATCTAGCATATGGTAAAGCTTTTGCACCACGGTAAACGACCATTCCGAGCCCTCGTCGGTTGCAACAGTGACCTTACCGCTGCGCTGCTCCGAGCTAGGTGTACTATTCATGCTAGCTACAGTAACCGTGAGCGTACCACCCGAAGAACCAGTAAATACCCCACTATTGTTAGCTGTTATCCATGGTTGGTCTGTTGTAGTCTTCCACGTTGCACTATTCATTGTAGTAACTGTAATACCGTTATAGCTACCTCCGTTTGGTTCAAAAACAAGCTTAGAGTTGTCGGCAATGGCTACGGATAGGTTTCGGTTCGAAGGGGTAGTCTGTACTACTTTTATGGGCAGCAATAATCCTTCGGCAGCTAGGGTAACTGTAGCCTCCCTACTTACCTTGTCGGTATTTTTCGACGTTGCAGTTACGGTAAGCTTACCACCGCTTACCGATGCGTTAAGCCATGCTGGTGCACTAGAGCTAGCTGTTACTGCTGCTGATATTCCCGATACTCCAACAGCAGTAAAGTTGCTAGCGTTTGCCAATCCACTTAAAACTAGAGTTCCACTTCCTACCGAAAGCATTTTTGAGCCATCGGTATTGCGTACAACCTTACCTCCAAAGCTATTTTCCCATCCGTTTAGGTTGTATGATATGTTACCAGATGCAGCAGCCCTGCTTGCACCTCCACCATCATTAAGACTGGTAATATCTATCTTGTAGTAGTAGTTCGATTTTATTGGAAACTTGGTTAAGCTGCTTGGACAAAGCGGAATTCTGTAGTATTTCTTTGTTCCAGAAATGGTAAGCTCTGCTATTATCCAAGGCTTACTTGCATCAGCCTCTGTTTGAAGCAGCTATAGTGCTCCCTCAATCTTGCCATTACTTGCTGCAACCTTCCCTGCTGGCGATTCGCTAGAGGCAACAAAGGGCCAGCCAGCAAAAAGCGGTGCTGCTGCTGCCTGATTGTCGAGATAAGCTCCATCAAATGTAACTCCTTCTCCGGTTACCTGAGTGGCATCAACATCAACCCTTGCAAAAACACGTGTAAGTGTTCCTAAGTTTAGGGTATTGGCATAGCTTAGCCTAACTCCGCTTGCTTGTGCAACCATAAGTTGTGGGTATGGGTGTGAGTTGGCTGCTAGGCTGTTTCCTAGGTATGCCATTGCATTACCGTTTAAATTGGCACCTACCAGCTTTGCAATGGTAGCAGTCCACCCTAAGCCTAGGTTGTTTACATGTTTTACATAGCTGTCTGGATTGGCAAGTGCAATAATATCGTACTGCTCGCCTACCTTTACCGATGCTGGTAGCTCGAATGTTAGCGTACCTGCACTAGGTACGCCATATGCAATTCCTATACAGCGATTTTCCTTAACAAATAGCAAGCATAGGTTGCTTATGTTTTGTTCGTTTGTTGTTGGACTAAAACCATAAGTGCTTACTTCGTCGGGTAAAGAGTAGCTAACGCTCACCGTTCGTTTTACGTCGCTTGTTGTACCATCAACACCATCCTTCTCGCATGCAAAGAAGGCAGCTATGAGTGCTATAGTAGCTAGTAAAATGCTATATCGTTTCATCTGCTTTATATTTTTAAATCAAACCTTGATGGAATATGCTATAAGTAGGCTTTTGAAATCCTGTATAAAAAGCGGCTCATAGCTATTTGGTTGTCAATTTCATCGATCCTTAAGTAAAGTATCGCATATTAGGGCTCTACGCATCTAACAGAATACTTGGTAGTATTAACCTGTAAAACATTTGCATTATTATTTGTTCCATCGTTATTAAGTTGCAAGAAGTAATTGCTTCCACCCGACACGCTGCTTGACCAGTAATACCCTATCGAAGTTCCATTAGTCTTACTTAGTGTGCCATCATCATAGCCTGCCAATGGAAAGAATATGCGTTTTTTTGCTCCTGCTTTGTTTGCCCCATCAACGTAGTAAATTCCATATCCTTTGCTATTGTCATACTTAAGCTTACCATTAGCAATTAATGCTTGCAGCTCTGCCTGAGTTGGAAGTCTCTTGGGATTGGTGCAAGGATTAGCACTAATGGTATAATACGCACCTTTTGCATCGGCATTTGTGCCTATTGCTGTTGGATTTTCATTGGTAAAAAATAGCGAGGAGGTAGCCCCAAAATTTCTATTATCCCAATATATTCCTGATCCTCCAACCTGTACTACCTCACTATTTGATGCTATGGCAACCTCCTCCTGCTCTACCATAAACGAGTAGGTTGCTCCATTCACAGCAGCTACGGTTATCAGTGCACTTCGTTTGGGCGCTCCAAAAATTTCTTGTTTGGCGGCAGTAATGGTAACATCATTTCCGTTAAGAGCTGCTGTAAATCCACTGTTGTTTGCTGGATTAATACTTACACTAGATAGATTACCATAGGAACAAATAAAACTGTAGCTACGCGATTCTCCTTCGTTGCTAAAAGGGGTTAGA
>Ga0062381_10000475_pt1 | contig 9949 bp, 4 predicted proteins | sample DOMMetBare1Fresh_2_FD_59506 | JGI IMG/M metagenome (GOLD analysis project Ga0062381, IMG submission 59506) | Wetland sediment microbial communities from St. Louis River estuary, USA, under dissolved organic matter induced mercury methylation -... | ecosystem: Environmental > Aquatic > Freshwater... | reverse complement strand
CCGTTGCCTATGTGATTGCCCATGAAGTGGGGCATCATGTTCAGAATCTCATGGGCATTCTCGAACAGGTGAGTACCGAACGTGCCCGCCTGAGCGAGACTCGGGCAAATCAGCTCACAGTGAGGCTTGAACTGCAGGCTGACTTCCTGGCGGGAGTATGGGCGCATTATGCAGACAAAATGCTCAACACAATCGAGGCCGGTGATATTGATGAAGCTCTGAACGCTGCCGCATCAATAGGAGATGATGTCCTCCAGAGGAAATACCAGGGCCGTGTTGTCCCTGACGCCTTCACTCACGGGTCGGCTGCTCAGCGGTCAGAATGGCTTCGCAAAGGGTGGGAGACAGGCGACATTAACCAGGGTGATACTTTCAGCGGGGAAATCTGACAATCCGGTACCACCCCGTTCCGCCAGCTGGCAGAACGGCGGACGGACGCCCCTCCTTGTCAAGGAGGGGAAATATGCATTATTCGGTGCAAAAGAAAAGGGCAGAAGTATCAGACGGGGGAGTCTGCTTCTGCCCTGGGGAAAGAAAGGGGAAAAATGTTTACTCTGTTTACTAAACCTGTTTAATCAGACTTTTTGAATACATTGTTACTTTCACAGGCAAAGTTGCAATAAGCCAAGCTTTTTTTCTTTTCAAATGATAAAATGATTTTTTCAAAAGATAAAATATCATTGCTAAATTGCACTCCTGAGTATTTGTTATAAAGAGCTGAACCTGAAGATGCTTACCCATATTTTATTACTTAATCCGGTCTATGTAACTCTTTTTTGGATTATAGTACTCAATCTTTACCCGCGTAAAGGGAACGAACCGAAAAGATTCCTGGGCAAATTTATGATAGTCGCCTTTGTGGTTTATATTTCACATTTATTCTTTTTTCTAGAGATAAACAACCTCTATATATGGGTTGACAGTTTCTATAATTTTGCGTCACTTGCAGTTTTCCCCCTATATTATATATATGTATTACTGCTGGTACGCGACAGGAGGTTTTTATGGAGGCTGCACGGAAGGTACCTCATTGCGCCGGCAGTAATATTTGTGCTTATCGCCGTGGGGTATATAAATATGAATGATGAGACACAGATTAATTATGTTAAGCTCGTTCAGCACGGCATAGCATCACCCGGAAAGGGAATAAGATATATGCAGGTCATTTCCTTCCTGGCCAAAATAGTTTTTGTGGTACAGGTAATAGTCTATCTGAGGCTGGCATATAAGCTTATCAGCAGGCACAACGCCGAAATTGCCGAATACTACTCGGAGCCCGAATCAATGAATCTTAGGTGGGTTCAGACATTCAGCCTTTCGTTTTTCCTGGTTTCAGCCGCCAGTGCTGTTGTCGCCATGATCGGTCGCGAGAATTTTCAGGGCAATGATCTCTATCTGGTTGCTCCGTCGGTTGTTTTTTCACTGCTTCTTTTTACGATTGGATTACTTGGAAACATGCAGAAAGCAGTGCATATAATTGTCCCTGAAGCATGCGGCGGACAGGTTATGGATGAAACCATCCCCGCCAAACTGAAGGAGGACCTTGTCGAACTTTTTGAAAAGGGAAAGATTTTTCTCGACAAGGACCTTAAAATATGGGACGTGTCGGGCCAGCTTGGCACAAACAGGACATACGTTTCGCGCATTATTAACAAAGAGTTCGGCCAGAACTTCAGCACGTTTGTTAACGGCTACCGGGTTGCTCATGCGAAGACACTGATCTCCACGAAGAAGAATTACTCCGTTGAGGAGATTGCCGATCTCTCGGGATTCGGTTCAGTGAACTCACTGTACAGGGCATTTCTTGCAGCCGGGGTGTCATTGAAGGAATACCGGTCCGAAAACCGGCGGAACGGAGGTTCCTGATAAGGGATTTGAAATTCTTAAAGCCAGAAGTGCAGGAAATGAATATTTATTCATATTTCATTACTTTTCATTAAAAAAAATTATTTTTCAATTCCATGACCTTTGGCATTGTATTCAGTAAACCAAAATTGTTATATTTACACTTATCAAACCGTAGTTAAGTTTTTTTTATCTTGTTAAGTGTTTAATTTACACGTATTAAAACAATAATCAATACATTTAAGGTATGAGAAAGAATCTGTCAGTTTCATTAATGAAATCTGTTTTGTTATTCTTCGGACTCATTCCGGTTATCGCCATGGCACAGGTAAAGCAGCCTGTCCTGAACGGTACGGAACGGGTGAAGATGTTCAGCGCCCAGGATGCCATGAGGCAGACCTCTCCCTATAAGGAAATGCACTGGCAATACATCGGCCCGACAAATATCAGCGGTCGTTGTACCGATGTGGAAGCTGTATCTCCCCGTGGAGGCCAGTACCTGATATGGGTCGGTTCTGCCACAGGCGGTGTATGGAAGTCCACCAATGAGGGAACGACTTTTATTCCCGTCTTTGACGGAATGCCAACCGGTTCGATAGGGGATATTGCAATTGATCCGAAAAACTCCGAGGTCGTCTGGGTTGGAACCGGCGAAGCCAATATTTTCCGCAGTTCAAATGCAGGATGCGGAGTCTATAAGACAACTGACGGCGGCAAGACATGGCAGCTTATGGGCCTGGAAAACACTCATACTATAGGACGTATAAGGGTACATCCTGAAAACTCAGACATTGTTTATGTAGCTGCAACCGGACACGAATGGACTCCCAATGAAGAGAGAGGCCTGTTCAAAACCACCGACGGAGGCAAGACCTGGAACAAAATATTATATATCGACAAGAATACCGGTGTCTTCGATCTGATCCTTGATCCGCGTGATCCCAACACCCTGTATGCCACATCATGGGAGAGAATGAGACTCAAATGGAATGATCCGAACGCATTCACCCCAACGAAAAACTGCGGTATATGGAAATCGACTGACGGCGGTAAAAACTGGAAGCAGATTAACGAAGGTCTGCCGGCAGCACCCCAGAGAGGCAGAATAGGTATTGACATCGCCCTTTCAAACCCTGATGTACTTTATGCTTATGTTGACAACTACGAAGTATCATATGTTGCCAAACCGGGTGAAATGGATTCATATGGCCGTCAGAAACGCGATGTTATAAAAGGTGCCACTGTTTACCGTACCGACGATGCCGGAAAATCATGGAAACAGGTGAGCGGACTTACACCTGAGACCAAAAGTTATATGGAACGTCATTCGGGTACCTACGGATGGGTCTTCGGTCAGATCCGCGTAGATCCTAAAAATGAGAATATTGTTTATACCCTCGGTGTGCAGCTCCATCAGTCGGTTGACGGCGGCAAAACCTTTGCAGCCCTTCGCGGACCTCATGCAGATCATCACGGTCTCTGGATCGATCCGCTTAATGCCGACCTGCTTCTTAACGTTCAGGACGGTGGCCTCACAATCTCATATGACAAGGGCAAATCGTGGAAATATCCGATAGATGTCCTTCCCCTGGCACAGTTTTACAATATTGCATATGACTTCAACGTGCCCTTCAGAGTATTCGGTTCAATCCAGGATCACCACAGCTTCTACGGACCGGTGGATCTCTCACGGGGCCGTGACAGAGTCAGGCCTTCTGAGTTCACAAATATTCTCGGCGCCGAAGGCAGCTCCCACGCTGTTGATCCATCAGATAATAATACAGTCTATGCAAGCACTTTTTACGGCGCACTTGCAAGAGCCGAAGTAAATAACTATCCGGAGAGTACGAAAGATCTGCTTCCGGTAAGGTATCCGGAGGAGCCCCGCCTGAGAGGCCAGTGGGTTGCACCCACATTGCTTTCTCCGCATAATCCGTCAATTGTGTATCACGGCATGCAGTATGTGATGATGTCACGTGACAAAGGCGATACATGGGAATATATCAGTCCCGACCTTACCTACAACGACCCGAAAAAATCAGGTGATATAAGCTACCAGACAATACAGACACTCGATGAATCACCGATTCGCCAGGGTCTGCTCTATGCCGGAACCGATGACGGACGTGTATGGAGAACTAAAGACGGCGGCAAGACCTGGACCGAAATACGCAACGGTGCCGTTCCGATGAGATGGGTGTCAAGAATTGTTGCATCCAGATACGACCTGGGAACTGTTTATATGACCCAGACAGGCAGACGCGATGACGACTTTCAGGTATATGTCTGGAAATCAACGAACTTTGGTGACACATGGGAAGACATTTCAGGCAATATTCCGGTTGGTCCGGTCAACGTAATAAGAGAAGACCCGGTGAAAGAGGGTATACTCTACGTAGGCACAGATGCTTCTGTTTATGTAAGCAAGGACAGCGGCAAGAAATGGGACATACTGGGAGACCTTCCTTTTGCATATGTTCATGATCTCCAGATACATCCGCGTGACAATATGATTATCATTGCAACACACGGGAGAGGGATGTTTGTTCTTGATGCAAATCTTGTAAATGAGAAGGATAAAATAAGGCCCTTCAGATGGGAATAATGATTTTTGGAGCCTCCGGTGGAGGCTCCTTTTTATATCTGTAAATGGGGGTGGGAATCATCAATAGGTAGATTTACAGGCAGTGCTTTGATTTATTAACCGGATTAAATTAAATTCCTTTTTTAAAACAATTCATAACCTAAAACCAACCAATTTATGAGAAAGATTCTGTTGCTTTTTGCGCTGACTCTGCTGACTACGGCCATAGGCCTGGCGCAGACGGTGCAGGTGCGCGGGACTGTAACAGGCGCAGAAGACGGCCTGTCTGTTCCGGGAGTAATGATCACCGTTAAGGGGACAACCTTAGGTGTTATGACCGACGCCGACGGGAAATACACCCTTAACGTTCCGTCAGGTTCAACTACACTGATTTTCAGTTATGTCGGTTTGAAAAAGACCGAGGTTGAGATTGCCGGAAGAAGTGTTGTTGATGTCAGTATGGAGTCTGATACGCAGGTCATGGGAGAGGTAGTTGTAACAGCTCTCGGTATTAAGAGTGATAAGAAAGCACTTGGTTATTCGACTGCTCAGGTTGATGCAAGCGAAATCAGTGCAGTAAAGTCCAGCAACTTTGTAACAGCCATGAACGGTAAAGTTGCCGGGGTTCAGATCACTTCAACATCAAGCCAGCCTGGCAGTGGTACCAGGATTGTGATCCGTGGCGGTTCATCAATTACTGGTAGCAACCAGCCTCTTTTCGTTGTAAACGGTGTTCCTTTTGATGCTGCAAACAGCAGTCAGTCATCAGGTTTTGCCGACATTGACCCGAACTCGATTGAAAGTCTCAGCATCCTTAAGGGTGCTGCTGCATCAGCCCTCTATGGCAGCCAGGCTGCAAACGGTGTGGTTCTTATCACACTTAAGACCGGTTCATTCAATTCAAAACCGAAAGTGACAATTTCGCACTCATCGACCTTTGACCAGATTTATGAGATTCCTCTTCAGAAGACATGGTCACAGGGATACTGGAACGGTACAGCATGGCAGTATGTTGATGGAGAAACTACCAAATCCTCAACAAGCTGGGGTCCGAAGATCGCTGACGTTCCCGGTGCAAAATACTATGACAGGTGGGATGTATTCAATACAGGGTATGCTGCTGAGAATAATGTGAACGTCTCCGGTGGTAATGCCCAGGCCACATATTATGTAAGCTTTGGAAACCTGAATAATCAGGGTGTCATCGAACCTCTTAAATTCAAGAGAAGCTCATTGAATGCAAACACTTCATTCAAGTTTACCGACAAGCTTACAGTCTCAAGTAGCTTTATGTATTCAAAACAGAATGGCTCCCGCCTGACTGAAGATGCCAGCAACAGTTCGTTCATGAACACACTCCTTGCATCTCCGAATACATGGAATCCTTATCCGATGCGCGCTGAAAACGGTTCACTCCGTCTTTTCAGAGGCGGCGGACGTGATCCATATCTCTGGATACTTGAAAGCGCTGCAAGGATCTTCCAGCGCGACCGTCTTGCAGGAACTATTACTGTAGAGTACACAATTCTTCCCAAACTGAAATTCAGGTCAGTGACCGGCGTCAGTACAACCAGCGCAAATAATAATGACCATTTTAATAAAGGTGGCATACAGGTGGTTGAGGGATGGTATAATACAAGTGAGTCATTCAGCCGCGACTTTGAATCGACTGAAATGGTGACCTATGAAAATAAATTCGGTGATTTTTCAGTCAATGCATTTGTAGGGCACAATATTGTTGAAAACAACTGGAGAGGCTCAAGTTTCGACGGTACAGGTCTGATCATCCCGGGTCTCTACAACACATCAAACGTAGCCGGTTATTCTGCTTCTGCCTATAACGGTAAATACAGAGCTTATTCGTTCTTCGGTGAAGCAAGAATTGGCTACAAGAGCATGCTATATTATACAGTTACCGGAAGAAACGACTGGGTATCAAGTATTGCAAACGACTTCTTCTATCCCAGCCACAGTCTCGGATTTGTGTTCAGTGAGCTTATGGCTAACAAGAATATCCTTTCCTTCGGTAAGGTCAGGGCAAGTTATGCAAAGGTCGGGGCACCGGCTGGCGCTTATGTAACAAACACAGTCCTTACAACAGCAGGAGGGCTTGGAGTTAAATGGCCATTCCTTGGCCAGATGAGTTACCTTGAGCCTTCAACGTATCCTAACCCTCTTCTGACAAACGAGTTTAAAAATGAAATTGAGGTAGGAACAGAACTTAAATTCTACCAGGACAGGCTCGGAATTGATCTTGCTTACTATCATAACTGGAGTAAGAACCAGATCCTTCCTGAACAGCTGCTCTCATCAACAGGTTATACAAACGGTGTCATTAATATCGGTGGTATTACTCACAAAGGAGTTGAGCTGAGTGTTTACGGAACCCCTGTTCAGACAGCAAACTTCTCATGGGACATTATTGCCAACTGGTCAAAAGACAACTCAATGGTTGACAAACTCGGAACAAACAATGAACCTATCTGGGTTGGTTCATCAGGTTATGCAATAGTCGGGCAGCAGTTCCCTGTTATTTACACGTCAGGGTTCCTTCGTGATGACCAGGGCAGGCTCGTGCTTGATGACACGCCCGGTTCCACACTTGGAAGACCAATGGTTGATAACCGCAGTAATCTAATCCTCGGTAAGACTGCTCCCGACTGGATCGGAAGCTTACGCAATACTTTCAAATACAAGGGTCTCTCACTCACCGCACAGATCGATATGCAGAAGGGCGGACTCATGTACAGCCAGGATGATCATTACCTGACATATTACGGCATGGCCAAACATCAGGAAAACAGACCTGACAACAACCTGATTACATTTGACGGTGTAATGGGTCACCTTGAGGATGGAGAAGTTGTGGTTACAAGCCAGACACCGGTCCCGACATCTTACAGCCTTTACTATCAGACAGTATGTCAGATTCTGGATGAAGAAAACCTTATGCCTAAGGATTTCATCAAACTCAGAGAACTCAATCTCGCTTATGACCTTCCCAAAACAATGGCAAACAAGGTTTTCATGCAGGGCTTAACAGTTTCATTCGCAGGCAGGAACCTGTGGAGGAAATTCAATAAAGCTTTTGAGGGTCCTGATACTGAAACCAACTCAAATGGGATTGACAATGGTAACGGCTACTTCACCTATAGCTTCCCTGCTACGAAGAGTTATTCATTCACAGTCACCGCAACCTTCTAATAATGTGTAACATGAAAAAGATATTTAAATATTTTGCACTTTTGCTCGTGACGGCGATTACTTTCACAAGTTGCGAGGATTGGCTCGATGTAAACACTGATCCGAATGCAATCTCTGACGGACCGGCGATAACTGAGAATATAATGCTGATTGGTATTGAAGCTGAATGGGCTGCAACAGCAGTTGCACATTTCCCATGGTATGGCAGCATATCTGACTGGCAGTTATGGTATGGCATCGAAGCCTCAACACCTGCTTCTTTCATTATTGGCGCCGGCTTCGGCAATGATATCTGGGATACTTATTCCGGTTCTCTGAAACATGCCGTTCAGCTTTATGACAAAGCAAAAGCTAATGGCAATATTCATTACCAGGGCATTGCAGCAGTAATTGCAGCATGGCACTGGTTCTATATCGCCGATGTATATGATAAGGCTCCTCTGGAAGAGGCTATGAAAGGCGGAGAATTTTTCCACCCGACAGTAGCTTCCCAGGAAGAGATTTATGCTCATGCCAATGCTCTTCTTGATGAGGCAATAGACCTCTTTGGAGAGGCTGACGGCGGCGACAGAAAACCAAAATCCAGTGATGATTATATGCTTGGAGGTGACATCGACAAATGGAGCAGACTTGCATATTCAATCAAGGCAAGGCAGGCAATGCGCCTTATCTATGCCCCGGGCAAAACAAAGGTTGGTCAGGCTGACCTTGCACTCAGCTACCTTCAGAACGGTATGACATCAAATGATGACGTATGTGAGTGGAAACACCTCGACGACCTTGACAATGCCAGCTGGTTTTACAATGACTGGGTTTATGACTATTCGGGTGAAGGTATGACCCCCGTAAACTACGTCATTGACATGATGAACTCTTTCAATGACCCGAGGAGATATATCATGTTCACATTTGCAGAGGCAAATCCGACAGGTTTCATTGGTATTAAAGAAGGCGCTGTGATTGTCCCGGGCAATAAACCGAGCAGATATAAGGCTTCCTTTGTAACCAAGACCTATCCTGATCAGATCATGCTATTCTCAGAGACAAACTTCCTCAAGGCTGAAGCATTGGCCCTTAAAGGACAGTGGACTCTTGCCGAGGCAGCAATGAAAGCCGGCATCAGGGCTGATATGGAGTATATGGGAGTTCTAGAAGCTGACATCGTAGCATATCTTGCCCAGCCTTCACTTACAATGCCGACAAGTGAAGAGGCTGCACAGGAACTGATAATTGGCCAGAAGTATATTGCTAACATTTATGAAACAATGGAGTCATATTTTGACTTTATCAGAACGGGTTATCCGAAGCTGAACTTCACATATGCAATTACCAATGTGGCCAATCCGAATACTTTCCCCAGGAGGTTCCCCTATCCGCTTGATGAACTTGAGAAGAACCCTTCAGTCGCTGCCCTTGGTCAGCCTAACTGGATGGTGAAAGGTACAACATGGGATACAAAGTCATTCTCATGGAGGACTAAATAGGCAGTCAGCCATTAGCATTATTTAACTTTTAAAAGGCCGCTTCAGTAATTATGATGAAGCGGCCTTTTTTATCTTTACAACACTAACACAAATTATTTCCAGACAATGAATTGCATAAAAAAGTTTGTATCGTTCCTGTTACTCGCCATGGCCGTTCTCCCGGCATCGGCACAGGATAAACCTGCAAGGGATTTCACTGCATTTACATACCGCAATTTCGGTGCCTTCCGGATCAGCGCCTGGGTTGGCGCACTGGCTGTGCCGGAAAATCCCGGCGAAAAACACAAATACACCTGGTACGTGGGACCACGCAACGGAGGCGTATGGAAGACAGTGAACAACGGTACAACATTCAGCTGCATCTCTGACAGCTTCGGAACAACAGCTATCGGTGACATTGCAGTTGCCCCGTCGGATCCCGAAGTAATCTGGGTTGGTACCGGCGATGCATTTAACGCAAGATCCTCATATTACGGAAACGGAGTGTGGATGTCAGCCGACGCGGGTACGACATGGAAGAACATGGGGCTGAAAGACTCCCACCATATATCTAAAGTCGTGATTCATCCTTCCGACCCACGTACAGTATGGGTTGCAGCAATGGGACACCTCTATTCTGAAAATGAAGAAAGGGGAGTTTTCAAAACAACTGACGGAGGAAAAACATGGACAAAAGTCCTCTTTACAGACAAAGCAACAGGTGTCATTGACCTGGTTATCAACCCTGTAAATCCTGCCATCCTGTATGCCGCCACCTACGAAAAGAAACGTACGGCCTGGACATATGAGCCGGGCGGGGTGAAGAGCCGCATTTACAAGTCTGTGGACGGCG
>Ga0062381_10000470_pt1 | contig 9980 bp, 7 predicted proteins | sample DOMMetBare1Fresh_2_FD_59506 | JGI IMG/M metagenome (GOLD analysis project Ga0062381, IMG submission 59506) | Wetland sediment microbial communities from St. Louis River estuary, USA, under dissolved organic matter induced mercury methylation -... | ecosystem: Environmental > Aquatic > Freshwater... | reverse complement strand
AAGCAGGTGCGGTAGTGCTTCTTGAAGCTATGTCTTTAAATTTTAAGATTGCTAAAAATGATTGATTTACTGAAGGTTGTAGAGTATGGCGGTTGTTCTGCTAAGCTACCCGCTGTTGAACTCGAAAAGCTTATATCAAACTTTCCGATTTTTAAATCGGATAACGTTATAGTTGATAGCAGCTTACATGATGATGCTGGTGTTTATAAGATTAGCGATCAACAAGCTTTAATATTTACAACCGACTTTTTCCCGCCAATATGCTCTGATCCATACACATTTGGTCGCATTGCAGCTGCAAACTCAATGAGCGATGTATATGCAATGGGAGGGAAGCCTATTCTTGCTTTAAATATTAACATGTACCCATCTACGCTTCCGCTTGCTGGATTGGCGGATATTCTCAGAGGGGGGAATGATGCTGCTTGTAGTGCAGGAGTTGCTATTTTAGGTGGTCATACCATCGAAGATGCAGTTCCAAAGTATGGGTTAGCAGTTGTTGGATTGGTGCATCCTGATAAGGTTATAACCAACTCGGGTCTAAAGGCTGGGCAAAAGCTTTACTTAAGCAAGAAAATAGGAACCGGTGCTGTGCAAGCTGCATCGAGGGCTGGTTTAGCAGATTCTAAGCTGGTTGACGAGGCTATTGAATCAATGATGATGCTGAACGATAGAGCATTGGAATCATTTTTACCATTCAACCCTACAGGAGGAACTGATATAACGGGGTTCGGATTAGGAGGTCATGTGCTTAGAATGGCAATGGCTAGTAAAAAGCATATTACACTTTATGCTGATAAAATCCCTCTGTTTGATGGTGTTATGGATATCTATGAGCAAGGTTGTATTCCTGGTTCAACCTTCAGAAATCGGGAGTTTGCAGATGATCGAGTGAGATTTTCTGATGAGCTGAAATATGAACAGAAGATGCTTGTTTTTGACGCGCAAACTTCAGGCGGTCTGCTATTCGGAATTGACGAGAAGTATGAAGATATGCTGCTTAAAACGGTTAAAGAGCAAGGTTTGAGCTTGTGGTGTGTTGGTCACACTTCCGAACCATGCGATAGCGGTAATGAGTATGTTAAGGTTTGCTAGTACGTAATACGAAAAAAGAGCGAAGGAAGTCGCTCTTTTTTTATGCTTAATCGTCATTCTCGTCGTAGGAATCATCCGCTGAATCTGGAAACTCGTCAGAATCCGACTCAGAATCTTCATCAAACAGATCCTTGTCATCGTCTTCTCCCTTAACTCGGTTATCAATCTTAACATCAACCTTAATAAGGTAGCTAACATCGGGTGTATCCAAAGTAATAGCGTAGAAGAAATCGCCTGTAGGCTTTTCTACTTTAATTACAAAGTCGTTCCAGCCATTTGGATACTTCTTCTTTACTTCTTCAAGAATGTCGGGTGGTAAATTCTTGTAGCTAGTCACCACTCTTTTCTTATCGGCAGTTTTTCTTTCCATACAATGATCAGTTGTCCTTGAATTCGACTACAATAATACATCAAAAAATAATATTGAATCAACACCAAAACAGAAAAAAATTCTTCAAAATTTGATAGAATTTTCTATAACTGTTTACATATTTGGTGCAACTAAAATAGTAAGATTTATGAAAAAAGCAATTGCTTTGATTTTCATTGCATTATGTATGCAAGTAGTTTTTGCTCAAGACGATAAAAAGTCTGAAAAGATCTACGATCCAACCCGAAATGCGGCTGCAGACGTTGCAGATGCTGTTAAAAAAGCCCAATCGAGCGGTAAAAATGTGCTTATTCAGGTTGGTGGAAACTGGTGTCCATGGTGCATCCGTGTACACAAGTTTATGGCCGAGGAGCCCGAGGTTGCTAAAGCTTTAGCTGATGGTTACGTATTTTTGCTAGTAAACTACAGCAAGGAGAACAAAAATGAGGAGGTTTTACGAATGCTTAAAAATCCATCTCGATTTGGATTTCCTGTTTTTGTGGTGCTAGATGGTGCTGGCAATGTTATCCATATTCAGGATTCGGGCTACTTAGAAGAAGGTAAAACCTACAGCAAGGAGAAGCTGCTAAGATTCCTGAAGCTGTGGACGGTTGATGCTATTTCTGGCAAAAAGTAAGCGAAAGAGAACAACTTACTACGATATGCATATTGAGAAATGTCGAACATCTTACTAAATGATCCACGTATCACGATATGCGTATTGCGACAAGAAGAATAACATAACAGTAGGCTTTTTTAGCGTTTCATAATACTTGACGTGCGTCATGATTACTTATTTATCACGTATAATTAAATGTCCTATAATACATATTATGATAAATAAGATATAGCGTAAAAAAAGAGAGGTCAAAGCCTCTCTTTTTTATTACATAGTTTGCGACAAGTTGTTAAACTCTTCGTACTTTTTCTTCATCTCTTCGCTTTCGTTTCTGAAACGGAAGTAAATGTTCTTGATATTAACAACTAGATCCTTATCTTTTGGATTGATGCTATAAGCAACAAGGAACTGCTCAAGAGCTAGCTTAAACTGTCCGTCTGCAAGCTTAATTAGCTTATCAAATTCAGCTTGGTTGTTTACGTCAACCTTGTTCGACTTGTCAATAAACTCTACACCAACGTTGTAGTAAACAACGCCAAGGTTGTTCCATCCTTCGAAGTATTTAGGGTTGATTTCTACTGCTTTCTTGTAGGTTGCAATAGCGTTATCAAAATCCTTAAACTTCTCGTAGAATGATCCTTTTACAAGGTAAAGCGATGGGTTTTTTGGATCAAGCTCAATTGCCTTATCTAGGAAAGGAAGAATGTTCTTTGGATCTTCGTTTTGGCTAAGGTAAAGGTTGATGATACCAAAGATAATTGAAGTGTTGGTTGGGAATGCTTCAAGCCCCTTAACGTAAAATTCCTTAGCTTTTGCAATATCCTTCATTCCAGCATTTGCTTCGCCAAGGATTTTGTAGATATCCCCATTTTGGTAGCACTTGTTGTCAAGGCATAGCTGAGCATACTTTGCAGCTTCAGCATTGTTGCCTGCTTCTTGGTAAGCAAATGCAGCGTAGTAAGCAACGGTAGTGTCAGGTGTATTAACTACTTGGTTAGCAGTAGTTTTAAATGCATAAGCGAAATTTTCTGCTGCTTCTGCTTTATTACCTGCATTGTACTCGTTATTAGCTCTTTTCAAGAAATAATTCTTGTACGATCCGTAAATATCCTTAGCCTTCTTTGCAGCTTTAGGGTCAAGAGTTACAGCTTTATCGATTGCTTCAAATCCAGTGATAAGAGGCTTCTCTACTCCTGGATTTTTGATTGTCCAGTACTGAAGCTTACCTCCTTCAAAGAATAGATCGATGTTGTTGTACTCCATTTTAGTGTAGGTCTTGCCACCAATCTGAACATCAGAAGAGGCATTTGGTTTTCCAACAAGTAGATCTACCTCTTTATCAGACATTCCCTGGTATGCTCCTACGAGTGGAGCTTCAGCCAATTCAGCAAATAGCTCGGCTCTTTTTAGCCATGTTTTGTAGCTGGCACCAGCCTTAGCATCAGCAATCTCTGCGTTGCTTTTTTCTGCCTTGGCCTTTACAGACTCTGGGTTATAATCCTTTTGAGCAAAGCCCAAATTAAATGCAAACGCTAGTGCAATTGCAATTGTGAACTTTTTCATGGGTAACAATGTATTAAAATTGTGTTCTATTCTTGTGTTTGTTTAGCTACATCATCATGTCCATCTTGTTCTATGGCTACAGATTCTTCGTCCTTATCTTCCGATTTTGGAACGCTAGCTACAGATGCAATGGAATCGTTATTGCGGAGGTTAATCAGCTTCACTCCCTGCGTTGCTCGGCCGGTCACCCTAATGTCGGCTATTGCTAAGCGTATTGTCAGTCCCGATTTATTGATAATCATTAGATCATTTTGGTCGGTAACATTCTTAATAGCAATAAGCATGCCTGTTTTTTCGGTAATATTCATGGTGCGTACACCCTTACCACCTCTGTTGGTTACACGGTACTCGTCGAGAGGCGATCTTTTACCATAACCATTTTCAGAAACAACCAAGATATTCTCTTCTTCGTTATTTTCTACGCAAATCATACCGATTACTTCGTCGCTGTCTGACATGGTAATGGCCTTCACTCCTGCCCCAGTTCTTCCTATTGCTCTGATCTTCTGCTCGTTAAATCGAATAGCCTTGCCTTCTCGTGTGGCGATAAGAATTTCGTTATCTCCATTAGTTAGCGATGCTTCGAGTAGCTGATCGCCATCCTTAATGGTTATCGCATTAACCCCATTAGTTCGTGGACGCGAGTATGCTTCGAGCTTGGTTTTTTTGATAATACCTTGCTTTGTACAAAGTACGATGTAGTTATTTTCTACATAGTCCTTATCGGTAAGCCTCTTAACGTTCATATAAGCTTTAACTTTATCGTTTGGCTCAATATTTAGAACGTTTTGTATTGCTCTTCCTTTCGACGCTTTTGTTCCTTCTGGAATATCGTACACCTTAAGCCAATAGCAGCGACCGTTTTCGGTGAAGAATAGCATGGTGTTATGCATGCTGGTTACATAGATATGCTCTATGAAATCTTCGTCGCGGGTTGTACTTCCCTTCGATCCTACTCCACCACGAGACTGAGTTCGGTATTCGGTAAGAGGAGTTCGCTTAATATAACCAAGATGAGATATTGTGATAACCACGTCTTCATCTGCGTAAAAGTCTTCTGGATTGAACTCTTCTGCATTATGAACAATGGTAGTCCTGCGTTCGTCTCCGTACTTATCTTTTATCTCTGCTAGCTCGTCCTTAATAACCTTCATCTGAAGTTCAGGATTTGCCAGAATCTCTTTAAGGTGATTGATAAGCTTGATAAGCTCGTCGTACTCACTTAGAAGCTTCTCCCTTTCGAGGCCAGTAAGGCTGCGAAGTCGCATATCAATAATAGCTCTAGCCTGTACATCCGATAGCTGCAAACGCTCCATCAGCGTATTCTGAGCTTCATCTGGAGTTTTAGAGCTTCTTATTATTGAAATTACTTCGTCTAGATGATCGAGCGCTTTAAGTAAACCCTCAAGTATATGGGCACGTTTTTCTGCTTGGTCGAGCTCAAATTGGGTTCTGCGTAGGATAACCTCGTGACGATGGCGTACAAAGTACTTGATAAGATGCTTTAGGTTCAGAATGCGTGGACGGCCATCAACAAGGGCAATGTTATTAATTGGGAAAGATGATTGTAGCTGTGAGTGCTTAAATAGGTTGTTAAGCACTACGTTTGCAACGGCATCCTTCTTTAGAATAATAACGATGCGCATACCAGAACGGTCGGACTCATCGTTGATGTACGAGATGCCCTCTATCTTTTTATCGTTGATTAGGTCGGCAATCTTCTTAATCATTTCGGCCTTATTTACCATGTAAGGTATTTCGGACACGATGATTTTTTCACGACCTGAATCGGTTACTTCAATTTCGGTTTTTGAACGGAGAATAACCTTTCCTCTTCCACTTTCGAATGCATCCCGAACACCTTGATATCCATAAATAATACCACCAGTTGGAAAATCAGGAGCTTTGATGTACACCATCAGCTCTTCAATGGTAATATCATTATTGTCTATGTAGGCACAAGTTGCGTCAACTATTTCTGAAAGGTTGTGAGGTGCCATATTGGTTGCCATACCCACAGCAATACCAGATGAGCCGTTAAGGAGCAGCATCGGTACTTTAGAAGGGAGTACGGTTGGTTCTTCTAGGGTATCGTCGAAGTTTGGACGGAAATCAACAGTGTTTTTCTCGAGATCAGCAAGAGCTTCTTCTGCTAGTCGTTTTAACCTTGCTTCGGTATAACGCATTGCAGCAGGACTATCACCGTCAACAGAACCAAAGTTACCCTGTCCTTCAACAAGAGGGTATCGCATAGACCATTCTTGCGCCATACGAACCATTGCATCGTAAACAGAGCTATCGCCGTGTGGGTGGTACTTACCGAGTACTTCACCGACAATTCTTGCCGATTTCTTATAGGGACGGTTTGAATAAACGCCAAGCTCATTCATACCAAACAACACGCGCCTATGAACTGGCTTAAGGCCATCTCGAACATCTGGGAGTGCACGAGCCACAATAACCGACATTGAATAGTCGATGTATGCAGTTTTCATCTCCTCTTCAATGTTGATTTTAATGATCTTTTCTCCTTGACTCATATTTAATTATCTCGCTTATTTGGGCAAATTTAGTTCGCTAAGGTACTCAATTAGCCGTTAAAATCATTGCTTTATGCCAATGATTTTCAACATTTATTAATTTTATTGGTTAATATAAAAGTAAGTAAAAAAGAATTATCTTACAAATTAGTTTGTTGGTAGAATCCTTGTTCTATAAGCATTTGATAGATAATTTAGTACCAAATTTTCAACGTATGGATTCAAAATTCAGCGATAAAATCAAGAGCGTTATATCTTACAGCAAAGAAGAGGCTATAAGGTTAGGGAACCAGTCGATTGGGGCCGAGCATCTTCTGCTTGGCATTATTCGTGAAGGTACTGGAGTGGCAATGGAGATCTTAAATACCCTTGATGTTGATATTGACAACCTCAAAAAATCGGTTGAAGACAAGGTTCGAACAGATGTTGTTTTGCCTTTCAACGATATAGAGCTGGTTACTCTTTTAAAGTCTGCTGAGAGGGTTTTAAAGCTCATCCACCTAGAGGCTAAGTCGTTAAGAAACGATGTGATTGGAACAGGGCATCTCCTACTTGCAGTAATTAGGGATGGATCTAACCAAGGAAGCATATCGCTGTCGGAACAAAATGTTGATTATGTTAAAGTTAAGCAGCAAATGGAATCAAAAACCATAAAAGCCCAGAGCGATTTTAATGATGATGACGATGAAAAAGACATCTTTTCGTCTAAGTCTAATCCTGGTCAAAAAACCAATTCAAATACCCCTGTCCTAGATAACTTTGGGATTGACCTCACTCGTGCAGCCGAAGAGAATAAGCTCGACCCAATTGTAGGGCGCGAAAAGGAGATTGAGCGTATAGCTCAAATCCTGAGCCGTAGAAAGAAGAATAACCCAATTTTAATTGGTGAACCTGGTGTGGGTAAATCGGCCATTGCCGAAGGGCTTGCGCTTCGTATTGTTAAGCGTCAAGTATCCCGAGTTCTTTTTGGGAAGCGAGTTATCACACTTGATTTGGCATCAATTGTTGCAGGGACAAAGTATAGAGGACAGTTTGAAGAGCGAATGAAGGCAATTCTTAATGAGCTCTCTCAGGTTAGCAATATCATCCTATTTATCGATGAAATACACACCATTGTTGGTGCAGGCGGGGCCACAGGTTCGCTTGATGCTGCAAATATGCTAAAGCCGGCTTTGGCCAGGGGGGAAATACAGTGCATTGGTGCAACTACCCTCGACGAATATCGTGAGTACATCGAAAAGGATGGAGCTCTAGAACGACGATTCCAAAAGGTTATGGTTGAGCCAACTTCCCCTGATGAAACTGTTGAAATCCTCAATAAGATAAAGGGTAAGTATGAAGATTACCATAACGTAATATACACTCCAGAGGCTATTGATGCTTGTGTAAAGCTTACAATGCGCTATGTTTCGGACCGATGCCTACCCGATAAGGCTATTGATGCCCTTGACGAAGCAGGATCGAGGGTGCATATTTCTAACATCAAAGTTCCTGAGCAGATTTCGCTTGTTGAGCATCAGATAGAAGAAGCAAGAACAGAAAAACTTGCAGCGGTTAAAAACTTACAGTTTGAGATTGCAGCTAACTTCCGCGACAAGGAAAAGAAGCTGATGGAGATGCTTGAGATGGAGCAGCAGAAGTGGGAGAAAGAGCTATCCAATAACAAGCAAATTGTTGATGAAGAGAGAGTTGCTGAAGTGGTGGCTCTGATGACGGGCGTGCCAGTTCAACGTATTGCTCAGGGCGAAGGGTCGCGACTACTAAAAATGGCTGATGAGCTAAAAGGTAGCGTAATTGGTCAGGATGATGCTATTGCTAAAATCGTTAAATCCATACAACGCAATCGAGCAGGCTTGAAAGATCCGAACAAGCCAATTGGAACATTCGTATTCTTGGGACCAACAGGTGTTGGAAAAACACAGCTTGCAAAGGTATTGGCTAAGTATCTATTTGACTCTACCGATAACCTTATTAGGGTTGATATGAGCGAGTATATGGAAAAGTTCTCGGTAAGTAGGCTTGTAGGAGCTCCTCCTGGTTATGTCGGCTATGAGGAAGGCGGACAGCTAACCGAAAAGGTTCGTAGAAAACCTTACTCGGTTGTTCTACTTGACGAGATAGAGAAGGCTCACCCTGATGTGTTCCATCTGCTACTACAAGTTCTTGATGAAGGTTTGCTAACCGACTCACTTGGACGGAAGGTAGATTTTAAGAACACTATAATCATTATGACCTCGAACATTGGTACACGCGAGCTTAAAGATTATGGTCAAGGTGTAGGTTTTGCAACTTCCAATACGACTGAACAGTTTAATGAAACATCTAAAGGTATAATACAAAAGGCACTTAAAAAGGCGTTTGCACCTGAGTTCCTTAATCGTATAGATGACATCATACTGTTTAACGCCCTATCCAAGAAGGATATCTTTAAAATTATTGATATTGAGCTTAAAGGGTTGTACACAAGAGTATTCCAGCTTGGTTATAAAATTCACATTACGCCTGCAGCTAAAGATTTTATTGCTGAAAAGGGATTTGATATACAATTTGGGGCACGTCCGTTAAAGAGGGCGATACAAAAGTACCTCGAAGATCCTATGGCAGAGGTTATTATTCGATCGAATCTTAAAGCAGGTGATACGCTTTCGGTTAATTTAAATAAGGATAAAACCGATGTAGTGATTAAAAAAGTATCTGCAAAAAAGGGGGAATCGGTTAAGATGATTGAACAAAAAAGTAACGTAGAGGTTTAGTGTGAAATTGAACCATAAAACAAAGAAAGATGAACAAGAACAATTCAAAAGTTAAATTTGCAGGAAACTATATTACACTTGTTGGAAATGAGGCTACTGTTGGCGAAAAGGCTCCAGACTTTACTGCTGTAGGTGCCGATCTTAAGCCTGTTACCTTAAGTAGCTTTGATGGTAAGGTAAAGGTCATTTCGGCTTTCCCTTCGGTTGATACGGGCGTTTGTGCAACTCAGACTCGCACTTTTAACAAGGAAGCTGCAAGCTTAAGCACAGATATCGTGATTATTAATATTTCGAACGACCTGCCATTTGCACAGAAGAGATTTTGTGGTGCAGAAGGTATTGATAAGGCCATTACCATCTCAGATCACAAGGATGTTGATTTCGGAACAAAGTATGGGTTTCTTATTGAGGAGCTAAGGCTGCTTGCAAGAGGCGTGGTGGTTGTTGATAAGGATAATGTGATTAGGTATGTAGAATACGTGCCTGAGGTAACAACCGAACCAGATTATAGTAAAGCACTAGAGGTAGCAAAGTCGCTTGTTTAGCGTGGCATCTTACAATAAAAGAAAAAGAGCGGTTACTACCGCTCTTTTTTTATACTAGCTTCGCAAATAAGTCAAACTCTTCGGCTTCTGCGATCTCTACATGGTAGAATTCTCCAATCTTTAGCAAACTATCCGCTTCTATTAGAACCTCCTGATCGACTTCAGGCGAATCGAACTCTGAACGGGCTATGTAGTAATCGCCTTCTAGCCTATCGACAAGCACCTTCATCGTCTTTCCGATTCTATCCCTATTTTTTTGGTACGCAATTTCAGATTGAAGCTGCATAATAGCCTCTACCCTCTCCTGCTTAGTTTCCTCTTTTACAGAATCTTCGAAGTTAATTGCTGAGAAAGTATTCTCTTCTTCAGAGTATGGGAAAACACCTAAACGGTCGAACTTAACTTCTTTTACAAACTCCACGAGCTGCTCGAACTCCCGTTCGTCTTCTCCAGGATGTCCAACTAAGAGGGTTGTACGAATGGCAATATCAGGGA
>Ga0062381_10000468_pt1 | contig 9981 bp, 7 predicted proteins | sample DOMMetBare1Fresh_2_FD_59506 | JGI IMG/M metagenome (GOLD analysis project Ga0062381, IMG submission 59506) | Wetland sediment microbial communities from St. Louis River estuary, USA, under dissolved organic matter induced mercury methylation -... | ecosystem: Environmental > Aquatic > Freshwater... | reverse complement strand
AACCTTCGCAAAGCAACGGCTTGCAAAGCGGCAGCCTGCAGGCGGATCGATTGGCGAAGGTACGTCGCCGGCCAAGATAATCCGCTCCCGTTTCTTTGTCGGGTCGACATCGGGAATAGCAGAAAGCAGCGCTTGGGTGTAGGGCAGCAGAGGCTCAGTATAGAGTTTTTGCTTGGGGGCTATTTCCATCATCTTTCCCAAGTACATTACCCCCACACGGTCTGAAACGTGCTTGACGACATTCAATCCGTGGGCGATAAACAGATAGGTGAGGCCGAACTGCTTCTTCAGATCGTCGAGAAGATTCAATACTTGGGCTTGAATCGATACGTCCAAAGCTGAAACCGGTTCGTCGCAAACGATCAATTTCGGCTCTACCGCTAAAGCGCGTGCGATGCCGATGCGCTGACGCTGTCCGCCGGAAAACTCATGGGGGTACCGGTTGCGCATGTAGTTTGCAAGGCCGACGCAGTCGAGCAATTCATCGACGCGATCTTCGACCTTGTTTTTGGGCATGAGATGATTGGTGAGAATCGGCTCCGCGATAATATCGCCGATTCTCATATGAGGGTTCAAAGACGCATACGGATCCTGGAAGATGAGCTGAATATCCTTGCAGTACTTCTTGCGCTCGGAAGGTTTCATGGCGGTGAGGTCTTTACCCTCGAAAATAATTTTTCCCGATGTAGGGGAGAGCAAGTCCACGAGCATTTTGCCAACCGTAGTCTTGCCGCAACCCGACTCGCCCACAAGGCCGAAAGCCTCGCCTTTACGGATGCTGAAGCTAACATCTTCAACAGCATGCACGTGCGATGTCGGGCGCCCGAAGAAGTTCTTTTCAGCTGCGAATCGCTTTGTCAGGTGCTGTACATCGATTAGTATGTCGCTATCGTGCGTATCTTGCGCGATGGGAGTCTGGGCTGGTGCGGTTTCGCTCATCGGGTAACCTCCTGTTCGCTATCGTCGGCGTCGATGACGACCGAAGCTGCATCAGACGGGCGGTCGGCTTTTACCTTGCCGTTCTCATCCTGGTACAGGAAGCACCGAACTTGGTGCCCGTCGACTTCGATGAGATCCGGCATCTGCTTGTGGCATATATCCATGCACATATCGCACCGGTCGGAAAAATGGCATCCCGGAGGCATATCCAAAAGATTGGGAACCATGCCCTTGATGATGTACAGGCGCTTGGCATCATTATCGTCAAGCCTGGGGATGGATTTGAAAAGCCCCAGGGTATAAGGGTGCTTGGGGTGAGCGAATAATGAACGTACATCCGCGGTTTCGACCACCTGGCCGCAGTACATGACGACTACCCGGTCTGCCGTTTCGGATACAACACCCAAATCGTGCGTGATGAGCAGCACGCCCATGCCGTCACGCTCTCGCAGCTTGAGCAGCAGATCGAGAATCTGAGCTTGGATAGTGACATCCAATGCGGTGGTCGGTTCATCGGCGATGAGCAGCTTCGGGTTGCATGAGAGGGCCATGGCAATCATGATGCGCTGGCGCATGCCGCCCGACATCTGATGGGGGTAGTCGTTGATGCGCTTTTCAGGTGAGGGAATACCCACATGGCGCAGCATGTCGATAGCGCGTTCCTTTGCTTCCTCTTTACCCAGGTCCATATGGGTGCGGATAGCTTCGATGATCTGGTCGCCGACCCGGTATACCGGGTTGAGCGAAGTCATGGGTTCTTGGAAGATCATAGCCATATCGTTGCCGCGTAATGCCTGCATCTCTTTGTCCGACAACTCGGTAAGGTCGCGGTCGTCGAACCGGATGCTTCCGCCAGCGACATATCCCGGTTCTGCAAGCAGTCCCATGATAGACAGGCTCGTTACCGACTTTCCTGAACCGGATTCACCTACGATGGCGACGATTTCTCCCTTGTCGACATCGAAACTTACTTTATCGACGGCATGCGCAACACCCTTCTTCGTGGGAAAGTCGGTGCTCAGCTCTTTAACCGATAGCAGCATGCGATCACCTCTTTCTTGATTTGGGGTCAAGGCCATCGCGCAACCCGTCACCAAGGAGGTTGAACGCGAGGACCGTCAGCATGATGGCAAAGCCGGGGAAGAACATCAACCAGGGCTCCTGGAAGATGTATTGCCTGCCTATGCCCAACATGCTGCCCCATTCGGCCAAGGGGGGTTGGACGCCCAGCCCGAGGAAGCCGAGAGCGGCGGTGTCGAGGATGGCAGACGATATACCCAGTGTGGCACGCACGATGATCGAAGGCAGCACATTGGGCAGCACGTGGCGGAAGACGATAGCGAAATTCGAATCGCCGATAACATGGGCAGCTGCTACGTAATCGTTTTCTTTAATAGAGAGAATCTCGCTGCGCACGATTCGGGCGTATTCCGGAATAGCCACCAGGCCGATAGCGATGACGGCTTTTTCAATGCCTTTGCCCATCGCTGCCATAAAGGCGATAGCAAGTAGAATCGAAGGAATAGCCAGCATCATATCCATGATGCGCATGATGACCGTGTCGGCAATGCCGCCCTTGTAGCCCGCAATCGATCCGAGGATCACGCCGATTGTGAGCGAGATGGCCACGGCTGCAAAGCCGACGGTAAGCGATATCTGGGTGCCGACGAGGACCCTGCTGAAAATGTCATACCCTTGGATGTCGGTTCCGAACCAATGGGTCGCGGAAGGAGCCTGCAGCGAAGCGCTCAGATCCTGGGTGTAGGGATCGAAGGGCAGTACCTGTGGAAATAGTTTCGTCACTATGGCTATAACAGCCAGTGCGACGATGAACCAGAAGCTGACAAGTGAGGCTTTGTTAGACGAAACGCCATCCACTATGTCATGCCAGAGGCTTTCGCGACGTTCCTTGCGCACGGGGAGCGCTGTTCCGTCCATGGTTGCTGTTGCGGTCAGATTGTTGTGGGACATGACGGTCACCCCTCATCCTTCGTGTCGTATTTGATACGCGGGTCGAGGTAGGCGTAGACGATATCTACGATCAGGTTGATCAAGACAAAGATAATCGCAACCAAGAGCACCACGCCCTGGATGATCGGAAAGTCGCTCTTCAATACGCAATCGACTGTGAACTTGCCGATGCCGGGCCAACTGAAGACGGTTTCAGTCAGGATGGCGCCGCCTAGCAGGCTACCGAATTGCAATCCTATGACCGTCGTAACGGGGAGCATGGCATTACGCAGTGCATGCTTCCTGTTGACGATGCGCTTGGAAAGCCCTTTGGCACGGGCCGTACGCACATAGTCTGCATTCAGGGTGTCGAGCATGCTCGAGCGGGTCATTCGGGTGATGATCGCCATCGAATACAGGGAAAGGGCCACTGTGGGCAGAATCAAATGCTGCAGGGTGTCGCCTAAAGCTTCCCAATCGCCTCGCGCTATGGTGTCGATGATGAAGAATCCCGTTCCGCCGGTCGGTTCCAGAAGCGGATTGATTCGCCCGCTTGAGGGAAGTACGTGCAACGTTCCCGAAAAGAAGATGATGAGCAGAATGCCGCTCCAGAATATAGGCATCGATACCCCGATGAGGGCTATGAGCATGCTTACATGATCGGCAGCCTTGTTCTTATGCACGGCTGCAATCACGCCGAGGGCGATGCCGACGATCGATGCCAGGATGATGGCGCAAATCGCCAACTCTATCGTTGCCGGGAAGCGGGCTGCGATTTCTTGCGTGACCGGCGCACCCGTATAGTACGAATGCCCCAGGTCGCCCTTAAGCGCATTCCCCAGAAAGTTTATGTATTGAAGCCATATGGGATCGGCTAAGCCGTTGTCCTGCCTCCATGCCTGCATTTGATCGGGGGTTGCGTGTTCGCCTAGAACCACTGGTGCGGGGTCGGGCGCCAGCACGCGCGTTATGAGAAAGATGATGATGGTCACGCCCAGCAGAACGGGGATGACCATAAGAAGTCTTTTCAGTATGTACTTTGGCACTGCTTTCCTTCCGAAGAGCCCAATCGAACCCTGTCGAGTACGCGGGCTTGCCAATCCCGGTCCCTCCAACATCCGACTTTGCGTCCCCGATGCCTATGGTCGTCATCGGGGACGCAAAGTCGGCAAAACGGTGCGCACCGTGTTGGCACGCACCGCACAACCTTGTTTTACGCCTGCTTCGAGAAATTCTTCATGAAGACGACGCCCGTAGGATGATAGTAGAAATTCTGTACTTTGGGGCTGACGCCGCAAAGATTCTTGGAATGCGACAAAGGCAGCCAAGGCTGTTTCGTTGCAACCATCTGCTCGCACTGCTTGTAGATGTCATCGCGAGCCGATCCGTCGGGGGTAGCAAGTCCCTTTGCGATAAGGGCTTTGTAGTCCGCATCGTCGAAGCGAGCGACATTCTGGGACCAGTTGCTGTCTGCAAGCAGGTTCATGAAGTTGTCGGGGTCGCCATTGTCGCCGGTCCATCCGTAGAAGCAGATATCGAACGTGTCGTTCTGAACCTTGTTCTTATAAGCGGTCCAGTCGTAGGGCGTGATGTCGAGCGTCACGCCGACCTTCGACAGATAGCCTTGGATGACCTTGGCCAGCTCTTCGCCGTTCTTGCTATTGTAAGGACGAACGTTCGAATAGGTGATGCACTTGAGCTTGCTCACGCCCTTGGCTGCAAGCGTTGCTTGTGCTGCCGTCGGATCGTAGGCGGTCTGCTTGATATCCTTGTCGTAAGGGGCCATCCACGTGGGCATGACCGAATTTGCCACGCCAGCATAGTCGCCGTACAAGGTTTTTACCAGCTCATCGACGTTGATAGCCTGGGCAAGGGCATGGCGGACTTCTTGGTCGGTGCACGTGCCGCTGTTGGTATTGAACGCCAGGTAGTTGATGGTCATGCCATCTTCGGCGAACAGCGTGAACCCGTTAGACGTGATCTGGTCGACGACGGAATCATCGATACCGTCGATGATGTCGCATTCTCCGTTGACCAAAGCCGTTACGCGCGTGGCGTTTTCGGGGATGATCTTGAAGATGACGTTCTTGACCTTTGCGGCATTGTCCTTGTCCCAGTAGTCGTCGTTGGCTACGAGTTTGACGTTGTCGCTCTTGGTCCATGAGACGAACTTGTAGGGACCCGTACCGCAGGGATTTTCGCTCAGGTTGCCGCCGTTGTTTGACAGGGCGGTCGGTGAAACGACGGGGGCGGCAAGCGCCATGGCCAGATTCTTCAAGAACGGGGTCGAGGGTGCGCGCATCACGATTTCCACCGCGTCGTCTCCGGTAGCGGTAATCGACTTCACCCCGGTGCCGGATGCCGAATCGCCGAACACGAAGGAGGCATATGGCATGTCGGAAGTGGCATTCGGCTCGAGCTGGCGCTGGACCGAGGCAACCACGGCGGCGGCATTGAAGTCGGTCCCGTCATGGAACTTCACGCCCGAGCGCAGCTTGATGTTGTAGGTCAATCCGTCTGCCGAGATGACGGGCAGCTCGGTTGCCAGGCACGGGTGCACGCTCGTGTCTTTCTCGCCGTAGCTGTAGAGGCCTTCGTAGATGTTGCAGGAGACCTTTGCGGATTCGCCATCATCGAAGAACGCCGGATCGAGCGAGCGCGGATCGGCACCTTGTCCGTAGACGATGGTGTCGGCGGCGCGGTTGCTCGATGAGCTGGAGCCTCCCGATGAGCACCCGGTCATGCTGTACAAGCCGAATCCTGCGGTTGCGACGCCCAATAGTTCCATAAACTGGCGCCTGCTAAAATTTACATTCTCTTCCATTTTCATTCCCTTCCCTTATTTCCCCCTCCACCGAACCTCGTCATTCGAGGCTGTCTTCCGATGGAGGAAGTCCCGATCCGCAAATTTTCATCAGGTCACTCCCGAATCGGAATATCCTCCCCAGTATAATTATGCTCATAGCATATGGAGCCAACAAAATCCTTATTTTGCATATGACGGTCGCCGAGGAGCCGTGTGCGGCTCATCTTTAGGGGTCTGAGATGGTGCTGGAAGGCGATAGAGTGGGACTTTACTCGCGATACATGAGCGTAATCGTATAATAGCTGCGCTCGTAAGGGCGGAAGAACACCTGGCTGTTCACGACCGATATGCCGTCTTTGGCATCGAGATCGTCGATGTCCTTCGGCCGTGAGCCGTTTGACGACTGGCCGAGAACCCAGAAATATCCGTGGTAGTCATTGAGCACCGTTTCCCATCCGGGGATGCTGACCAAAGTGGGGGAGTAAGCTTGATATGCCAATCCCCAATTGCCCTTCTGCCAGTTCAGGTAGTACTGGGTCATGTCGGGCAGTTCCAGCGCCGTCACGCCTTCTACGCCGATATCGCTCGATATGACCAGGTCGCCGTCATGGACGTTCTCGGCCAGGTAATTGATCGGGGCCTGGTTGTCGGGGGAGTAGTCATCTTTGATAATCAAGGCTTGGTTCAGAAGTGACAGCGAAATGAACAGGGCACAAACCCCTACGGTGATGCGGTTCTTGTCGATTCGCCTGAGCAGCCATACCACGCTGAATATCAAAGGCCCGATGGCGCAGAACATGTAGCGGAAGTACACCATCAGGGAATGCATGATGAGAGATGCCGCCCATGCGATGAGGAAGAGGCCGAAATACACGCTCAACCCCAAAAAACCAGGCAGGTTGTCGGGCTTCACGATGAAATGCCACACCCTTTTGTACCAAGGCATCGCTTTGATGGCGGGGTGGAAAGAACGGCTTTGCCGGCGGACATATACAACCACGGCCGAGACGATGGATACGGCCAGGAACGTGGCCGAGATGATGATGGCCCACACCAGCACGCGGGCGGCTAGGCCGTAGTCGCCATTCCAGGCGAAGTCGATCTGCATGGTGATGAGCGGGTAGCGCGCCAGCGATATGAACGTATCCGGGAAGTGGAAGATAACCCAGTACGTATTCGACACGACGCCGATCTGCGAAGCAAGCACCAGAAGCCAGGGCGTGTAGGCGCCCACTTGGGCTATGGCTTGGATAGCGAACGCAGCCAGATCCCGCCTGCGTTGCTTTCTGCGCGACAGCAGGTAGATCAGGACTCCGAGGTTGATGATGAACACCGATATAAGTGCAAAATAATGAAGGTAGGCGGCTGCCAGCGAGCAGAGGGCGAATCGCACCCATAAGGATAGGGGTGCATTGGCGTTGTCGCCTTCGCGCAACCGTACTGCCTTGTTGCGCATGATTCTGAAACCGTAGACGAATGTGAGCATGACCATGCAGGTCGCCCATGAATACATACGGACTTCGATGGCGATGAAGGATACGTAGGGAGTCCAGATGGCGAGCACGGTGAACAGCAAGCCGGTACGCCAGCCGAAGTCTCGGCGCAGGTGGGTGAATCCGATGGCGGCCATCGAAACTGCTCCGAATACCGTGAAGACACGGTATTCGGTCAGATCTCCACCGAGCAGGTGGATGACATGCAGCGCCCAATAATACAGTACGGGATGGACGTCGCCTGAACCGATACGCCAGATTTCCGCAAAAGAATTGCGGGCGATTCCGACGGAGTAGCTTTCATCGAACCAGAGATTGCCATGGAAGGCGCCGGTAAGAAGGTATGCGGCACCGACGGCCAATACGGTCAGGTGAAACCAGTGCGATGATATGACGGGATGTCGTTTCGAAACCATGGGGTGAACTTTACCTGCTCGGCAGCTGCTTGGAAGGGCATTCTGCAACCATCCAAGAATAAACCATGCAAATACGATGTTTGGATATCCTGCGGCATCTGACCGCTGTTTCCCGAGGTATGCAAATGGCGTTCCGAGCAGGAGGTTTCTCGGAACGCCATTTGCCGGGGTATGCGGGATGCGATTACGAGATCATCGAGAGGTAGCGCTCGCCGGTATCGGGCAGGATGGCGACGATGTTCTTGCCAGCGAATTCCGGCCGCTCGGCCAGCTGCGCTGCTGCTGCTGCCGCCGCACCGGAAGAGATGCCTGCCAGTACGCCCTGTTCGTGCGAAAGCTTCTTCTGGTACTCGAAGGCTGTTTCTGTGCTGATGTGGACCAGCTCGTCGTATATGTCGGTATCCATAGTGTTGGCGATGAAGCCGGGGGCGATTCCTTGGATCTTGTGGGGTCCTGCCGGTTTGCCTGCCAGCACCTGGGATTCTTCCGGCTCGACAGCGACGATGTAGATGTCGGGGTTCTGCTCTTTCAGGAACTTGCCCGCTCCCGACAGGGTTCCGCCCGTGCCGACTCCGGCAATGAAGACATCTACGGCGCCGTCCGTATCCTTCCAGATCTCCGGGCCCGTGGTGAGGTAATGGGCTTGCGGATTCACGGGGTTGTCGAATTGATGGGGGCCGAAGCTGTTCGGCGTTTCGGCGAGCAGCTCCTCAGCCTTTTTCGCCGCGCCCGGAACGCCTTCGGATGCAGGAGTGAGCACTAGTTCGGCACCGTAGGCGCGGATAAGCGCACGTCGCTCGACGCTCATGGACTCGGGCATGGTGATAATCAGGCGATAGCCGCGAGCGGCGGCGATCATGGCCAATCCGACACCGGTGTTGCCACTGGTGGGCTCGATGATGACGGTGTCTTTGTTGACGAGGCCCTTTTTCTCGGCATCGTCGATGATGGCGGCAGCGATGCGGTCTTTGACGCTACCGCCGGGGTTGGCGGCCTCGTATTTGCCCAGAATAACAGCATCTCCGCCCAGTCCGGAGATGTCGATAAGGGGGGTGTTGCCGATCAAGGCATCGACGGTTGCGGCTTTTCTGATCTGCGTCATGACGTCCTTCTTCTCTCTTGCTGCTTGTCGGTTATCAAGTCCTTAATACCTACTATATTGGTAGGCTTTATCAATAATCCATACTATAATGATAGGATATAGAATAGTCAAGCATTATCCGTATGTTTTCGGATGCCGCATAATCCGCCTGCCCTGGTTTGCGGGCGCGGCGTGCGGTTTCGTGGCATACTTACCGACGAAGAAGAAAGGCGGTTTCTACATATGAAGATATCGACGAAGGGGCGCTATGCACTGCGTTTGGCCATCGATGTTGCACGACGGCAGTCCGAGGGTCCTGTTTCTCTGAGGGAGACTTCGGAACGGCAGGGTATATCGGTAAAGTATCTCGAGCAGCTTGCGGGGCAATTGACGCGCGGCGGCATCTTGAACAGCACACGCGGGGCTCATGGCGGGTATACGCTGGCAAAGGAGGCCGAGCGCATTACCGCAGGGGATGTTCTGCGCGTATGCGAAGGCGGAACGGCGCCGGTTGCCTGTCTGGAAGAGGATTACGGTATCTGCCCGCGTCGTGGAGAATGCGAGACGATTGCCTTCTGGGAAGGCCTCGACAATGCCATCGAGGCCTATGTAGACGGTGTCACCTTGGCCGATCTGTCGGCGGAACGGGTCAGTGCCGATTGATCGTCCCTGTATCCTGGCCTGGTCGGCCTTCGACAGACGGTGCTATTGCGGGTCGGGGACGGCCGTGTCCATGCCCGCTCCGTCGGCCGTCTGCTTTTGGGTGAGCGTGGGATTGGTATAACGTCCGCGGCGTGCTGTCTTGGCCCCATATTGGCTTGCCTTCGCCGGGCAGCGATGCAGACAGGCCAGGCATTGCGTGCATCGATCACCGGTCCATGTCGGGTAGCCGCCTTCCATCGAGATCGTGTTGGTCGGGCATACGCGAACGCATAGCCCGCATCCCGTGCAGGCTTCTTCATCGACGCGGAAGCTCTCGACCGATCGGGGCTTTTCTTCCCGGCAGGTGATCATCGACATAAGGTTTCCGAATGGGTTGCGTGTTTCTCGATGCACCATGCGCTTGCCGTCGATCAGGTAGGCGATTTCCTTCATCTGCAGGTGGGCGGTTTTCTGAATACGCTCCTGTTTCTCATCAGACGGCATGTCGTAGAGGTAGACGCAGTTTCCGACGCATTTGACGGAATATGAAGCATCCAGCTTGATACCTTGATATTTTTCAAGCATTGTGGCGAAGAAGCCTGCGGTTTTTCCGACGAACGCTCCGCAGGTGATGACGCAATAGCTGTATCCGGG
>Ga0062381_10000466_pt1 | contig 10063 bp, 10 predicted proteins | sample DOMMetBare1Fresh_2_FD_59506 | JGI IMG/M metagenome (GOLD analysis project Ga0062381, IMG submission 59506) | Wetland sediment microbial communities from St. Louis River estuary, USA, under dissolved organic matter induced mercury methylation -... | ecosystem: Environmental > Aquatic >... | reverse complement strand
GTCCCGGTGGTCGAGGAGCTCTCGTCAGCGGAGGAGGTGCCGGCCGACGAGGCGCTCGCGCACGGCGAGGATCGGAAGGCGCTCGCCGGGGCGATCGCGGCGCTCCCCGAGCGGCTCCAGACGCTGCTCGCCCTCAGCTACGACGAGGGGCTCACCTACCGGGAGATCGCGAAGATCCTCGGGGTCTCCGAGCCGCGCGTCTGCCAGCTCCACGGCGACGCCGTGCGCCGCCTCCGCGAAGCGATGGCGGCGCCGTGGCGCGATCCTTGCTGATGTTCGACCCAGGAGGCATTCCGATGGCGGACGGCATCTATGTGAGCATGTGCGGCGCGGTGGCTCGAGCCGCCCAGCTTGACGCGGTCGCGGACAACCTCGCCAACGCCCAGACGCCCGGCTTCAAGGCCGCGCGGCCGGCCTTCGAGAGCTTCATGGCGCCGGGGGGCGCGCAGGACAAGCACTATCCGGCCGCGGTCGCCACCGGGTTCGACCTCCGGCCGGGGCCGACGGAGCGGACGGGGAACCCCCTCGACGTCCTCCCGGACGACGGCGCTTTCCTCGCGGTCCGGACGCCCTCTGGCGCGGTGGCCTACACGCGCGACGGCCGCTTGACGCTCGACGGCAGCCGCCGCCTCGTCTCTGACGGCCGCCTGGTGATGGCCCGCGACGGTCGTCCCATCGAGGTACCTCCCGAGCTCACCGCGCGGATCGACGACCGCGGGGTGGTTCACGCCGGCGACCTGGAGCTCGGCGCGCTCGCGCTCGCCCGGCTCGAGGGGCCGGTGGACCGGGTGGGGACGTCCCTCGTCGCCCCGGGCACCGGCGGGCGCGCGGTCGCAGTCGAGTCCGGGGTGCGGACCGGTGAGCTCGAGCTGGGCAACGCCGGCGTGCTGGAGGCCGCGATCCAGATGGTCAGCGCGCAGCGCAACTACGACGCCTCGATGCAGGCGATCCAGACCTACCGTCAGCTCGACCAGCGGGCCGCCGAAATCGGGCGCGTTCGCTGAACGACAAGGAGAAACCGATGCTCCGTTCTCTCTACACCGCCGCGACCGGAATGGAAGCGCAGCAACTCCGGATGGACGTCATCTCGAACAACCTCGCCAACACCTCCACGACGGGGTTCAAGCGGGTGCGCGCCGAGTTCGAGGACCTGCTCTCGGAGACGCTGAAGGGGGCCGAGGCCCCCGACCCGCGCGGCGGCACGTCGCCGACGCCGCTCCAGGTCGGCCTCGGCGTCCGGACCGGGACGACCAACCGGAACCTCGCCCAGGGGGAGCTGCTCGTCACCCACGGCCCGCTCGACCTGGCGATCGAGGGCGACGGCTACTTCCGGATCACCCGCCCCGACGGCGAGGCGGCCTACACGCGGGCGGGGAACTTCCGCGTCGACGCCACCGGGCGGCTCGTCACCCAGCGCGGCGAGCTGGTGGACCCGGAGATCACGGTCCCGCCCGACACCCTCGAGGTCACCGTCCATCAGGACGGCACGGTCCTCGCGCGCGTCTCCGGCCGCGATCAGCCCGAGGAGCTCGGGCAGCTCGACCTCTACCTCTTCCCCAACCCCGGCGGGCTGGAGGCGGTCGGCGGGAACCTGTTCGTCCAGACGGCGGGGAGCGGAGAGGCGATCGCCACGCACCCCGGCTCGCAGGGCTCGGGCGCGATCGCCCAGGGGTACCTGGAGGGGGCCAACGTGAAGGCGGTCGAGGAGATGATCGACATGATCGCGACCCAGCGCGCCTACGAGCTCAACTCCAAGGTGATCCAGACCGCCGATCAGATGCTCCAGCGGCTGACCAACCTGCGCTGACCCCATGCTCGCCGCCACCATCGCCCTCCTCCTCTCGGCCGTCTCCGCGCCCCGCGTGGACGCCGCCGTCGCGGCGGCGCTCACGCTCCCTTCGGCGCGCGCCGAGGTGGTCGGCTTCCGTCCGGCGGTGGGGCGTGGCTGCGAGCCCGAGGCGGTCGAGGCGATGCGGCCGGTGGCCGCTTCCGGCGACGTTCCGCTCCGAGTCACCGGCCGCGACGCGCGCGGCGCCCCCTGCGAGGGCTGGGGCTGGGCGAAGGTGCGCGTCATGGCCCCGGCGCTCGTGGCGCTGCGTCCGCTGCGAGCGGGCGACCCGCTCCTCGGCGCGGTCTCTCGGGAGGAGCGCGAGGTGGGACCGGGCCATCGGCTCCTCTCCGACGTTCCGGCGGGGGCGGTCGCGGCGCGCGCCATCCAGGCCGGGGCCACCATCGACGGCGCGGCGGTGAGGACGGGCCCTCGCCCGGGAGACAGGGTCGTGGTGCGGATTCGTACCGGTGGCCTGGCGGTCGAGCAGCTCGCGCGCGCGGTGCCGTGCGCCCCCGATCGCGGCTGCGCCGTGCTCCCCTCCGGGCGCCACGTCGAGGGGCGCCTGACCGGCGACCGGATCGTCCTGGAGGCACCGTGAGAACGCCGCTGCGAACGCTCGTCCTGCTCCTCGGCGCGTCGATCGCGCTCACCGCCTGCGCGCCCAGCCACGTCTCCAGCTACACCCCCAGGCGGCGCGACTACGACCTGCCCGAGCCGACGGCGGACGACGGCTCGACCGCCAGCGCCGGGAGCGTCTGGCGGGACGGGCGGGGGACGTCGATGCTCTTCACCGACGCCCGCGCCCTGCGGACCAACGACCTCGTCGTGGTCAAGGTCGAGGAGATCGCAGACGCGAAGCGCTCGGCCGACACCGACGTCGCGCGCAAGGGGGAGACTGCCGCCTCGCTGAACGCCTTCATCCAGGCGGTGACGCGCCTCCCTGCGGTCGAGCTGAAGGGCGGCTCGGAGACCACCTTCAAGGGGACCGGCTCCACGGCCCGGACCGAGCGGCTCACCGCCACCGTGCCCGCGGTCGTCCGGAAGGTCCTGCCGAACGGCAACCTCTTCATCGAGGGGCACCGGGTGGTCCTCGTCAACTCGGAGGAGCAGCACTTCTACATCTCCGGGGTGGTGCGCCCCATCGACATCGACCAGGAGAACTCGGTGAAGAGCTCGATGGTCGCCGACGCCGAGATCGAGTTCACCGGGCGCGGCGTGCTCACCGACAACCAGCGCCAGGGCTGGGCGTCCCGCTTCTTCGGCTGGATCTGGCCGTTCTAGGGAGCCGACCATGAGCGCCGCCCTCCTCCTCGCCCTCTCACTCGCCGCCGAGCCCGGCGCCGCGCCAGCGCCATCCCAGGGAGCCACCCGCGTCAAGGAGCTGGCCGACGTGGTCGGCGTCCGGGAGAACGCCCTCTACGGCTACGGGCTCGTGGTCGGGCTCGCCGGCACCGGCGACACCGAGCGCGTGCTCTTCACGCAGCAGTCCATCTCCGGGATGCTGGGCCGGCTCGGCGTCCGCGTCGACCCCAAGGACGTCCGCGCCCGCAACGTCGCCGCGGTCATGGTCACCGCCCGGCTCCCCGCCTTCGCCCGGCCCGGGATGCGGATCGACATCGCCGTGGCGTCGATGGGCAACGCGCGCTCCATCGCCGGCGGCCTGCTGCTCGTCACGCCGCTGGCCGCCGGGGACGGCCGCACCTACGCGGTGGCGCAGGGGCCGGTGCAGGTCGCGGGCTTCGAGGCCGGCTCGGGCTTCTCGACCCACCGGCGGAACACGCCGACCTCCGGCCGCGTGCCCTCCGGCGCGACCGTGGAGCGCGCGGTCGACTTCACGCTGGGCACGGGCCCCTTCCTCCTGGCGCTGAAGCGCCCCGACCTGACCACCGCGAGCCGGATCGCGGCGGCGGCCAACGCCTCCTTCGGGAGCGGCGTCGCGCGCGCCCTGGACTCGACCGCGGTGGAGCTGACGCTCCCGGCGGCCTCCCAGACCGATCCGGTCGCCTTCCTCTCCCAGGCCGAGTCGCTCCGCGTGGACGCCGATCAGCGCGCCCGCGTGGTCGTGTCGGATCGCACGGGGACGCTCGTGGCTGGCGAAGGGGTCCACATCCGGCCCGTGGCCGTCGCGCACGGCAGCATCCAGGTCCGCGTCCAGCGCGAGCCCGTGATCTCGCAGCCCAGCCCGTTCGGCGCCGGCAGCACGGTCTCGACCACCAGGGACTCCACGTCGGTGCGCGAGGACGGCGCGGGGGCCATCGCCCTGCCCGCCACCTCCACGGTCGAGGACCTCGCCAGGGCGCTCACCCTGCTGGGCGCCGGTCCGCGCGATCTCATCGCGATCCTGGAGGCCATCAAGGCCGCCGGGGCCCTCGACGCCGACCTCGAGGTGCTCGAGTGACCCGCCTGGCCGGAGCCGCGCCGGACGGCGCCGACCCACGGCTCCGCGACGCCGCGCGCCAGCTCGAGGCGATGCTGCTGCGCCAGATCGTGCAGGCGAGCGGCGCCTTCAAGGGGGGCGAGGGGCCCGGCTCGGGAGTCCGCGCAGACCTCTTCGCCGACGCGCTGGCCGACGCCGTCTCCCGCGACGGCGGCATCGGCCTCACCGACGCGCTCGTCCGCTCGCTCTCCGCCGGGGCGGGGGCGCAGGAGCCACCCGCACCCGTTCCTGGCCCGTCGGCGCGCCCCGAGCCGGGCGCAGCGCTTCCAGTGGCCGGCGCCGTGACGAGCGGCTTCGGCGCGCGGATCGATCCCTTCACCGGGCAACGGACCGAACACGACGGGCTCGATCTCGGAGCGCCGGAGGGGACGCCGATCCGGGCTCCCGCGGCGGGGGTCGTCCGCTTCGCCGGCCAGCGTGGCGGCTACGGCAACGCCGTCGAGCTCGACCATGGCAACGGGATGACGACCCTCTACGGACACGCCTCGGCGCTGACCGTCAGCGTCGGAGAGGAGGTCGCCGCCGGCCAGGAGATCGCCCGCGTCGGCAGCACGGGGCGGTCGACCGGCCCCCACCTTCACTTCGAGGTGCGCGTAGGTGGGGTACCCGTGAATCCCACCCGCGCTCTTAAGTCCTACGCGTCCCGTGCCGAAGCTCCTCCTGTAGAAGGTGTTGCAGGCAGGAGGTCGTCATGAAGATCAAGGACCCGAGTGAAATCAGGCACGTAGAGCCGGCGAAGCCGGGTGAGTCCAGGCGCGCGCAGGCGCCGGATCCGTCCAGGACGGCAGACAAGGTCTCGACAGAGGCCAGGGCCGCGGTCGACGCCGCCGCTGCCGCCGCCAGGCAGGCGGTGGGCGCGAACCGCTCCGTCCGGCTGGAGGCGATCGAGGCCGCCGTGCGTCAGGGGACCTTCAAGCCGGACCCGCAGCGAATCGCCCAGCGAATCCTGGAGGATGCGGAGCTCTCCGCCATGCTCCAGAGCATGCTGAACAAGTAGCAGCATACGCCAGCAGGGAGAGGTCGAAGCCATGCTCGAACCCGTCGTCGCCCTCGCCCTGGAGCTGAAGCGCACGCTGGAAGCCGAGGTGGGGCGTTCCCGCAGGGAGCGGGAGGTCCTTCGCACCCTCGACTCCGATCGGCTCTTCGCCAGCGCGGCGGCGCGGGCGAACTTCAACGCCGAGGTCGCACGGCTGGAGGGGGAGCTCGCGCGCGGGCTCGCCGCCGCCGCTGGCTCGTTGGGGCTCGCCGAGGTGACGCTGCAGCGGCTCGCCCTGCGGGCCCCGGCCGAGGCGTCGCACCTCTCCCGCGTCCTCGCCGAGATCCGGTCGCTGACCGGCGCGCTCGCCGAGCTCGACCGGCTCAACCTCCAGCTGGCGGGGCGCGCCCTCGCCTGCGTGCAGGGCTACCTGACCGCGCTCGCCCCCGCCCCATCCGCCTACGACCGCCGGGGCGCACGCGCCTCGACCAGCGCGATCGCGGCCATCTCGAACAAGGTCTAGCCATGGCCGACCTCCTCTCGATCCTCTCGACGGGCGCCGCCAGCCTCGCCGCCCACCGCGCCGCCGCCGCCACCGCGAGCCACAACCTCGAGAACTCCGCCACGCCGGGCTACACGCGCCAGCGGGCCGTCCTGGAGGCCACCCTCCCCGCGGAGCGGGTCAGCAACGCGTACATCGGGCGCGGAGTCCTCCTTCAGGGCGTCACCCAGGCGCGCGACCGGTTCCTCGAGGCGCAAATCCCCGGCGCGCTCGGCCAGGCCGCCCGCTCCGGCGCGACCGCGACGGCGCTCCAGTCGGTCAGCGCCCTCGACCCCGAGGCGGCGGGCGGGCTCGGCGACGCCCTCTCGGCCTTCTACCGGGCGATCCGAGCCGTCTCCCAGAACGCGGGAGATCCGAGCCTCCGGCAGGCCGCGGTCGGCGCCTCCCGCACCGTGACGCTCGCCTTCAACCGGACCCGCGGCGCGCTCGAGGAGACCCGGACCGGCCTCGACGCGAAGATCGCCGGCGCGGTCACCGAGGTGAACGACCTCGCCCGGACCGTGGCCTCCCTCAACGGGCAGATCCGGACGGCGCGCGCCAGCGGCGCGGAGCCGAACGATCTGCTCGACGCCCGGCAGAAGTCGCTCGACCGGCTCGCGGAGCTGACGGGCGCGACGCCGGTGCCGACCTCCGAGGGGGACGTCTCGGTCTTCCTCCCGGCGGGTTCGCCGCTCGTGGTCAACGACCGCGCCTCGACGCTCTCCACCGCCTCCGACGCCCTGAACGGCGGCCACGTCGCCCTCTGGCTGGCCCCTCCCGGATCCGCACCTGCCGCGCTCGGGAGCGTCGGCGGTGAGCTGGGCGGCCACCTCGACGCGCGCGACGGCGCGCTCAAGACGGCCGTCACCGGCGTCGACACGCTCGCCTGGGACCTGGCGAGCAGCGTGAACGCGGTCCACCAGGCCGGCTTCGGGCTCGACGGCTCGACCGGGCTCGCGCTCTTCGTCGTCGGCGCCACGCTCGACGGCGCCGCAGGGCGCATGAGCGTCTCGGCGGCGGTCCTGACCGACGCGCGCCGGCTCGCGGGGGCCGCGAGCGCCGCGGCGCTCCCCGGCGACGCCGCCAACTTCAATGCCCTCCTCGCGACCGAACAGGCGCCGCTCTCCGGCGGGCTCGACGCGTTCTCGACCCTCTCCCAGGTGACCTCGGCCTTCGGCGCCTCGGCGAGGACCGCCGAGGCGATCGCGGACGGCGACGGGGCGATCCGCGACCAGCTCGTCACGATGCGCGAGGGGACGAGCGGCGTCTCGATCGACGAGGAGCTCATCGAGCTTCAGAAGTCGCAGCGGGCCTACGAGGCCGTCACCCGCGTCATCCAGGCGTCGAGCGACATGTTCGACACGCTGCTCCAGCTCAAGTAGGGGCCACCATGCGCGTCACCGACAAGATGCTCTTCGACCGGGCCACCCGCGACGGCGGCCGCGCGCGCGAGCGGATGGAGGAGGCGGTGGCGAAGGCCTCCTCCGGCGCGCGCGTCGTGCACCCGGGCGACGATCCCGCGGCCGCGGGGCTCGTCACGGTCGCGCGCGCGCAGGCCGAGCGGAACGACGCGATCGCGGAGGCGGCGGGGCGGGCCGCCGACGAGCTCAACGCGGTGGACGGCGCGCTCTCCGAGGTGGTCAACGGCCTCACGCGGGCGCGCGAGCTGGCCATCCAGCTCTCCAGCGCCGGCTACTCCGCCTCCCAGCGCTCCGGCGGCGCGAAGGAGGTCCGGCAGCTCCTCGCCGCGTCCATCGCCAGCCTCAACACGCGGGTGGGGAGCCGCTACGTGTTCGGCGGGCGGCTCGACGGGGCGCCCCCCTTCGACGCCACGGGCGCGTACGCCGGGGACGACGGCGTCCGCGAGGTCGAGATCGCTCCCGGCGTCCTGCAGGCGGCCAACGTCCGCGCCGACGTCGCGGTCAAGGGCGTGTCGGGCGGGGTGGACCTCCTCGCGACGCTCGACGCGCTCGCCACCGCCCTCGAGGCCAACGACCCGGTCGCGGCGCGGGCGACGCTCGACGCCCTGGACACCGGGACGAAGCAGCTCTCCCTCGCGCGGACCGACGCGGGCATCGCCATGGCGGCCTTCGACACCAGCGTGTCCGCGAGCCGCGGCGCGCGCGACGAAGCGCGGACCCGCGCCTCCCACCTGACCGACGCGGACGTGATCGACTCCAGCACGGAGCTGGCCCTCGCGCAGCGCGCGCTGGAGGCGGTGCTCACCTCCACCTCGCAGGGCTTCAAGCTCACCCTCCTGAACAAGCTGGGGTGAGCCGTGCAGGTGAGGACGCTCCGCCCCCCGACCGCTGAGTCCCCCGAGGCGGCCTCGGTCCTTCGGCGCGGCGTCACGGCGATGCTGCGCCGGCGGGTGCGGTGGCTCCCCGAGGCGGTCCCGGCCCGCACGGTCCTGGCGGCGCGGCTCTTCCCCATCCTGCTCCACGCCAGCTTCGAGCGCGCCCACCTGCGCGACGACGCCCCGGGCGTCGCGGGCATGCGGTACCGCCGGAGCTGGGGGGCGCTGGCGCGGGCCTTCGACCTGCCCCCTCCGTTCCGCGCGCAGCGCGGGACGCCGCTCGTCGACGCGGTGTTCGGCGTCCCCTCCGGGGACGGGCTTCGGCTGGTGGTGGTCGCCGCCTCGGGCCTCAGGCCCTCGGATCTGTCGTGGGTCGAGGAGCGGGTCGGCGCCGCGATCGCGAGCTTCGTCTCTCCCGGGACGAAGCTGACGGCGCAGGTGCTCGACGCAGATCAGCTGGCCCGGGATCCGCTCGCCGTCCACGGCCTCGTGGCCTTCGGGGCGTTCCTGGGCGGCCGGCTCGCCGCGGGGACCTGGGCCGCGCTCGAGGCGATGGCACGCCGCCCCGTCGAGCCGCGCGTCACGGCGGCCATGGCCGCCTCGGCCCCGACGGAGCTGGCCGCGCTGAACCTCACGTTGCTCTGCGAGCGCCCGTGCCCGGCACCTTACGAGGTGGCAGCGCGGCTGCTTCGCCGGGGCGAGCGTGCGCGGCGGCTCGCCGATCCGTCGCTGATGACCGCCCTCTGGGCCGCCGAAGGGACGCCTCACCGCGCGCTCATCGGCGACGCGATGGCGCTGCTTCGCCCCGCGGGGCAGCCGGGAGCGCCGCGGGCCGGCGTCGCCGCCGTCCTCGCGCTGGGGCGCGCGCTCGGCCTGAGGATGGCCCGGGCGATCCGGCGGCGCCGTCGCGAGGTGGACGCCGACGCCCTGGCGCGCTGGCGCGATGCGGTCGGCATCGACTTCCCGCGCGCGCTCCGGCCCGCGCTCAGCGAGCGGCTCGCCGCGGACGGGCGGGACCAGAGCGAGCTGGTGACCGGCGACGGGACCTTCGAGGTGCGAGTCCCCTCCGGCGCCGTCCTGGGGCGCGGCGCGACGCCGGTCCAGGCCCGGATCCGCGCGCTCTCGGTGCTCGCCGCGGCGGCCCCGGAGCTGGCCGGTGCGCTCGAGCCGCCGTGGCGCGCCGTGGCGGCGCGGCTCGGCGAGCGGCGCGATCGGCCGGTCCTGATCCTGGTGGTCGAGCCGGCGCGTCACACGGAGCCGCCGTTCGATCCGATCAACCGAGGTCCGGAGCGGAGCATCGGCTTCCCGGGCGCGCTCGCGGTCTGGCTGGTCCCGGGGCGGCGCCCCGCCGGGCGCGTCTTCACGGGAGAGGAGGCCGTCGAGCGGCTCATCGTCGCGATCCGGAGCGGCTTCACGATCGAGGTGATCCCGGCCCGCGCCGAGGCGCACCCGGTGGCGGCCCGGCTGGCGCAGATCTCCGGCCTCGTGCGGGTGACGCGGCGGACCATCCCGGTCGCGCTCGAAGCCGGGGGACGCGTGCTGGTCCCGTGCGGCGAGCTGCTCCTCCAGTACTCGCTCGACCGCTACACCTTCCGGCCCCGCGTCTTCGTCCCCGATCCCGACGCGCCGGATCTTGCGCTCGCCCCGGGCGAGCGCAGGCCGAAGGCGCTCTCCTCCCCGGGGATCATCGAGTGCCGCGCGATGCTCCTCGACGAGACCCGCGCCGCGATCCTGTACGCGGACGCGGCGGGGGCGCGGATGCGCGAGGTGGTCTTCGTCGGCCACCTCGAGGAGCACCTCCGCAGCACGCGCCAGCTCCTGCAGGCGATCGATCCGTCGGCGGCGCTCGCTGTGCACCTCTCGGACGACGTGGAGCCGGCGGTGCGGCGCGGCGGCCCCGCCTCCGCCCCACTCGTCGTCGCGGTCCGCGGCCGCATGCCTCGCGGGCTGGAGGTGGAGGTGGACGGAGAGCGGTACGGGGG
>Ga0062381_10000462_pt1 | contig 10072 bp, 7 predicted proteins | sample DOMMetBare1Fresh_2_FD_59506 | JGI IMG/M metagenome (GOLD analysis project Ga0062381, IMG submission 59506) | Wetland sediment microbial communities from St. Louis River estuary, USA, under dissolved organic matter induced mercury methylation -... | ecosystem: Environmental > Aquatic > Freshwater... | reverse complement strand
GCGCCAGATGTGCAGGGCGTGCGCTGCCATATAGGTATCGCCCGTTGGCTGATCGGACGCGATGCCGAAGTCCTTCGTATCATACACGTAGGTGGGATCAGCTTCGGGCAGCTCAGTCGTCATAACGAGGGCATAATCGTAGGAAGCCTGATGGAACAGCACGCCGGTCATATTCTGCGTACGGATAGGGGAGTGTATGACAACTCCATCGTATTGGGCAACAAGGGGAGTGGGCACCCCATCGGCATCGGCTGCTTCCTGGGACGAAGATGCCGCCGTGTCGTCGATCGACCCGGACTCAAACGTACTGCCTGCCTGATCGTCTGTCTGGCTTGCGTCGCTTGAATTCTGACAGCCAGCAAGAAGCAGGAGGCAGAGGGCAAGACCGAAAATGGCACAGAGGGGTGTTCGAACACGCCGCAAGGCGGAATATCCTGCGATGTCCCAGGGTAACAGCATAGCTTGCATATCCTTCCCGTTGCTGTGCGTCGCAACACATCATGGGTCGCAAAGTCCGGCTGTCTCTTTTGTATGATGGACACTGGCCGATTCGTGCTGACCTATCATACATCGGCTGGAGAAATACGGGGTGATTCAAGCAGAAAGACCCTCTGATTGCCCTCCATCATTTGGAGCACATTTGTAGATACCCGATTCATCAGGATTTTTTCTTGCCAAGCTGAATAGTTTCGGTATAATTCTTCCTTGCGCGTAAGAGAACGCGTGAGATTCCTCGGTAGCTCAACGGCAGAGCATTCGGCTGTTAACCGAAGGGTTGTAGGTTCGAATCCTACCCGGGGAGCCATTGTTGATAATGCAGGTCGGTTCATCCCGACCTGCTTTCAAATTTGGGCGTATGGCGCAGTGGGAGCGCGCTTCCTTCACACGGAAGAGGCCACAGGTTCAAACCCTGTTACGCCCACCACTTAAACAGCAGGCTATCCGGCTATCGGGTAGCCTGCTTTCTTTCTCGCAGTGCTTTACGACGATGGTGATTCGCCATTTCGTATCAGGGCGCTCACCGAGGCGGGTTGCATTTGCTGCAAGGTTCGTACCCTTCGGCTTTTGCCGAATCCAGGTCAATAGCGATTTTACTTTTCTTCAGATACTGACATCCAGCGGTATGGTATTTGTTGCCGGTATTCGTGATGTAAACCGTCACTGTCTGCGGCTGGGCTGCCGGTGCGGGAGGTTCTGCTGCTTGGGGAGCGGTTGCGGTGCTGGGCGCGCTTCCCGACTGTCCTGCGCTGGAATCGGGCTTTGCGGGAGTGCTTTCCTGTTTGGCAGGTACTTTCCACGTTGCTTCGCATCCCGCGGCACTCCAATTGATTTCGCTTATGGAACTACTTCCGAATGTAACCGTCCCCGAGGTCTCGGAGTTTGCATTGCATTGCATGGTGCCATTGGAAAAAGTCGTATCGACAATTCCCGCAGCTGCTTGGAAGGAACTGGTCGTCAGTGTTTCAGCTTGATCGTGAGCCTTTACTTTGATCGAGACGACCGTCTTTCCATCTACGGCATCGGCAGAAACGATCGTGATTTCATACGGATCGAATACTGCAGTAGCGCCGGACGCAAGAGATTTGAGTTGGGCGGCCGGTGTCAAGTTGTATGAAGGGCTGCTTTGCGCAGATTCCGCCGCCGGTGTTTCTTGTTTGGATTGTTCTTGAGCCTGCTGAGCGGGCTTTGATTGGCAGGCACTTGCCAGCGCGCCTACGAGAGCCACTGTGAAAACTATCGATGCTGCTTTTGCGAAACGCGTTCTACTTTCTTTCCCCTTGTTTTGATGTCCCATGTCCTTCTCCGTGTCTGTTCTCTTTCCGATATGCTCAAACCTTCTAATACTACCGTCGATTAGATGCAGTGTTGCGCTGTAACGCTTTGATTCGACAGCAATTCCCATCATATCCATTTGTTGCTTTAAGTCATCATTTTATTACTGCTAAGTGTGAATGACCTTGAAAGAAAGCACGAGGGGCTCCTGCCATAGAGCAGAAGCCCCTCGCTTGCAATTGCGGATGCTATGCTTTTGCAGCGTGCAGACCGGCGTAGAAGCCGTGCGTGATGGCGGGGCCATGGTTCATGGCAGGCATCGGCGTGAAGTATCCAGGACCGAATTTGCCACCGCAGCAGTTGCCTGCGGTCCAAAGCCCCTTGATGGGGCTTCCGTCTTTGTCCAGAACCTGCAAATCGCCGTTCGCCTTCAGCCCTGCATACGCTGCAAAGGCGGGTGCTGCCGGAGCGCTGCATGCGATAAACGGTGGCGTGCTGATAGGGAACAGTTTCTGCGGGTCGCAACCGAAATCATCATCGCGTTTTTGGGCAACCATCTGGTTATAGCGGTCTACTGTGGCCTTCAGGGTATCGGCTGGCACGTTGATGTAGCTTGCCAGCTCGTCGAGTGTATTGGCGGCATATACCTTGCCCGCGTGCGAATCCAGCGTTGGCGTGATTCCCTCTTTTTTGCCGACAGCGCTTAAGAATTCTTCATTGAACTTGTCGACATAGGAAAATCCGTCGAAGCCAGCGGCAACCTGATGCTCATGGTAGTCGAAGTTACGATGCCCGCATGCTTGGTAGGGCAGGCGGTCGCGCCAGTTGGCATCGATGATGTCGTAGCACATCTGTCCGGGCTGGCGGAATACCTGGTCGTGCTTTTCCCAAATGCTGATATCCTCGTTATGGAAGCGCTCGCCTTTCTGGTTCACCGTCAGGGCAACCGTTCCTCCGATGGCGGTTTCGCACGAAGCCATTGCCACGTCTGACCAGGGCTCCATTTGGGCACCGATCCAAAGCCCCATCAGCTGGCCGTCGCCCGTGGTTCCCATGATGGTTCCGGGGTTGACCGTGAACATGGGTTGCCACTGCGGCTCTTCCTGCTTGGTCATGAGGTAATTCTTATATATATTCGGGCAGAACATCTTGTGCATCAGTTCGCTGCCTGCACTGAACTGGGCAAACCCGCCTGTGGTGAGCACGACGCCCTTGCTGGCCTCGATCTTGACGTAGTTGCCGTCGGCGTCTTTGCAGCAAGCTCCGGTGACTGCATTGTTCGCATCGGTGGTCAACTTCAATGCGACCAGTGAAAAATGGAATTCAGCGCCGGCCTTTTCGGCGGCTTGCTGGTTCAGCAGTCCCAGTTGCTTCCAAGGGGCGACGGGAAGTTTTTTCAACGGATCTTCTTTGAAGTCGATGCAGCCGATGAACGTCGGCTCCAAGTCGCCGGCGGGGTCATGCTGGGGATATGTGGGCCAGTAGTTCAACGTCATGTTCTGCTTGACGAAGTCGTCTGCTACGCCGCTGTACCAATCGAAGCATTCGCCCGAATGTTGGGCCCAAAGCTTGACCAAGGGTAAGTTTACGCGCGTGTAGCTGCGGCGTTCGAATTCGCGGATGATGGCAAGCGGATCGACTTCGCATCCGAGGTTTCGGGCGAATGCGCTGTTGACGACGCCGCATCCGAATCCATGGATTTCTATCTCGTTGTTCTTATCGATGGCGATGACCTTCGCTCCAGCTTCTGCGGCTGAGCGCGTTGCGGCGACACCCGAGATGCCGGCTCCGATGACCAGCACGTCGCACGAGAGCTTTTGCGAAACCTGGCTGTCGCTGATATCGGGCGCGCTGCCTAGATACGACATGTCCCCGGGAACGATCTTACTGGTGCCGGTGCCGTTTATCGCATCCTGCAGCGAATACGTCGAGCCCGCGTCGGCTGATTTCGATTTGCTGTTAGGGATGCACCCGGCAAGCCCCATTCCTGCGGTGGCTGCGCCGATGCCTGCGAGGGCGGCTCCTTTCAGGAATCCCCTTCGATTCATCGTGACTTTGTTCTCCATATGTATCCTCCTCCATGTAGTTTTTTGTTTCACCTGATGGCGGAACATGTGCGAGTCTATATACCTTGAAGTTTCCCGGGTATCGCATAATCGATGTGAGATTGCGTTTACACCGCTGCGCTTGCCATCAAGTTGCACCGGTAAGCGCATCGGCAAGAATTCTCTCTATTCCTCGTACCTCTCGGGTATCATAAAAAGGGGAGGGGATAGTCTAATATGAGCAGCTGCGAGCAGGAGCAAGACAGCGTCGGTATGCGGGATCGCGTGTATGCGGGATGCGGCTTCGCGTGCCTGCTCGTGGCTTTGAACATGCTGCTGTGGGGCGGTCTTCCGTGGACTCAGGTGCTCGGAGTTTCACTGTTGGATACCTTGCAGTACAAGACGGTGTCTCAAAATGCGGGAATGGCGCTCGGTATGGGTCTGCTCGCCCTTGTCGCCCGGAGAAAAAGCATTCCACGCGTTTTCTGCTTGGGTTTGACAGGGTTCACCATCGCCGCCGCCGACCTGTTCGTCTTTCTCTACTGCATTGGGGTAAACGATATCTGCACGCCTCCGGTCATCGTTGCCACATCTGCATGCATTGGGATATCGAGCGGTGCTGTATTCTACCTTTGGGGGCTTGTGCTGGGACGCCTTCATGAACGCGAGAGTGCTCGGACTGTTCTCTATTCCATCATGGCCAGTGCCCTTTGCCTGATAGCAACCAATTCGCTCGCTCATGCGTTCCAATGGGCTCTTTTTACGGCTGTTGCTGTGCTGTCCGCGGTCTTCTACGGAATGCTCGCGAAACAACTGGAAAAGCAAGACGACAAGGGCCGGCAAACAAAGGCACGCGAAGGTATCGTGCCGGTGTCGGAGGCTGGAAGGCGGACGAAGAACATGTCCGCGGATGCGGTCTTTTGGCCGGTGCTGTTCTGCATGGCTGCCATTGTCTTCGCATTGGTCGTGATGCGTATGGCGGTGCTTGTGGGACTCGATAGAAAATCCGACTTGAATATCGCCGGCGGTATATGCCTGTTCTTTCTTGCGGCTATTCTTCTAGTCTACTGGTTCGGGTTGCCGGGTTCCGAAGGCGGTTCGCGCCGCATCGATACGGTCGCCTGTATGTAATGGTGTTTCCCCTTGTTGCAACTGCATCGGTTTTGGTGCCGGTATTTGGTGGGTGGGCCGCTGTCCTCGACGCTTCGGTGCTGTTTGCCCTATTTGTGGTGATGGCCGGGCTTGCGGTGACGACTGCTTTGAGCCTTGCGCGCAGATCTTCGCGGTCTTTTTCGGCCGTGTTCGGATGGTGCAGCTGTTCTATGTATGCCGCAATAGCGGCAGCGACATTCGTGACGTGCTTGCTGTACGGCGCCCGGTCGCTCGATGTGACCATGGTTACCATCTGCGCCCTTGTGGTGCTCTATGTGCTTGCCATGGCCTATGCCTTTGCCCAGCGAAGGCAGCGGGGGCACATGGCCGAGCCGGACGGCGGGGCCGACGTTCTGCATACCGCAAAGGTGTCTGCGCTTCTTGCTGACGAGATGATACGGCGGTCGGGTATGCTGGCGAGGCGAAATGGGCTGACCGATCGAGAAACCGAGGTGCTGCAGCAGTTGATCATCGGCAACACGACGCGGGGTATCGCCGAAAAGCTGTTCGTTTCGGAAAATACGGTACGCACGCACTTGAAAAGCCTCTACAAGAAACTCGATGTGCATTCGAAGCAGGAGATAATCGACTTGGTCGATGCATGCGAAGGTGCATAACGGTATATGTCGCGTGCATGTTCGTTGAATAGGGCGTATTCGCTCCATGGCCTGATGCGGCTGAGGCGTTCAGGTTAAATGTGGTATATGATATCCGGATAGTAACTCCGCTTGCACATGAATCGTGCGTGCTGGCGCGGGATTTCCGGTTGGGCTGGGAGGAGGCCTGATATATGATCGATCAAGCGGATAGGGCATCATGCGCCTTGTGGAGCATAGAAAACAGTCCGGATGGCATATTCTGGACCGACCCGGGCGGGTATATCCTGTATGTAAACAAAGCGCTATGCCGGGAAACGGGCTATGCCGAAGATGAATTCCTTACCATGAACGTGCTCGATCTCGATCCCATGGTACGCAGCAGGGATCTTGGCATGGAAGGCAAGCTGGCATTTCCTGTTCGCAAAGGCGATATTGCTCGGCTTTCCTCTCTCTATCGCCATAAGGACGGCCACTTGATTCCTGTTGAAGTGACGATGTCGGTTCCGCGCGACGACGGCATGTTGATCGTGTGCTTCATCAGCGATAAAAGCGAAGAGCGGGCCGCCGAAGAGCGTGTTGGCGAGGCCGAACGGTCTTTCGCTTTGGAACGTGGCAGGCTTATGAGGGAAGCCTCTACCGATTTCCTCACAGGCACGTGGCTTCGCCGTTACTTCTTCGAAGTCGCTGCATTGAATATTCGGGAATCGGACACCGATGGAACGCCGCTTTCGCTTCTGATGGTCGATTTGGATCGTTTCAAGCAGGTGAACGATACGTTCGGCCATGAGGCTGGCGATGCAGTGCTGGTCGAATTCTGCGGCGTCGTTGCCGGAGCCATACGGCAGGAAGATTATTTCGTCCGGTGGGGCGGTGATGAATTCGTCATACTCACCCCCGGTCTCGATGCCGAAGGCGCGGCTGCTTTGGGCGAGCGTATTGTGTCCTTGGTGAAGAAATACCGGTTTGCGCAATCCCGCTTCATTACCATGAGCGCAGGAGTGGCGCAGCACCATGCAGGCGAGGATATCGATGTGTGGATGGCGCACGCCGACGTAGCTCTTTACTACGCCAAGAGCTTGGGTGGCAACCGGGTTGAACGGTAGCCGTTCGCTCTCCGCATCCTCCGCGGTGGCGGTCACGGGTTTTCCCAAATAAGTTTTTATTAAAGATGAACTGGTAAAACACATAATTTAAAAGAAAAATACGGGAACTCACCCGCGATGGGTGAACCGCTTTTTGTCCAAGGGGATTAGTGTCTCATCGTTGTGAATTCTATGAAAGGAGACCCTATGGAGGGGAAAGACGTAACGACGATGAATCGCCGGTCTTTTTTGAAGGCTGCCGGTGTGGCAGGTATCGGTGCTGCGGTGGCAGGCCTGTCATCCTGCGCCCCGTCTGGCTCGAAGCAGTCTGCTAAGAGCGGATCCGATGATCAGGTTGAGAACCTGGTGCCCGATTCCACGGAAGAATGCGACATCGTTGTCGTCGGCGGCGGCGCATCCGGACTTTCCGCTGCAACACGTGCTGCCGAATTGGGCAAGCATGTCGTGCTGCTGGAAAAATCGAGCGACATCGGCGGTGCCAGCCTGAGCGTGTATTCTGCAACGGTGCACCAAGCCGACGAAGACATCACCAAAGAAGTCAACGACTGGGTTGCCGATTGCCACTGGCGCGTCGATGCCACGGTGATCACCAACATGCTGCACAAATCCGGCGAGGCGTTCACCTGGCTCAAGAATAACTATGGGTGGAATTTTGCCGAGGTTGTTTCCTTCGGCAAGAAGCAGTGGAAGGTTCCCGGTGCTGCAGACGATCGCAAGAAGCTGTATCAGAACATGCTTTCCAAGGTGGGCGTCGACCTGCGTACCGGTATGACCGCGAAGCAGCTGGTCCAGACCAACGGGACGGTAACCGGCGTGATCGCCCAGAATTCCGACGGCAAGAACGTGCAGTTCAACTGCAAGGCGATTGCCGTTGCTACCGGCGGCTATGCGGGCAATGCCCAGATGGTCCAGGATGCATTCGGGTTCGGTGGCGTATGCGGCGGCCTGCCCCAGAATATCGGCGAGGGTCTGAAGATGATGTGGGCTGTCGGCGGCAAGAAGCCGATCAATTACGGATCCCAGATGCTTCACCAGACGCTGACCCCGTGCACGGCTGTGCTTCTTCAGAAGTTCGATAGCCTGCCGGCTAAGTACCCCCTGCTCACTTCGTATCTCGGTTCCTTCATGAACGTAACGGCCAAAGGCCAGCGCTTCAGGAACGAGGGCATCATCTCGTCCGCTGACGCTGCGGCCAATTCGTCCGGCCTGCAGGGTCCTTTCCACTACGTCGTGGTTTCCAAGGGACAGCTCGACGAGCTGGCTGCGGGCGGCCTTGCAGCTTGGGGCACCACTGCCAAGCCTTCGCTTCCGCCTGCCGATGCTCCTCAATACGACCTCACTACTCCGTGGACGAACGCCCAGGCATCGTTCGATGCGATGGCTGACGGCCAGAACGGCTTCAAGGGCGACACGTTCGAGGCACTGGGAGAAGCTGCAGGTATGGACGGCAAGGCATTCGCTGCAGAATGCAACGCCTACGAAGGCTACTGCGCTACTGGCAAGGATACCGAGCTCGGCAAGGATGCCACGCTGCTGCGCAAGATGGGCTCCGGTCCGTATTACTTGGTCAAGGCCCAACAGAACAACCTTACCTCGTGGGGCGGTATTGCAACCGACATCACCTATCGCGTCTTGAACGACAACGGCGATCCCATTCCCGGCCTCTATGCTATCGGCGTGGAGTCCGGCAGCAACCTCTATAATGATACCTACATGGGTGTTGGCATCGGCGTATGCTTGGTGTTCACATCAGGGTATCTCACCGGCGGTCGCATGTCCGATTACGTCGACGGGAAGTAAACCGCACAGTGCGCGCCGCGCCGGCAAGGCGCGGCGTCGGGCGGAGGGAAGAGGGTTTCTTGGAAACGGAGCAAGGCGGCCATCGGTCCATGCCGTGGTATATCGGCTATGGGCTCGTATGGGCGGTGGAGTATGATCTGTATTCGTCGCCGAACTTCTTTGCCATAACCGGATTCGACCGTCTGCCCAATGACTTGTTCAACATGTGCTCGCTTATTGCGGGCATACTGTTGAGCATGGGTGCGGCTCTTTTGTTGTATAGGTTTCCGCGCATCGGGCGCGGCGTCCGTTCTTTTGCGGGCGTCGTGCCCGTTGTCGTTGGGCTGATCCTCCTTTCCCTTCCTCTTGGCAGCGCCGGTGTTGGTGCCGACGTTCTGCTTTCGGTTGCGGGCGTTCTGTGCGGCAGCGGCTTCGCCTTGCTGGCAATCGGCTTTGCGGGATGCTATGCAGCGGCCGAGCCTCAGGTGACGGCCCGGGGCATCGCGGTTTCCTTTCTCGTGGGGTCCGTGGGCTGTACGGTCATGTCGCTTATGTCCCATCAGGCGGCGACGATCTGCGGCATGATTTTTCTGGTTGCAACCGGCTTTATGCTCGAACGGGGACGTCGGGCATCTTCTGCGTCTGCTTTGCGGCCTCAGTCGGCAAACGGCGTGCGACGGGCCCTGTCCTACGTGTCGAGCGTCCTTATCTTCTGCTTCGTTCTCGAGGCCCTGTATACGGCTTCTTCCCAGATCGGGTTCTCATCCAACGGATTTGCCTACTCGAACCAAGTGTACAACCTGTCCATTATGGTGGCGGCGGCCATTATGTTGCTCTTGTTCATCAAGTTCGATGATTCTTTGGAAGGTTTCCCTATATTCGATATTGCGTTCTTCGCGGCAGGCGCTGCATTGGCAACGCAACCTTTCATAGGCACCGAATACGGTCTGCTTTCCGGCGCGATTATCGTGGGGTGCCTGCATGTTGTCAGGACCATGCTGATCGTGACGGTCGTGCGGGTCAGCCGCGAATTGGGCGCCGACGCGGGGATCGTGTACGCCGTCGTCGAGGGGGCGTTGAGGCTGGCCAGCTTGGTGGGAGTGTGCGCTGCTGTGCTGCTCTTCCGCATCGACATGGGATTCGTCCAGATGGCTTTATTCTCTTTCGCCGGGTTGTATGTCTTGGTCTGTGCATTCGTGGCGTGGGTGCGTCACAGAGGCGACCGCCGCGGCTCGTCTCAGGCAGGTCCTACGGTCGAATCGCTGGCGGTTTCGCGGTTGGATGACGCCCAGCGTGACGAACTTGAAAAGCTTGCGCGGAGGATTCTCGACGACCGATGCTCCGACTTGGGTGAAGAAGGCGGTTTGACGCCGCGCGAAAGCGACGTTCTGCGTTGCTTGGCCGAAGGATACAGCCTGTCTAAGGTGGCCGACATCCTAGGGATATCCTTGAATACCGTGAAGACGCATTCGAAAATGGTGTATGTGAAATTGGATGTGCATAATCGTACCGAATTGATCGATTTGATCAGGGGTTGAGCGGCAGTATCCGGGGAAAAGGGGGAGTCCATGCTCTATATTGTCACAGGTGATGTGCAGATCGGCAAGACCCGTTGGCTTGC
>Ga0062381_10000450_pt1 | contig 10245 bp, 9 predicted proteins | sample DOMMetBare1Fresh_2_FD_59506 | JGI IMG/M metagenome (GOLD analysis project Ga0062381, IMG submission 59506) | Wetland sediment microbial communities from St. Louis River estuary, USA, under dissolved organic matter induced mercury methylation -... | ecosystem: Environmental > Aquatic > Freshwater... | reverse complement strand
TTTGACGTGCTCTCCTTTAGTCGTGCTACTGCAGTTGCCAGCCCATTACCTATGGCCGTTCCGTCTTGGAGCATACCACTCTTAATATCTTTTGTAAGATTGATAAGGGCAGCATGATCGGTGGTTAGTGGCGATTGTGTAAAGCTTTCGCCCGAAAATACAACCATCCCGATCCGATCATTCGGACGATCGGTAATAAACTGTACAGCAACATTTTTGGCAGCTGAAATACGATCTGGCTTAAAGTCGCGTGCAAGCATACTACTAGATATGTCCATCGCAAGCACGATATCAATCCCCTCGGTAGATACGTTATTCTTATTTTGCGTCGATTGCGGTCTGGCTAAAGCAAATATAATCAACGCAATAGCAACACACCTTAAAATGAACGGAATGTGCCTTAACCTTCTACGAGTTGACGACTTTACAAAGGTTAGCTGGGCAACCGACGAGACTGTTAGTTTTGGTGTAAAATGCTTATTTCTAATGATGTACCAAACAATAAGAGGTACAAGCAAAATAAGCAAGTATAGATAGCTCGGATTATATAGTATTAAGCTTCCCATTGTACTACTTGTTTTCTTCAGTTTTAGGATGAACGGCTTCCTGTCCTTCCATATTAGCCTCCTGCTTTACCGCCTCTTCCTTTGTTTCTTCGACAAACTTGTAAACACAAGCAGCAGCATCTTCGCTCTCTTGTGGAGTAGAAGTGTGCTTTGCAAACTTAACTAGATCAGAAGTTTCGAGCATATCAGAAAGATTGTCGAAAAGCGGCTTATTGATACTTCTGTAACCTTTCAAAGCAGACATAATTTCGAAGGAGGTCATCTCCATTGCGCTAATTTTAAGCCTGGCTTCCATGTACCTTCTCAGGATATCAGTAAGCTCCGAATAGTACTCTTTTTCGCGACCATTTTGCCAGAGCTTCTTCTGCTTAAGCTGCTCAAGCTCCCTAAAAGCAACAACGTGAGCAGGCTCTACCACTTTAGTCTTAAAGCTAAAAATTGGTTCACTATTTCCTTTACGGAAAAAGCGGTATAACCAAAAGATGAAAGCTACAAGGAATAGGACAGCCAGTGCAAAAAAGAAAATCTCCCAAAATGAGTATGAAGCACGATAGTTGCCCTTAATACCATATAAAGGTCGTTTGGTACTATCAACAGCAACTCCTTTTACCTTAAGTGTAAAAGCCTGAGAGTAAAGCGTATCCGCCTTTTTACCATCAAAGTATATAACAGGAATCTTAGGAAGCACGTACGATCCTGAATCGAAAGAAGTTAGTACAACCTTTTGAGTTAAAATTGTACCTCCGTCAACTTCAGAAGTATCAATTGGCAGGCGCTTTACGACCTCTACCCCCTTAGCTAGCGAATCGGGAATATGAAAAAAGAGCACCCGCTTCCCTTCTTCAACCTTAACAGAAATGGTCAAAGTTGTTTGATTCCCAATTAGAATCTTGGTAGAATCGAGACTAGCCCTAAAATTTTGAGCAAACGAACTGCCAAGACCAATGTATAAAGCTATCAATAGAAAAGCAAGACATTTACCTAGTACTCTCATCGCCTACCTATGCTTAAATAGTTTGATTAAAGGTTTGACATAGTCGTCATTGGTTGCAACAGAAACCCAATCGACACGCGACTTTGCAAATGTTGTTGCAAGAGTATTCTGCGCTTGAGTCCACCACTGTTCATAGCCCGCTCTTACCAAAGACGAAGAGGTATCAACCCACACCACTTCACCCGTTTCTGCATCAACTGCTTCTAGCAAGCCCACATTAGGAAGCTCCGCTTCTCGCGGATCGTAAATCATAATTGCACCTAAGTCATGCTTGTTAGCAGCTATTTTAAGAGCCTCTTCAAACTTAACGCTGCTTGGTGAAGCACTAAAATCGTTAAAATCTGATAGAACAAAAGCCGTGCAACGCTTCTTGACTGCATTTGTCAGAAAACGTAGAGCTTCAGAAATGTCGGTTTTCTTACTATCCGGATTAAGCTCTATGATCTCTCGAATAATTCTTAGAATATGCGAGCGTCCTTTTTTAGGCGGAATAAACTTTTCAACCTTATCGCTAAAGAAAATCACGCCTACCTTATCGTTGTTTTGAATAGACGAGAAAGATAGAACAGCAGCTATTTCGGCAATAAGCTCGTTCTTAAACATCTTCTGCGTACCATAGTGGCTCGATCCGCTCACATCAATCAGAAGCATTACGGTAAGCTCCCTTTCCTCTTCAAATACCTTAATATACGGCTCGTTAAATCGTGCAGAAACATTCCAGTCGATATTTCTAATATCATCGCCATACCTATACTGGCGCACCTCGCTAAAAGCCATACCACGCCCTTTAAAAGCGCTATGATACTCTCCAGCAAAAATCTGGTTGGTTAATCCACGCGATTTAATCTCAATCTTCCGAACCTTTTTTAGTAGCTCTTTTGTCTCCATGAACAACGTTATCTCGTGTTTCTGGTTTTACACACTTAGGCTGCAATGCTATACACCTCTTCTGCTTGATACAAGCTATGTAAAAGCAGCAAACTGGGTGGCCTGAATGCTATACCACCCAATAAAAGAGTATGCACCACTTACTAAGGAACTTCTACAGCGTTTAGGATTTCTGTAATAATATCCTCAGATGTGATATTTTCGGCCTCAGCCTCGTAGGTAAGACCGATACGATGCCTTAGTACATCGTAAGCCACCGCTCGGATATCTTCGGGAATAACATACCCTCTACGCTTTATAAAAGCATATGCCTTTGCTGCAAGAGCTAAGCTTATACTTGCCCTAGGCGAACCACCATACGAAATCATGCTCTCGAACTTCCCTAAGCCATACGAAGCTGGTTCACGTGTTGCAAACACAATATCAACTATGTAACGCTCAATCTTCTCATCTAAGTACACATCACGAACCACCTTACGAGCCTTCATGATATCCTCGGGCTTAAGTACGGTGTTAGCTTTAGGAAAATCGCCAGCAATATTTTGACGGATAATTAGCTTTTCTTCCTCCTTTTTGGGGTAGCTAATCACAACCTTAAGCATAAAACGATCCACTTGGGCTTCAGGAAGCGGATAGGTTCCCTCTTGCTCTAGCGGGTTTTGGGTAGCCATAACTAAGAATGGCTCTGGAAGAATAAATGTAGAATCGCCAATGGTTACCTGATGCTCCTGCATAGCCTCCAGAAGAGCACTTTGAACCTTTGCGGGAGAACGGTTAATTTCATCGGCTAGAATAAAGTTGGCAAAAACAGGCCCCTTCTTTACTGCAAATTCCTCCTTTTTTTGGCTGTAGATCATTGTCCCAATAAGGTCGGCAGGAAGCAAGTCTGGAGTAAACTGAATTCTGCTAAACTTAGCATCTATAATGTTTGATAGGGTATTAATTGCAAGGGTTTTGGCCAATCCTGGAACCCCTTCAAGCAGCACGTGACCATCAGATAGGAGGCCAATCAGCAGGCATTCAACCAAATGCTTCTGACCTACAATAACCTTATTCATTTCCATTCCGATGATATCAACAAAGGCGCTTTCTTGTTGAATTCTTTCGTTTAGCTCCTTGATATTCACAATTTCGCTCATACAAGAAATATGTTACGTTTTGACTCTAATTTGTGCAACTAAATTAACGGCTTTACTCCCGACATTATTCCGAAACAACGGACAAACGTCGTTAAATATGGTTAAAGCAATATTTACATCAAATGGACTCTTCAATCCTTTTGAATCCTAGAGAGGTATGCAAATGTAGCATATTCGCTATCTTTACAAAAAAAATATTTATGCCCCGATACTTTATTAGATTGGCCTATAATGGGACTAGCTACCACGGATGGCAGGTACAACCCAATGCATCAACAGTGCAGGAAAAGCTCAACTATGCTTTATCAACCTACTTAAGAGAACCAATAGAGACAATCGGAGCTGGAAGAACAGATACAGGAGTTCATGCATCGTACTTTATTGCCCACTTCGATTCTACGGCCCCAAACCTGGAAGGCTGCTCAAATACCATCCATAAGATTAACTGCATTCTACCAAAGGATATTGTTGTTTACAGCATTAAGGAAGTCTCGGAAGGTGCGAATGCCCGATTTGATGCAATCTCGAGAACCTACAACTACTTTTTACATACAGATAAAAGCTGCTTTACCAACGAGTTTTCTACCCATTTTAGGGGCAAGCTGGATGTTGAAGCCATAAGAAGTGCGATACCCATACTCTTTAAGCACACCGACTTTACGAGCTTTAGCAAGCTGCATACCGATGTTAAAACCAACAACTGTAGCATTTCGCATGCCGAATGGATTGAGTACGCTCCTGGCAAGTACGTTTTTGTTGTTCGGGCTGATAGGTTTTTACGAAATATGGTTCGCGCAATTGTGGGAACCCTTCTGGAGGTTGGCAAAGGAAAGCTAAGACCCGAAGAGCTAGACACCATAATTGCGGCTAAGGACAGATCGTTGGCTGGCACATCAGCACACTCTCAGGGCCTATTCTTAGCACATATAGCCTATCCTAAGGAGGTTTATGCCGAAGACCAGCATCCAGATCAGAGCTTCCCTGCCTTTATTATCCCGTAGCTAATCTTTAGCTTTACCCTTACCGTTCTATTTTATAACCATCTAAAATACAGCAGAATACAAAAAGATACAGGTACGGTTACACGTTGTGCTATTCATATTACAATTACGGTTGTTAGGAAATTGTTCATAGCTTGTTAATAACTTTGTTGAAAACCCTTTTTTAAATGGAACAAAAAGGCTTACTTTGCCGATAAATCAAGGAATTGGTAACAAAACACATCTTATAATGGCAGCTGTTAGTAGCTTACAAAGAAAAGGTCCAAACGGAACACCTATTGCCATGCGCAGTAGAAGAATCTACCGCCAATCTGTGGTATTCAACACTTCGGAAATGAGCACCGTAGAATTCTTTTGCAGCAAGTATAAAATTCAGAATCGTGGCAAATTCTTTAGAGAAACTATCATTACTGCTATTCTACAAAAGCTTGAGCAGGATCATCCACGACTTTTCTAAAATAACCTAAACGCCCTCATCAACGAGGGCATTTTTTTATACCTTGCCAAGGCGGGTTAGCATGCTCAACGCTAGCAAGAGCAAAGAGGAAAGCAACCTTCTATAATCCGCATAAGCTTTGATTATTTAATGATTTCAAGAGCAGAAATCATTAAAAGAGAGTTTCTACTTGATTTAGCGCTTATCGGATGTGATAAAAATTAAATAGTGATGAAAAAGATTTTAATAATTGGCGAAAGCAATGCTTGTAGGTCGCAAATGGCCGAAGGTTGGATGAAGTACTACACAAAAAAATACGCCGAAGTAGTAAGTGCTGGAATTAATCCAGAACCTGTAAATCTTTTTGCCGCCAACTCTATGTCTAACGCAATAATCAACATATCTGCACAAGTAAGTAAACCGTTAAGCGAGGTTCTGGATGCCGAGTACGACTTTGTCATTTTTACATTTGATGCCAATGGAACTGTTCTTCCTAGCTTCAAAGGATCTCCCAAAGTCTTTATCCACCCATTTGAAATGCCGATGGAGGGTGCCAATAGTAAAGAAACAGATGCGAATTTCGATCGTATAAGAGATGAGATCGAAAACTTTTGCTTCGACTTTGCGCATCAGCATATAAGAAAGCTTTACTAGCATGGTAAAACAGGTTGAGATAACGCTTACGCCCTACCCAAAGGGGTTTCATCTTATAACGGCAGCTATTAGCAAGGAGCTGGAGGGCTTGCTACCTGAAAGCGGATTGCTAAACCTTTTTCTCCACCATACCTCCGCAGCACTCTCGATCAACGAAAATGCCGATCCATCGGTAAGGCACGATTTAGAGACATTCGTTAACGCCTGGATTCCTGAAAAATACCCGCACTATACGCATGTGGACGAAGGCTCTGATGATATGCCAGCGCACATCAAATCTTCAGCATTTGGCGTTTCACTAAACATTCCCATCACATCAAACCGCTTAAAGTTAGGAACTTGGCAAGGAATTTACCTTTGCGAATTTCGAAGGTTTGGTGGAGCTCGAAAAATTACAGCTACAATTATCTATTAAATCATTATTCTTTACTTACGATTTTTAATACTATTTGATATTTTTAGTTTGAATTAACTATAATTATAATACATTTGCATCAATTAGTTAGCTTATTAAAAACATCTATATCATATGGAAAGAAAGCTTTTCCTAGGTGATGAAGCAATTGCTCAAGGTGCCATAGATGGTGGCTTATCTGGTCTCTACGCCTATCCTGGCACTCCATCAACCGAAATAATGGAGTACGTGCAAAGCTCTAAAGAAGCTCGAGAAAAGGGCATCCATAACGTATGGTCGACCAACGAAAAAACGGCCATGGAGGCAGCTCTAGGTATGTCGTATGCTGGTAAAAGGGCTATGGTTTGCTTTAAGCATGTGGGTCTAAATGTTGCGGCCGACTGCTTTATGAACGCTTCAATAACAGGAGTAAACGGTGGTTTAGTAGTAGTTTCTGCTGATGATCCATCAATGCACTCATCTCAGAATGAGCAAGATTCTCGCTTTTACGCTAAGTTTGCCATGATTCCTATTTTTGAACCTTCGAACCAACAGGAGGCCTACGATATGGCCTATGCTGCTTTTGGACTAAGCGAAAGGTTTAAAGTTCCGGTTATGATTCGTATCACAACCCGTATGGCTCACTCACGTGCAGGAGTTGCTCAAAAACCAAAGCTTCCACAAAACGAGCTACAGCTACCTGCTGATCCTCGCCAATTTGTGCTTCTTCCTGCTATCGCTCGTAAAAACTACAAGACTCTACTCTCTTCGCAAGAGTCGATGATCTTAGACTCGGAAAAATCGGAATTTAACCAGCTAATTGACTCCCCAAACAAGAAACTTGGTATTATTGCATCTGGAATAGCTTATAACTATTTGATTGAAAACTTTGACGGAGCTACACCATACCCTGTTCTAAAAGTTTGCCAGTACCCTCTTCCCACCAAACTAATCGAAACCCTATACAACCAGTGCGACGAGCTCCTTATTCTCGAAGAGGGCTACCCTCTTATCGAAGAATCGATAAAAGGACTACTCGCTCTTGGTAAACCAGTACACGGTCGCCTTGACGGAACCCTACCTCGTGATGGAGAGCTTAATCCGACCATCGTAGCTAAAGGACTTGGACTACCTGTTGAAGAGGGAGCCAGCGTTCCGAACATCGTAATGCCACGCCCCCCTGCCCTATGTAATGGCTGTGGACACCGTGACGTTTATGCCGACCTACTTGAGGCAATAATGGAGTACGGCGAAGGCCGAGTTTTTGCCGATATTGGATGCTATACTTTAGGAGCGCTTCCTCCTTTTAACGCAATTAACACCTGCGTAGATATGGGTGCTTCCATCACGATGGCCAAGGGAGCAGCAGATGCAGGACTAGTTCCGGCTGTTGCAGTAATCGGTGATTCTACCTTTACACACTCTGGCATGACTGGCTTACTTGATGCTGTTATTGAAAATACTCCTATAACGGTGGTAATTTCTGATAACTCAACAACAGGTATGACAGGAGGACAAGCATCGGCAGCAAACGGCCGCCTTGTTGATATATGCAAAGGATTGGGTGTAGATCCAAATCACATAAGGGTAATGGTTCCTTTGAAAAAGAATCATGAAGAAAACCTCCGCATAATAAAAGAGGAGCTGGCATACAATGGCGTTTCGGTAATCATACCACAACGCGAATGCATTCAAACTGCTGCACGCAGAAAGAAAGCAGAAGTGCACGCAAAAGCAAAAGAGTAGAACAAATTAATCGAATACAATGAAAACTGATATAATACTTGCCGGAGTAGGTGGTCAGGGTATCCTTTCGATTGCCGCCGTTATTGGCACTGCTGCTGTTCAGAATAACCTGCACCTAAAACAATCGGAGGTTCATGGTATGAGTCAACGTGGTGGAGATGTGCAATCGCACCTCCGCATATCTGATAAACCTGTTGCATCAGACCTAATACCACTTGGTAAAGCCGACATAATAATTTCGGTAGAACCAATGGAAGCGTTAAGATACCTACCCTACCTGTCAAAGCAAGGTTGGGTGGTTACCAATACCACCCCATTCATAAACATCCCAAACTATCCAAGCATTGAAGAGGTAATAAGTAATCTAAAAGCACAACCCCATGCTATTACAATAGATGCAGATAGCATCGCTAAAGAGTGTGGGTCTTCTAGATCTTCGAATATGGTTATGCTTGGGGCTGCTTCGTCGTACCTTAATATGCCATTTGAAGCTATTGAAAAAGCTGTAGTTACACTATTTGAACGTAAGGGTCAGGATATTGTAGATGCAAACCTTAAAGCTTTAAGAGCAGGACGAGATGCTGCTAGGTAGGTAAAAGCTTCTTAATAGTAAAAATATTGCAGGCCTCTTCGTACGAAGGGGCCTTTTTTATGCAACACATTAACCACAAGCTACTTTAAAGCTACCCAAACAACACCTCAAATTAACCATTTGTTAATAGCAACCTCCGTACAAACTTTATGAAGTTACATGCGTTTACATAGCAGCTAGCTTAAAGCATTAGGTAATAGGCAGCACACGAATAGACGAAGCTTGGAGGCTGGCTTAGAAAGAGATAACCATTTTGTAAGATTTGCTTAGCTCATTGTTAACATTGGGTTAAAGTTCAATATATGGTGATTGGTAACTTTGTGCAAAATTTGTAAACAATGGACAATGTTCTTTTGATTATCGTTTTTGTGCTACTTCTTCTCGCCTTACTAGACCTGGTGGTTGGGGTTAGCAACGATGCTGTAAACTTTTTAAATTCGGCCATTGGAGCAAAAGCAGCTCCACGCTATGTCATCATGACAGTAGCATCAATAGGCATACTACTAGGCTCTATTTTTTCGGGAGGAATGATGGAGGTTGCTCGTAAGGGGGTATTTTATCCCCAGCAGTTTTACCTTATGGAAATAATGGTAATATTTCTTGCAGTAATGCTTACCGATGTACTCCTTCTCGATTTCTTCAACACCTTTGGACTTCCAACATCTACAACTGTTTCGCTTGTATTTGAGCTCCTTGGCGCGGCTGTAGCTGTATCTTTAATGAAGATTGCCAGCTCGGCAGATGGTACGCTTGCCGATCTAACGCAGTATATAAATGCAGGAAAAGCACTTGCTATTATCTCCGGTATATTCATCTCAATAGCAGTTGCATTCATTGTAGGAGGAGCTGCAATGTACATTACCAGGTTCATATTTACCTTCAACTACAAGAAAACCTTCAAATACGTTGGCTCTGCTTGGGGAGGAATTGCTCTTACAGCAATTCTATACTTTATTGTGATGAAAGGAATTATTGATTCGGCTGTATTTACCCCCGAGCTAATTAGCTACATCCAGTCTAACACATGGTCAATTCTGCTAATTTCCTTTGCAACGCTTACGCTCCTATTCCAGCTCTTCATCTCGCTTTTTAACTTTAACCTTCTCAAGTACATTGTACTAGCAGGTACGTTTGCACTAGCCCTATCATTCGCAGGAAATGATCTGGTAAACTTTATAGGCGTTTTTATGGCAGCCCTAAAGTCGTACCAAATATTTCTTACATCTGGAATTCCAGCCAACCAGCTGATGATGGGAGAGCTTGCCCAACCGGTATCTACCAATGCGCTATACCTTCTTATTGCAGGTGCAATTATGACCATTACACTTTGGCTATCAAAAAAAGCCAGAACAGTAACGGAAACCGAAGTTAGCTTAGCGAGACAGGAGGCTGGTGTGGAAAAATTTGGATCTACCAGCATTTCGAGGGGTATCGTAAGGGGCGTTATCAACGCTAACAACTCGGTCGAAAGAATCCTTCCTAATAGGGTTAGGACACTAATTAGCAGTCGATTTAATACCGAGGAGCATCATCACACAAAAAAGACCGATGCTTCGTTTGATATGCTTCGTGCATCTGTAAATCTAACCATTTCAAGCATCCTTATTGCCTCTGCAACATCGCTAAAGTTACCTCTTTCAACTACCTACGTTACTTTTATGGTAGCTATGGCAACCTCCTTGTCCGATAGAGCCTGGGGACGCGAGAGTGCTGTTTATCGTGTAACTGGGGTTTTGACGGTAATATCGGGATGGTTTTTTACGGCGCTCATAGCATTTACAGCATCTATGCTTGTTGCATTTTTCCTGCATGCAACAGGAGTTGTTGGAATTCTG
>Ga0062381_10000449_pt1 | contig 10258 bp, 8 predicted proteins | sample DOMMetBare1Fresh_2_FD_59506 | JGI IMG/M metagenome (GOLD analysis project Ga0062381, IMG submission 59506) | Wetland sediment microbial communities from St. Louis River estuary, USA, under dissolved organic matter induced mercury methylation -... | ecosystem: Environmental > Aquatic > Freshwater... | reverse complement strand
AAATAGACAAGCGATTATGAGAAACATTCGTATCAGCTATTTAGCATGGATGGTTGCTGCAGTACTTCTGCTTGGAAGTTGTAGCAATCCTGAAAAAATGAAGAAGGCAGCAGACCTTGTTAAGGTCTCTTGCACACCTACTGCTTTAGAGGCAAAGGCTGGCACTGTTAAAGCTAAGATTAGCGTAAGCTTTCCTGCTAAGTTCTTCAATAAGAAAGCAGTTCTTGAAGTAACTCCTGTTCTTACCTATAACGGTGGTGAAATTCTTGCTCCTACTAAGATTCTTCAAGGTGAGGATGTAAAGGATAACAACCAAGTTATTAACTTCGAAAATGGTGGTGGTTACGAGCAAGAAGTTGAGTTCCCATACAACGATCAGCTTAGAATGGCTACTCTTCAGCTTCGTGTAAACATTCTTTACAAGGGTAAGACAATTCCTTTTGATCAACCTTACAAGCTTGCTGATGGTGTAAGCGCTCTTTACACTCTTGCAACTCCATCTGCATCTCCAATCTTCTACGATCAAACTTATCAAAGAATCACTCCAGAGCAAAAGTCTGCTGAGATTCTATTCATGATTAACAAGGCTGTTGTTGAGAAAAAGCAACTTTCTAGCGAGCAAGTTAAGACTCTTGAGCAATACATTGCTAGCGTTAAGGCTGATACTCTTAACAAGTCTTTCCAAGGTCTATCTATCAAGGCATATGCTTCTCCTGATGGTCCTGTTGAACTTAACGATAAGCTTTCTTCTAAGCGTGGTGCTTCTACAAAGGATGCGGTTAAGAAGAACTTCAAGAAGGTTAAGGATGTTGTTGGCAAGACTGAAGTTACCTCTCTTGGCGAAGACTGGGATGGTTTTGTTGCTCTAGTTAACGCTTCGAACATCGCAGACAAGGATCTTATCCTACGTGTTGTTTCTATGTACAGCGATCCTAACGTTCGCGACCGTGAGATCAAGAATCTATCTCAAGGATGGCCTGATCTTAAGAAAACTATCCTTCCTGCTCTAAGAAAGTCTAACCTAGTTGCTAACGTTAGCAATATTGGTCTTTCTGATGATCAAATCAAGGCTAAAATTCAAAGCAAAGACTTTAGCAATGTAACTGCAGATCAGCTTGTTTATGGTGCTAAGCTTTCTTCTGATCTTAACTACAAGGCTGCTGCTTACGAAGGTGCTATTCAGCTTGATAGCAAGAACTACAAGGCTATTAACAACCTTGGTGCTGTTTACCTACTTCAAGGTAAGGTTGCTGACGCTGCTAAGCAATTCGAAGCTGCTGCTGCTATCAACAACGATGCTATTGTTAAGAACAACCTAGGTGCTGTTGCTCTTGCTCAAGGTAAGATTGCTGAGGCTGAGAAGCTATTTGTACAAGCTGGCGATGCTGGCGAACAAGTTAAGCACAACCTTGCTTACATCGCAATCACTAAGGGTCAATACACTGCTGCTGTTGATTACCTAGCTGGAACTAACTCATTCAACCAAGCTCTTGCTCTTCTACTTGTTGGTAAGACTGAGAACGCTGCTAAGGTTCTTGAGCAAGTTAGCTCTCCAAAGGGTTACTACCTAAGGGCTGTTATTGCTGCTCGTCAAGGTAACGAATCTGCTGTGCTAAGCAACCTAAAGCAAGCTCTATCTGGCGATGCTTCTCTTAAGAAGCTTGCTGCTACCGAGTTTGAATTCCGTGCTTATCTTCAAAATGCAGCATTCCAATCTCTACTATAGTCGTAGCGATTCATATAAAATAGTGAAGGGCGATCAATTTGATCGCCCTTACTTTTTATAGGATACTTATTCTTGCTACCTTTTCATCTTTCTGAAGAATTCCCACATCACAACACCTGCGCTTATGGAAACATTGAGCGAGTGTTTTGTGCCTTCTTGTGGGATCTCAATTGCATAGTCGGATGCTCTTACAACTTGCTCATCCACCCCTTTAACTTCGTTTCCTAGAACAAGGGCGTACTTCTTTTCGCTTTCGATTGCAAAATCTTCGAGCGATATGCTGCCATCTACCTGCTCTATGGAAATGATAATGTATCCCTCACTTTTTAGCTGGCAAACAGCATCTAGGCAGCTCTCGTAGTAGTGCCATTCAACGCTATCTTCTGCTCCAAGTGCTGTTTTGTGTATCTCCTTATTAGGAGGTGTCGAGCATATTCCAGTAAGCACAACCTTTTCTATCTTAAAGGCATCTGCAGTTCTAAAAACCGAGCCAATGTTGTTTTGACTGCGTAGGTTGTCGAGTACTATAGCTACCGGGTATTTTTCTGATCTTTTGAACTCTTCAACACCAATTCTGTTTAACTCGTGTATTTCTCGCTTCCTCATTTGTGCAACTATAAAGAGGGTGCAAAGATACAATAACCTAGCGTTAAACCACTCGTAACACTTACCTTTATGAACCTACATGAGTATCAGGCTAAAGAGATTCTTACAAAGTATGGGGTTGCTGTTCCCTACGGAGTGCTAGCTACTACGCCTCAAGAAGCGATGGCGGCGGCTGAAGAAGTAAAGCAAAAAACAGGCACAAATTACTGGGTTGTAAAAGCGCAGGTTCACGCAGGTGGACGAGGAAAAGGGGGTGGCGTTAAAGTGGCCAAGTCGGTAGAGGAAGCTGCAGAGGTGGCTGGAAAAATAGTTGGAATGCAGCTCGTGACACCCCAAACAGGTCCCGAAGGAAAGCTGGTTCGAAAGGTTCTTGTTACTCAAGATGTTTACTATGGAGGAGAGGAGAAGCCTAAGGAACTTTACCTGTCGATTTTGCTAGACAGAAAGTTGGGCAAGAATGCAATAGTTTATTCTACAGAAGGGGGAATGGATATTGAGGAGGTGGCTGCAAAGACGCCTGAACTTATCTTTAAGGAATCTGTGGATGTTGTTGGTTTGCAGGATTATCAGGTGAGAAAGATTGGGTTTAACCTTGGCTTGGCAGGCGAAAGCCTTAAGAACTTTTCGAAGCTGCTTAAGGCGATGTATACCGCTTATGTTGCATCTGATGCCTCGTTACTGGAGGTAAACCCGCTTCTGAAAGCTGCTGATGGGAAAGTATTTGCTGTAGATGCTAAAATGGCAATTGATGATAATGCTCTATACCGACATCCTGATTTAGCGGCATATCGCGATAAGGACGAGGAAGATCCATACGAGGTGGAGGCTTCTGAGAGCAACCTCAACTTTATTAAGCTGGATGGTAATGTTGGTTGTATGGTTAATGGGGCTGGCCTTGCTATGGCAACCATGGATATAATCAAGCTTTCGGGTGGTGCGCCTGCAAATTTTTTGGATGTGGGAGGTGGTGCAAATGCTGCCACAGTGGAGGCTGGATTCCGCATCATACTAAAGGATACAAATGTTAAGGCAATCCTTATTAATGTTTTTGGGGGGATTGTTCGTTGTGATCGTGTTGCGCAAGGAATTGTTAGTGCATACCAAAAAATTGGAGAGATTAGGGTTCCTGTGATTGTTCGTTTGCAGGGTACCAATGCGGTTGAGGGGAAGAAGCTCCTCGACGAATCGGGCTTGAAGGTACTTTCTGCAATTTCGTTGCAGGATACGGCAAATCTGGTGAAAGAGGCGGTAGTATAGCGACGTACTATATCTGGGAGATGATTTTAAATGCTATCGTAGCTATGGTAACATAGAAGAAAAGGGGAGCCAACATTGTAAGGCTCCCCTTTTTACTATCGTGCTACCAGCTGATTTTTTTGCGCCTTACAGGCATTGTCATGCATCGTGCACCACCACCTCCTCTGGGTAGTTCCGATCCATCGATGGTTACAACATACTTAGAATGGGCTGCAAGGTCGATATGGTTGTTTACCACGTCTTTTGCTCGTATAACTTCAAAGCCATGCTTGCTCATCTCTTCTATGGTGTAAACATTTCGTGCATAGCCCATTACCTTTCCTGGTCCTAGTGCAAAAAAGTTTGCCCCACTGTGCCACTGCTCACGCTCTTGTATCCATGAGTCTTTAGTTCCTCCACAGCTTATAGGTTCTAGGTCTATACCCAAGGGGCGTAGTCCTGATAGCAAATTGTCAACGGATTTTATCTCTACGTTATTGTTATCAACCGTTATGTGTACCGTTTGGAACTTATTGTTTTGGAGGATAATTGGGTCGTACACCATACACTTGTTGAAATCGAGAAGAGTAAACACCATGTCAAGGTGAATAAACGATTCGGGTGTATGAGGAAGTTCCTGAACAAGAATATGGAATCGCTTCTTGTCCGTCCGGTTTAGGAGCCTAGACAGTATGTAGTCTATTCCTTGTGTAGTTGTTCTACATCCGTTGCCAATAAGGAGCACATCTTCGCGTGCAACCAAAACGTCGCCACCTTCTATGGATATGTGCCTGGCATCGTGCGAAGTGTAAGGGTTGATGGTTGTTGTTTCAAGTGAACCCGAATGGTTGAAGATGGCCTCCATGATAAGCGCTTCTCTATCCCTTACTTTGTTTGCCATCTTTCCAATTAACACCTTGTTGTTTATAGAGATAGATGCATCGCGAGTAAAGTAAAAGTTAAAGAGAGGTTGAAGTGAGTATCTATCTTTTGACAGGAAGTTTGTTAGGGTATTGCGTTGTATGGGAAGCCCCTCGATGAGAGCTTTGCTGAGCGCTACAGGTTCAAGCTCTAGAAGCTCATCTACTAAATGAAACAGCTTCTCGGAGGCGCAAATATTTTGTACAAGCTCTTCTTTTACTTCTTTCCGAAAAAGGGTTTTTGCAAGCAAGTCCGAAACCTCAAAGGTTTGTGCAACCTTGCCTAGCACCCCTTTTACTTGTTGATACTCTTTTTTTGCAATTGATAGGTTGAGGATATCGCTATATAGTGCTCTTTGGGCATTTTCGGGGGTCATATTCTCCACCTCGGCTCCTGGCGAATGGATGATGACTCCTTCTAGGCTTCCAAATTCTGAGCTTACGCTAATTTCCATAGAATCTTAATTAGTTTTTGAGTGCAGCAAATTTACAATTACATAAACAGACTGCAAAGCGGAAATTAAGACTATTTAGATGACGCGTTTTTTTATTTTTTATCATACATTTATGGCTGACAACACCTAGCTTACCTATTCATTATGACCCTCTCTTTTACTTTTGCTGTTGGTAGCTGCTTACCTTCATTCTATCAGCTAGCTTTTTACGGGACTAATTTTTTTAGCGAAAGAAGCTTCTCTTTTGTTCATCCCAATTTTATGGCTGATGATAGTGTGCTGCTTGCTGTGGCAGGGGCAGATAGGAAGATTGTTTTGCATGAGCTTTTTCTGATCCTGTTGCTGTTGTTTGTTGCTGCTATTGGCTACCTTCTTTGGGGGTATTTTAGGTATAGGGCTTTGTACAATAAGGAGAGGGAGGATAAGCTGCTGCTAAAAGAGGGCCTTCTGAAGGAGGTTAGCCAGCTTCGTAATGTTGAGGTGTCGCTAAAGATGCTAGAGCTAGAGAAAAGGCTGAAAATGGCAGAGAAGGTTAAGACTAAGCTTACTCGGATTAAGGAAAAGTTGCCAGAGGAGTATCAGGGGTTGATGAATGCCACAATTACAGAAGTTGGCAGGTGCGAGTCGGCCGATTTGTGGACTGAGTTTGAGGTTGCTTTTGTAAAGGCTAATCCCCACTTCTTTCAGAATATCCAAAGCCGGTTTCCCGATTTAACTTCCAATGAGCTTAAAATATGTGCGATGATTAAGGTTAACATTACGTCTAAGGATATCTCCGGAATTACCAACCTTAGCATCAAAAGTATCGAGGCTATTAGGACCAAGCTTCGAAAAAAGTTTAACCTTGGTTCTACGGATATGCTACTGGGCGATTTTTTGGACAAGTTTTAGAAAAAATAGGCAGTCCAAAAGGCTTATAGCAAGCCTTTTGGACTGCTTTCGTTCTACTTTGTTTTAAGCCATTTATCTAGCCATCCAAAAAATTCCTTTTGCCAAATCACCGCATTTTGAGGTTTGGTTACAAAGTGGGTCTCCTCTGGAAAAACAAGAAGCTTAGCAGGTAGGTTTCTGAGCTTTGCTGCATTGTATGCTTGTAGCCCTTCTGTGTAAGGTATTCTAAAGTCTCGTCCACCTACAATAACCATTATAGGGGTATTCCAGTTTTGTACAAACCTATGAGGACTATTTGCAAATGATCGTTGAGCTGTAGCATTGTCTTTTTCCCAGTAGGCACCACCTAGGTCGTGGTTGGCAAAGAATGTCTCCTCGGTGGCAGCATAAAAGCTTTCGAGGTTAAACATTCCGTTATGAGCTATGAACGCTTTAAACCTGTTATCGTGATTTCCGGCGAGGAAGTAGGTTGAGTATCCTCCATAGCTTGCTCCAACGCATCCAAGGTGATCTGCATCTACCCAAGATTCTTTCTTAACGTCGTCGATAGCGCTAAGGTAATCCTTTATGTTTTGTCCAGAGTAATCGCCCGAGATTTGTGCATTCCATTCTTGTCCGAATGATGGAACTCCCCTACGGTTAGGTGCTACAACAACGTATCCATTAGCAGCCATTATTTGGAAGTTCCATCGGAAGCTCCAGAATTGGCTAACTGTAGATTGAGGTCCGCCCTGGCAGTAAAGCAATGCAGGATACTTTTTTGTAGTATCGAAGTTTACAGGTAGAATAACCCAAACAAGCATTTTTTTATTATCGGTAGTTGTAACCCATCTCTCTTGGGTTTCTGCCATTTTTATATGCTTGTATATGTTAGCGTTGGTAAAGGTTAGCTGAGTTTCCTTACCTGTTTTAGGGTCAATTCTAAAGAGCTCGGCAGCCATTTTTATAGACATCTTTTGCCCAACTAGCACGCCGTTGCTAAAGCTACAAGCGGTATAGTCGTGGTAGCCTTTGGTTAACAGCGTAATAGTGCGAGTTGCAACGTCCATCTTAAACACCTGTTCGGTGCCTTGAATCCCGCTGGTAAAATAAATAGCCTTGCTGTCGGTGCTCCACGTGTAGGTTTCGATGTTTTGGTCGAAACCTGCAGTTGCATAAGTCTTTGCACCAGTTGCAATGTTTAGAAGGAATAGGCGTTTTTGATCGCTTTCGTATCCATCAGTTTTCATACTCCACCATGCGATGGTTTTACCATCAGGCGAAAATGTAGGATATCTATCGTATCCAAAATTATCGCTGGTGATGTTGGTTGTTTTTTTATCGGTTAGCGAGTAGGTAAAGATATCAGAGTTTGTGCTAGTAGCATACTGCTTGCTAGTTAATGGTTTAGAGGCAAAAATAATGCTTTTAGAATCGGGGCTCCATTGCACTTCGCCCATATCGTAGTCAGTAGCCATTGGCGTATCCCAAGCTTCATCTTTATTGATATCTACAACATTCTCTATACGGTCGGCGTTAAAGTCGGCAACAAAGATGTGGCTGTAAGCTCCATCCTCCCAGCTATCCCAGTGACGATACATTAAATCGGTGTAAATCATTACGTTCGATTTGTCCATTTCAGGGTAAAGCTCTTTACCTTCAACCTTTTGTAGCTTAACATCAGCAGCGTAGGCAATCTTTACTCCATCAGGCGATAGCTGAAATCCATTGATTCCACCCTCGATGTTCGAAAGCTTCTGCATGCTTCCATCGCTAATAGCATACTTCCAAAGCTGTTGCCCATTTTCGCGGGTCGAAAGGAAGTATAGGAACTTACCATCTTTACTCCAAACAATATTCGATTCCGATCCTTTCTCATCGGTAAGCTGTTTAGGCGTTCCTCCGTTACTCGAAACCAGATATACGTTGGTTACACCCTTATTTGCCGCGAGGTTATAGTACGATACGGTATAGGCAACTTGCTGCCCATTTGGCGATACTACAGGTGCACCAACTCGTCCGAATTTCCACATAATTTCGGGTGTAAGAATGCCCTTGGCAATCTCTTCCTTTGTTAAGGCGGTGTCAATGGTAATCGGAGTTGCCGCCTGTGCTTCATCTTCAGGTTTTAGTACCATAAATGATAAGATCAGCAGTGCTGCTGTTTTTAGACGCATTTTATTCATTTGATTAAGTTTTTCGGAATATTAAGCCACATGGTGGTTGTAGCTGCACGATGTGGCTTTTGTGTGCTGTAAAAGTACGATTTTGGGGCTTAATGGGGTGCTGATGCTTCAATAATTCCATCACTTGCAGCAACCATTTAGCTTTTTAGCTGGTTTAAGATAAGCTCAACCTTTTCGTCGTTCGGAATGCTGTAGTCTATCCAGTTAATAGATAGCCCTTTACGTTCCATGCCTCTAAACCATGTCATTTGTCTTTTTGCAAATTGATGTATGGCCATCTCTAATCCTTGAACCATGTCGTTATAGGAAAGCTGCTTGGCAAGGTAGCTTCCAACGTATTTGTATTCAAGACCGTAGTACATAAGATCGTCAATCGAGACGCCTTTTTTGTGTAGCTCTTCTACCTCTTCAACAAGGCCTTGAGCAAGGCGTTCGTGTAAACGTTGGCTTATGCGCTGCCGTCTAACCTCCCTGTCGATGCTTATGCCAAAGTAGATATTGCTAAGCTGCGGGTTGCTAGCCTTCTCATGAGGGTTGGTTTGGTAGTAGGTTTCTATTTCTATAGCACGTATTGCTCGCTTTTTGGTATCGAAATCCGACTTGTTATGTACTTTTTTCATCTTTTCGAGGTGCTGAGCAAGATCCTCTAGGGTGTATGCTTCGAGCTTTTTGCGTAGCTCATCGTTCTGAGGAACTGGTTTTAGGTCGTATCCTTCAGCTACGGCTTCGATGTAAAGACCAGAGCCTCCACATAGTATTGCCTGTTTTCCTCTGTCCTTGATTTCGTTGTATGCGCTGTAAAAGGCCTGCTGGTATTCAAAAATGTTAAGCTTCGATCCTGCATCAGCAATATCTATGAGGTGGTACGGAATCGTTCGTTCTCCAATATTGTAGTCGGCCAGGTCTTTCCCTGTTCCAATATCCATCCCTTTATAAACCTGGCGTGAATCTGCTGATACAATTTCGCCATCCATTTTATCAGCAAGCAGCACTGCCAGCTTGGTTTTTCCACTTGCAGTTGGTCCTAAAATGGTTATGAGATCGTATTTTTTGTGTTCCATAGTTCGGTTATGCTAAAAAACATAGCTGTTGTATGCAAAAATAGGCTATTTTTGACTGCTTTTTTAATGCAAGCAAAAATGAACCTTAAACAGCTCTGGACTAGACTATTTAATTTGCTCAGAAACCCCAAAATGGAGTGGGAGATTATTCGCGATGAAAAGCTCGATCGTGATGCTTTATACAAGATGTATCTTATACCATACTGCCTAATTTATGCCCTCTCCTTCTTTGTTGGTGGCTTAATTTGGGCCGAAAACGAAAGTTTGGGAGAAATTGTCGGACAAACCTTAATTGACTTCGCAGTTCCTTGTGGTTCAATAATTGCGCTTTCGTATGCTATTGATAGGTTGTCTGTTAACTTCGATTCTACCAAAGACTTGGTGCTTTCGACTAAGCTTGCCATTTTTTCGATCGTTCCGTTTATATTTTTTATGACCATCGGGAATGTAATTCAGGTGCAACCTATTAATGGCTTGATGCGACTAGCAAGTGTTTACTCGCTTTACGTTTTATGGCTTGGATTTAAACCTGTGCTCGGAACGGTAACCGAACAACGATTAGGCTACACTGTCCTAACCGTTCTTATTTTCACGGGGATATCGTTGGTAGCACATCTAATCCTTAGAGGGTTGCTTAAAATCGTATTTTAAGGAGTATTTTCATATATTTGTAAAGCAGGGCAAAAGCTCTGCTTTTTTGTCATTGTTAAAATGGAAAAACCTAAAGTTAATATAAGGAATAAGCGTGCTAGCCACGACTACGAATTTATTGAAACCTATACCGCAGGAATTGTTCTTTCGGGAACAGAAATCAAGTCTATTCGTGCTGGGAAGGTGAGCCTGGTAGATTCGTTTTGCTACTTTAACAGGGGCGAGCTGTTTGTGAAAGGTATGAATATTGCCGAATACTGGTGGGGTAGCTACAACAACCACGAACCTCGGAGAGATAGGAAGCTTTTACTTCAGAAAAAAGAGCTGCAAAAGCTGCTGCGTAAGTCGCAAGAAACTGGACTTACCATAATTGCAACGCGGCTGTTTATTAACGATAGAGGATTGGCTAAGCTGGATATTGCGCTTGCAAAAGGGAAGAAGGAGTACGATAAGCGCGAAACCCTAAAGCTTAAGGATGCCAAACGCGAAATGGACAGATTTATGAAGAAATAAGAAAAGCCGACGTTGAAGTCGGCTTTTTTACTAT
>Ga0062381_10000448_pt1 | contig 10267 bp, 7 predicted proteins | sample DOMMetBare1Fresh_2_FD_59506 | JGI IMG/M metagenome (GOLD analysis project Ga0062381, IMG submission 59506) | Wetland sediment microbial communities from St. Louis River estuary, USA, under dissolved organic matter induced mercury methylation -... | ecosystem: Environmental > Aquatic > Freshwater... | reverse complement strand
CGGCGCGCGGGGCGCGGGTCGGCGGCCCGCGCGGGCGTGCGCGCCGGCGCGCACCTACCGCCCCGCGGTCCGATCCCCGGCCGGCGCTCCCTCGGCGTCGAGGACCACGATCGGCAGGCCGAGCCTGGAGAGCCCGGGCTCCAGCCTGGCCCGGTCCCCGACCACCACCAGGATCGCCTCGGAGGGCCGCGCGTGCGCGGACGCCGCCGCCCGCACCTGCTCGAGCGTGAGGCTCGCGGTGACGTCGGCCTCGCGCTGCAGCTCGGACAGCGGCATCCCCAGCACCCAGAGGCGGGCCACCTGGTCGGCGATCCGCCCGTAGGCCTCGAACCCCTGCGCGTAGCCGCGCAGCTTGCGCTGCCGCGCGAGGTCGAGCTCCTCGGCCGAGATCGGCCGCGCCCCGGCGAGGTCGGCGAGCTCCTTCCTGAACTCGACGAGCGACTCCGACGTCTTGTCGGCCTGGACGCCGCCGGCGGCGTACCAGAGGTTCGCGTCCCTCACCGGGGAGAGCGACGAGAACACGCCGTACGAGTAGCCCTTGCCCTCCCGCAGGTTGAGGTTGAGCCGCGTCCCGAAGCCGCCGCCCCCGTAGACCGCGTCCGCGGCGGCGAGCGCGTAGAAGTCCGGGGCGGAGCGCGGCGGCGCGCGGAGCGCCTCGACGATCGCGCTCTGCGGCGCGTCCTGCCGGTCGACGAGGTAGATCCGGCCCGGCGCGGCGGGGGCCGGAGGAGGCGGCGCGAGCGGGGCGGGGGAGCCGCCCGCCCAGGCGCCGAAGGCGCGCTCGGCGAGGGCGCGCCCCTCGTCGAGCGAGACCGCGCCCACGAGGATCAGCGCCGCACCGCCGGGCCGGAACCGGGCGGCGTGGAACCGGGCCGCGTCCTTCGCGCCGAGCCGCTCGACGCTCGCGGGGAGGCCGAGCTCGGGCCGGCCGTAGGGATGCTCCCGGCCGAAGGCGAGCATGGCCGCGGTCCGCTGCGCGACGGCGGTCGGGTTCCGGGCGAGCTGGGCGAGCGCGTCGAGCTGTCGCTTGCGCTCGCGGTCCACCTCGGGCGCCGGGAAGGTCGGGTTCCGGGCCACGTCGGCGAGGAGGTCGAGCGCGGGGGCGAGGTTCCGCTTCAGGACGTCGAGCGAGAGCGACGCCGACTCGCGCGCGGTCGCGCGCTGGAGCTCGGTGCCGAGGTCGCCGAACGCGTCGACGATCTGGAGCGCGCTCCGGGTGCGGGTCCCCTTGTCGATCGTGGACATCACCAGCGACGCGAGGCCGCCCTGCCCCGCGGGATCGGCGGCGCTGCCCGCTCGCGCGACGAGCCGCACCCCGACCTTCGGGAGGTCGCTCCGCTCCACGACCATGAGCTCGAGGCCGTTCGCGAGGCGGGCCGTCCTCACCTCGGGCGCCTCGAACGGCCGGTCGGAGCCGAGCGAGGGCTGCGCGGCCCGGTCGACCGCCACCGCCTGCGGGCGCCCGGAGGCCTCGGGGCGGAAGCGCAGCACGGCGCGGTTGCGGGTGTCGATCCAGCGGGCCACCGCCGCCCGCACCGTGGCGGGGGTGGCGGCGCGCAGGCGCGCCACGTCCGCCTTCAGCTCGCCGGGATCGCCGAGGAACACGTTGTAGCGGTTGAGCACGTCGGCCTTGCCGCCGAACCCGCCGATCCGCTCGAGCCCGGAGACGAGCTCGGTCTCCTCCTTGTTCACGGCCCGCGAAAGCTCCGCGGGGCTCGGGCCACCCTTCGCGAGGCGGGCGATCTCGGCGTCGATCACCCGCTCCACCTCGGCGAGCCTCGCGCCCGGGCGCGCGGTCGCCGTCACCACGAACAGCCCCGAGATCTCGCGGGAGTCCTGGAAGGCCTGCACGCTCGTCGCGAGCTGCCGGTCGTAGACGAGCGCCTTCTCGAGCCGCGACGAGAGCCCGTCGGCGAGCACCCGGCTCGCGAGCGTCAGCTCCGCGTCGCCCTCCGCGAAGAACGGCGGCGAGGGCCAGGCGAGGTAGACGCGCTCCTGCGGCACCCGGTCGGCGATCTCGAGCACCCGCTCCGCCTGGAGCGCGGGCACCCAGCGGGCGGGCCGGTCGAGGGCGGGCCCGGGGGCGAGGCCGCCGAAGTACTTCTCCACGAGGCGCTTCGCCTCGGCGGGATCGAAGTCGCCGGCGATCACCATGGAGAGGTTGTTCGGCGTGTAGTACTTGCGGAAGAAGGCCTTCACCTCGTCGAGCGTGGCGCGGGTGAGGTCCTCGTGGCTGCCGATGCCGGGCCACGAATAGGGGTGGCCCGCCGGGTACACCGCGCCGGGGAGGAGCAGCCAGGAGCGCGCGTAGGGCTGCGTCTCGTAGTTCTGGCGCCGCTCGTTCTTCACCACGTCGCGCTGGTTGTCGAGCTTCGCCTGGTCCACCGCGTCGAGCAGCGTCGCGAGCCGATCGGACTCGAGCCAGAGCAGCGCCTCGAGGTTGCCCGACGGCACCGTCGCGAAGTAGTTGGTCCGGTCGGCGCTGGTGGTGCCGTTCACGCCTCCCTCGCGGAGGTTCGCGCCGAAGCGCTCCGCGTAGACGAAGTAGTCCTCCGTCGCGTTGCCGGAGCCCTGGAACATCATGTGCTCGAAGAGGTGGGCGAACCCGGTGCGCCCCGGCTCCTCGTTCTTCGAGCCGACGTGGAACCACTGGTTCACGTGAACGATCGGCAGCTTCCGGTCGACGTGCAGGATGAGCTGGAGGCCGTTCGGCAGGACGTGCTTCTCGAACGCCAGGTCGGGGACGTCGGGCGCGGGCGGAGCGGCGGGCGCGCCGGCGGCGAGCGCGGGGGCGGCGAGCAGGGCGGCGAGGCACAGGGCGCTCGGACGGCTCAAGGGTCACCTCTCGGTCGACGGGTCGGGCATGTGAGTCGGCGGGGAGAGAAGCGTGACCGAGGGCGCCGCGCCCCTCCCAGGCGGGGCGGGCCGCTCATTCGCGCACGAGCAGGCCGACGGCCTCGACGTGATGGGTCTGCGGGAAGAGGTCCACCGCCTGCACGGCGGCCACCCGGAAGCCCGCCTCGACGCAGCCGCGCAGGTCGCGCGCGAACGTCGCCGGGTCGCACGAGACGTAGACCGCGCGCGGCGCGCCGAGGTCGCGGAGCGCGGGGCCGATCCCCTTCGCGCCCTCGCGCGGCGGATCGAGCAGCACCGCCCCGAAGCGGCGCCCCTCGGGCCCCCGCTCGCGGGCGAACGCCCGCGCCAGGGCGAGGGCATCGCCCGCGAAGAGGCGCACGTTGGAGGCGCCCGCGAGGTCGGCGCGGGCGAGGTCGAGCGCGGGCCCCTGCACCTCGACGGCCGACACCGAGCGCGCGCGCCCGGCGAGGGGCGCGGTGAAGTTTCCCGCCCCGCAGTGGAGCTCGAGCACGTCATTCCCCCCGGGCGCGAGGAGCTCCAGCGCGGCGGCGACGAGCCGGGCGTTGGCGCCGCGGTTCGCCTGCTGGAACACGTCGGGGCGGCTCCGCGCGAGGCCGGCCGCGGGGTCGTCGGGGTCGCGGGCGTGGAGGAGCACCGGGTCGCCGAGCAGCACCGGCGCCGCCGGCCCCGCCTCCTCGCGCAGCACGAGGCCGGCGAGCGCGGGCACGTCGGCGAGCAGCGCCTCGGCGCGCTCGCGCACCGCCGCCGTGAGATCGCCGAGGACGAGCAGGGCCGCGCCCCGATCCGAGCCCTCGGACCACTCGAGCGCCACCTCGCGCGGCGCGAGGCGGGCGCGCACGAGCGCGGGGCCGAGCGCCTCCCGCAGCGCGTCGAGCCCGGGCTCGAGCAGGTGGCACTCGTGGAGCGGGACCGGCGCGTGGGATCGGCGCCGGAAGAAGGCGAGCCGCCCGCTCGCCCGGTCGAGGTGGAGCTTCGCGCGGCTCCGGTAGCGCAGCGGCCGCGGAGACGCGACGATGGGCTTCGCCTCGTAGCCGCCCGGCTCGAGCCGGGCGATGCGGCGGAGCGTCTCGCGGAGCCCCCGCTCCTTCGCGGAGAGCTGCGCGAGGTAGCCCGCGTGCAGCCACTCGCACCCGCCGCACAGGTCGCCCTCGGGCCCGAAGTGTCGGCAGGGGGGCCGCTCGCGCACCGGGCCCGCGGCCTCGACCGAGACGAGGACCGCGTGCGCGGGACCCTCGCCCTGCGGCACGTCCGCGACCACGCGGTCGCCCGGCGCGGTGAACGGCACGAAGACCGTCCGGCCGGCGGCGCGGCCCACCCCCTCGCCGCCGGGCGCGAGGTCGTCGATGTCGAGCACGAGGTGCGGCACGGGAGGACGGTCTTAACCCGCCTCGCGGGCGGGGGCGCGCTCGGGATCGAGGGTCGGAGGAGGGAGCCGCGTCGCCGCCGCCCCGCTCACGTCTCCTCGAGGTCCCTCCGCAGCCGGTCCACGAACTCCTCGATCTCCTGCCGCCGCGCCTCGTCCACGCCGGTGAACTCGACGCCCATGCCCGGCACCATGTTGGCGCGGTTGTCGAACTCGGTGACGCGGGTGACCCGCCCCTGGAGCTCGAACGGGAACGACGCGCCGGGGAGCTGGACGAGGATCTTCACCTCGGTGCCGACCGGGAGCGGCTTCCTCGTGTTGATGAAGAGGCCGCCGTGGCTGATGTTGGTCGCCCAGTCGGTGAGGAAGCTCCCCACGCTCCGGTACGCGACCGGGATCTCGTGGTGGAGCCGCGTCGCGCGTCGCTTGTTGTCCGCGGACTGACGCATCGCGGAAACGACTCTAGCAGGGGGGTTCCGGCGCGTCGAGGTCGAGGCGCACGGTGAGACCTCGCACCGCCCCGAGCCGCGCGGCGGCGCTGCCCTCCCGCACCGCGACCTCGACCCGCCCGCCGCTACCGACGTAGGCGGCGAGCGCACCTGGCGCCGCCTCGCCGAAGGTCCGCACCCACGCGGCGGGTCGGCCGGCGACGCTCGCCGCGCGGACGGTCGCACCCGCGAGCGCGGCGCCGCGGATCGAGGTCACGAGGTTGCCGAAGGGATCGGCGGCGAGGGTCTCGCCCTCGAGCGCGCCGCCGCGCCGGATCGCCTCGGGGATGGCGAGCCGGACCGGGTCGGCCAGCGCCGGCCCGAGCGCGCCCGGCGGGGTCCCGCGCGCGAGCGCCGCGGCCGCCGGGGCGAAGAGGTCCCGCCCGTGGAACGTCGCGCTCGCCGGGGCGGGGATGGCGAGCCCGGGTACGATGACGTGCGCGGTCCAGCCGGGTCCGAGCAGCGGCGTGAGCAGCCCGTTGTCGGGACCGACGGCGCGCCGGCCGCCCGGGCCGACCACGCAGAGCGCGCGCCGGGCGGTGCCGACGCCGGGGTCCACCACCGCGACGTGGACCGCGTCGACCGGGAACCAGGGCAGGCACGCCTCGAGGAGCAGCGCGCCGGCGAGCACGTCGAAGGCCGGGACCTCGTGCGACAGGTCCACGATGCGCGCGTCGGGCAGCGCCGCGAGCAGCACGCCCTTCATCTGGGCCGGGTAGCCGGAGCCCGAGCCGAAGTCGGTCAGCAGCGTGAGGATGGGCGTCACGCGCCGGAGCCTACATCCGCCCGCCTCTCGCTGCAGCGGCCACGGCCCGGACGGATGCGGAGGGTTTCACCGCGAGCCTACAGCCACCGAGGCCCGGCCACACCTCGAGTGCTCCTCATTCACGATTCGTCATTGAACGCGCTCGGCGGCGCGCTACACTTCGCATGTTCCGGACGACCAGCGGTGATCGAGGCGGCGCACCCTGCGCCGGCGGCACCCAGGGCGGAGCGGCGCGGCGAGGTGGACCTCGGCGCCGGCAGCGTCCGTGCGAACGGCAGCTCAACGTCGACTCGCTCGAGGAGAAGCACGATGACCGAGACCTCACCCCGCTTCGCCGCCCTCGCCGCCCTGCTCGCAGGCTTCGCCCTGCACGCCGGGCCCGCCGCGGCGGTCGAGATCCGCTACCGCAACTTCAGCCCCTCCGCCGCCATCGGCCCGCCGGCCGACGCCTTCGCGGCGAAGCTGACCTCCGTCTCCGAGACCGCCCTCGGCCCCACCGAGGCGGTCCGCTTCGTGAGGCTGCCGGGCACGCCGGCGATCCCCTCGCAGTTCGGCGGCAGCATCATGTCCGCGGTCGCGGCCGGCGCCGCCGGCGGCGGGTTCGACGCGGCCTACAACTCGGGCAGCGAGCTGAACCGCGCCTGGGGCTTCATCTACAACTCGGGCGTGCCGTTCGGCCCCACCTTCGACGAGTTCGTGGGCTTCCTCTACGGCCGCTCGGTCGCGGGCGGCAAGACCGGCCTCGAGCTCATCCAGGAGGTCCTCGACCTCAACAACCGCCGTGTCGTGGTGGTGCCGATCGTCGGCTCGACCGAGCAGCTCTCCGGCTACTTCTCCGAGCCGATGGCGAACGTGAAGGGCGTGAAGGGCATCGGGCTCGAGGGCCTCTGCCAGCGGCCCTGGACGTTCCGCTACCTCCCCCCGGGCGAGAACGTGCTCGGACGCGCCTGCGACGACCTCGTGGCCGAGGGCGTCATCCCCGCGAAGAACATCAAGTTCATCGCCGCCATCCCGGGCGGCGGGTCGCTCGTCGACGCCGTGAAGTCCGGCCAGCTGCAGGCGTTCGAGTTCGCGACCCCGCTCGACGACGTCTCCCAGCTCTTCAACGGCGTGGACAACCCCGGCACCGTCGGCGTGCGCTACGTCCACCTGCCCGGCTGGCAGCAGCAGTTCCTCGTCACCTGGATGATCGTCAACAAGGGCGTCTGGGACGGGCTCACCGCCGCGCAGCAGGTGCTCATGCTGACGGTGGCCCGCGATCACCTGATCTCGTCCTACGGCGAGAACCTCCGCCAGCAGGGCGCGGCGCTCGACTTCATCCTGAACGCCAACAAGGAAGACGCGAACCCCGCCAACGACATGGTGCTCGTGGAGTGGCCCAAGAAGGACCAGGAGCGGCTCCGCACGGCGACCATCGAGTTCCTGAACGCCCGCGCCGACGACATCAGCCTCACGGCCGGCGATCGCGCCGACTACGTCCGAGTCCTCGAGGCGCTCCGCGCCTACGTCCGCGCCAACGACCGCTACTGGGACCGGCGCCAGGTGCCGACCCGCGAGCGCTTCGAGGACTGGACGAACGTGCTCGGCGAGGCGTGGGGGTCGGACTCCCACGGACATTAGCGCCGCTCGCCGTAACTTGATCGGTGGCGCGAGCGGGGTAGCGTGGCTGGAATGCTCGGGGGCGGAGGCGCCTGATGTCCGACGCTGCGTCCGCAGCCGCATCGCCAGCCCAGGCCGAAGGCCCGCCCACCGACCCTCCTCCCGCCGCCGCGCCCTCGCCGGGCGGCGGCGCGGAGGGGCGCGCCGCCCGGCGGGCGGTCCTGCGCGTCGGCCTCACCGCCAAGTTCGTCTCCATCGCCGCGATCTCCATCGCGCTCGTCGCGGCCATCCTCGCGTTCTCGTTCGCGCGCGGCGTGCGCGGGCTCCTCGAGGAGGAGCTCGGCGTCCGCGGCCGCATGGCCGCGCTCGCGCTCGCCAACACCTCCGCGATCCTGGTGCTCTCGCAGGACGCCGCCGGGCTCGAGTCGCTCGCGGCGGCGACCCTCGCCGACGTGCCGGGCGCGGGCTACGTGATCCTCCGCGACGACGCGGGGCGCCCGCTCGCCGAGGCGGTGAAGCCCGGGCTCGGCGAGGCGCGGCCCGCGGCGCCCGACCTCGCCGCGTTCGGCCTCGGCGACCGGCTCCTCGAGCACACCGTCCGCCTCGGCGGGGAAGACCTGCTCGAGCTCGCCGCGCTGGTGAGCTTCAAGGCCAAGTCGGACAAGCAGTACCTCGATCCGCTCGGGCTCGCGCCCGCGGCGGGCGCCGGATCGGCCGGCGTGAAGGTGCTGGGCTCGGTGCAGATCGGCTTCCCGCTCTCCGACCTCACCGCGAGCATCGCCGCGGCGAGCCGGCGCTCCGTGCTGCTCGCGGCCCTGGCGTTCGCCGGCTGCCTCGCCCTGCTCGTGCCGTTCGCGCGGGTCCTCACCCGCCCCCTCGGCGAGCTCTCCCGCGCCGCGCTGGGCATCGCCGAGGGCGACCTCCGGCAGACGGTGGTGCCCCGGGGCAACGACGAGGTGGCGGACCTCGGCGAGAGCTTCGCGCGCATGACCTCGGGGCTGCAGGCGATGCTCGAGGAGCTGAAGGCCGCGGCGAGCGCCCTCGCCAGCGAGTCGGAGGACATGCTCGGCGCGGCCACGCGCCAGGCGGCGATGGCGAGCCAGCAATCGGCCTCGGTCGCGGAGATGAACGTCTCGATCCGCGAGATCGCCGCGACCGCCGCCACCTCGCTCGACCAGGCGGACAAGGTGCTCGCCGCCGCCCACGCCGCCGAGGAGTCGTCGCACGCCGGCGAGGAGGTGGTCGAGCAGGCCGTCGCGAGCACCGCCGCGGTGGAGCGCCACGTCGGCGCCATCGGCGAGCGGCTCGGGGACCTCTCCGGCCGGGTCGGCCAGATCGGCGAGATCATCGTCACGGTCGAGGACCTCGCCCAGCAGACCAACGTGCTCGCGCTCAACGCCGCGATCCAGGCCGCGCACGGGGGCGAGACGAGCAAGGGGTTCGCCGTGATCGCCCGGGAGATGCGCGCGCTCGCCGAGAAGTCGTCGGCCGCGGCGCGCGGGGTGCCGAAGCTGCTCGGCGAGATCGTGGCGAGCACGCGCGAGGCCGCGGGCGCCACGCGCCAGGGGAGCGACACCGCGCGCGGCACCGCCGCCCTCGCCCGCCGCGCGGGCGAGACCATCGGCAGCCTCGCCGGGGTCACGCGCGAGTCCGCCGCCGCCGCCTCGCGCATCGCCGAGAGCGCGCGGCAGCAGGCCACCGGCGTGAACGAGATCGTCACGGCGCTCGCCCAGCTGGCCCGGGCGGCCGAGGGGAGCGTCGAGGGGGGCGAAGGGATGCGCCGCACGGCGGAGCGGCTCCGCGCCGTCTCCTCCGGTCTCACCGAGCTGGCCCAGCGGTACCGCAGCTGACACGGAGCAGGAGGAACACGCCATGAACTGGAAGCGTCACGTGCGTCTCGCCCTGGCCCGCCTCGCGGCGGCCTCCACCCTGGCCCTCGCGCTCGCGCCCGTAGCGCGCGCCGAGGAGACGGTCTACGAGTTCGGCGTCCTTCCCCAGGTCGCGACCGCGAAGGTCGCCGAGCAATGGGTGCCGCTCATCGACAAGATCTCGGAGATGTCGGGGGTGAAGCTGAAGTTCGTCACCGCACCCTCGATCTCGGAGTTCGGTACGCGCGCGGCGGCCGGCGCCTACGCGTTCTACTACCACAACACCCTCGCGTACGTTCAGTCCGAGCCGCTCTACCAGGCGTTCGGACGCGAGGTCGGCGCGAAGACGGTCGGCGTGCTGGTCGTGGCCAAGGACTCGAAGGCGAGGAAGCTCTCCGACCTCAAGGGCGGGACCATCGCCATCCCGAGCGCGGGCTCGTTCGGCGCGGCCGTGCTGCCGCTGTTCGCGATCCAGCAGGAGGGCGGCCTCGACCTCCAGAAGGACCTGAAGATCGTGGTCTCCGGCTCGCACGAGGCGGGCTACCAGGCGGTGCTCGCCGGGAAGGCCGTGGCATCGGGCGGCCTCACCCGCACGTTCCAGCTCCTGCCGGACGCCGATCGCGAGAAGCTCCGCATCCTCTACACGACGAAGGAGTACTCGCCGCTGCCGTTCGCGGCCCGCAAGGACGTGCCGCCCGACGTGGTCGCCAAGGTCCAGAAGGCGCTCGTCGCGTTCGGGAAGGACCCGGCCAACGCGCCCATCCTCGAGGCGCTCAACATGAAGAAGGGCTTCGAGACGGCGAAGCCGTCCGACTGGGACGACGTGCGCAAGGCGCGCGACGAGCTGGTCCGCGTGTCGAAGGCCGCCGCCGCGAGCGCGGCGGGCGCGACCCCCGTCCCGGCCAGCACCACGAAGTGAGCGGTGCCGGGCCTAGAGCTGCATCGTCCTGACGTTCGGATCGACGATCAGCCTCGGCTCGGTGAGCTTCTGGACCGACTCGACGGTCTCGCCCGGCGCGAGCTCGCGCAGGACGAGGCCGTCGGGGGTCACGTCCATCCAGGCGCGGTCGGAGCAGATCGCCGAGACGCAGCGCCGCCCGGTGATGGGCAGCGTGCACTCGCGGAGCACCTTCGGGTTTCCCCCCTTGGTGGCGTGATCCATCATCACCACCACCCGCCTCGCGCCGACGACCAGGTCCATCCCGCCGCCCATCCCCTTCACCATCTTCCCGGGCACGAGCCAGTTGGCGAGGTCGCCGCGCTCGGAGACCTCGAGCGCGCCGAGGATGGCGAGATCGATGTGGCC
>Ga0062381_10000445_pt1 | contig 10276 bp, 10 predicted proteins | sample DOMMetBare1Fresh_2_FD_59506 | JGI IMG/M metagenome (GOLD analysis project Ga0062381, IMG submission 59506) | Wetland sediment microbial communities from St. Louis River estuary, USA, under dissolved organic matter induced mercury methylation -... | ecosystem: Environmental > Aquatic >... | reverse complement strand
GGAGCCTGGCGCGCGAAGGCCGCGGGCGGCGGGAAGGAGACGACGCGAGTGCTCGCGAAGGAGCTGGTGGCAGCCCTCGGGGAGGTGGCGCCGTGAGCGTGGACGAGATCATCGACGGGCTCGCAGCGGAGGCGGGCGACGCGGTGCGCGGGCTCCTGCGGCAGGCGTACGACCGGGGGTTCCGGGAGGCGCTCGCGAGCGCGGGGCAGCCGGCGGCGCCGGCGGCGGTCGAGTCCCCGCCGCAAGCCGCGCCGGCGCCGAGCGCGGCGCCGGTGGCCTGGGCCGCACCGGTGGAGCGGGACTCGGGCGATCCGCGGGATGACGCGGACGACGACGGCGAGGACGACGCTGCGGAGGAGGCGTCCGCGCCGCGGCCGATCCTGGCCAACGCGAAGGTGGGGACGCTGCGCCGGCGGATCATCCGCACGTTCGACCTCGAGCGTTTCGACATCGACGTCGTGATCTGCCGGAGCGGGGACCCGGACCGGCGGCAGCTCAGGAGCACGGCGAGGCTGGCGCTGTACCGGAGGGAGGAGGGATGACCCCGCGTGGCTGGACGGGGACTCCTGGACCTCACGACGGATTGGACACAAGGCCAACGCTGTAGATACGGAGAGTGCGCACATGGAAAAGCTGACCCTGTCGAAGCTGAAGGAGGCCGTCGGGGGCCCGTTCGCCGCAATCCGCTCTGTCACCCGCCTCGAGCCCGCAGGTGGGCCCGCGGACAAGATCTTCCCGCCCACGTTCGTCAAGGAGGGGCAGAGTGAGACGAAGTACGCGATCGAATCACGCCGGGTGGACGGGCGAGAGGTGAAGGTCGTGCTGCTCGACTCGGTCGCCTCCCAGGCGAACCGGATGGAGGAGGCGCTGCTTGAGGCGTGGCGCCACCGCGAGCTCGACTTCCCTGTCGTGCAGGTGGACTTCTCGAAGCAGGAGGGGCTCGAGGATCTCGAGCAGATCTCCGCGCTCCAGGCGCCGCACCGGATCGCCGATGCAATCCTGCGCGACAGCGTCCTCGGCGGGAAGCCCTTCCGGCACACCGACGTGGGCGTCGCATTCACCGAGTCGAGCCCGAACCGGGCGACGGGCATGTATCGTTACTGTCCGACCGCCCTCGTCTTCGGAGTCTGGGACAGCACGGGCCCGAAGGGCGGCCTGGGCGCGAAGTTCCAGCGCTGCCTCACCTCGGAGATCGTCGGGTTCGACGCGGTTCCCGGGGTCAAGACGGCGAGCCGGATCGACCCGGTCGGCATCGAGAAGAAGGCGGGCGTGATCTTCAAGAAGAAGGGCGACGCGCTGGACTGGACTCTCGACGAGAAGGAAGCGGAGAAGGAGAAGAACGGGAAGCCGATGCTCTACGAGAAGCCAGGAAAGGATGACGCGAGGGAGAAGGGTCGTCCTTCCATGATCAATCATGGGAATGTCACGCCCACGCTCGACTCGGAGGCCGGCGGCGTCACGATCTCCTCCGCCGTGCAGACGGTCGTGCTCTCGCTGACCGGTCTTCGTCGCCTGCGCTTCTCTACGGACGTCCAAGGCAATCCGGTTGCGGCCGAGGTTCGGCCCCAGGCGGAGGGCGCGGCCCGGGCCGCTCTCGCGGCGCTCGGGCTCGCCGCCGTCGTGTACCAGCGCGAGAACGGGTTCGACCTACGTTCGCGCTGTGTGCTCGTCGGAAAGGAGCCCCTCTCGCTCGAGCTGCTTTCGAACGACGGCGCCCCGCCCGTCAGGCTCGCGCTGGACGTCGCTGGCGCCCGGGCGCTGGTTGCCGAGGCGCAGGCCGAGGCGCGGAGGCTGGGGCTCGGGTGGGACCGCGGCCCCATCGACCTCGTCCCCGCTCCGAAGCTCGCGCAGCTCATCCGCCACAGCCGCGACCTGCTCCGGGCCGGAGAGGCCGGCGCGGAGGGCTGATGCTCGCGATCGAGGTCGAGCTGCTGACGGGCCGGTACGTCGCGACACGCTACAACGATCGCACGCGCGCCGAATGGCCGCCCCACCCGGCGCGGCTCTTCTCGGCGCTCGTCGCGACACACTGCGCGAGCCCGGAGCGCCCCGCCGCCGAACGGGCCGCCCTGCTCTGGCTGGAGCGACAGGGGCCGCCGGGGATTCGCGCGTCGAGCGCCGACGAGGTCGCCGAGCGCGAGGGCTACACCGTCTTCGTGCCCGTGAACGACCCCGACGTCGTGGGGACCTTCGACGCGGAGCGCGAGGAGCTCGTTGCCGCGCTCGCGGAGGCGCCGTCGGAGCGTAAGGCGGCCACGCGGGCAAAGGCGCTCGAGAAGAAGCTCGCCGAGAAGATCGCGCGCGCGGTCGGCCCGGGGAAGGTCAGCGCCGACGCGGCGAGGACGGCGGCGAGGATCGTTCCCGAGCACCGGCTTCGGCAGGCGCGGACGTTCCCCTCGATCTCGCCGGCAGACGCCACGGTGCACTTCGTCTGGCCTGGCGCGGACCCGGACGAGCCGATCCGCGCCGCCCTCGCCGGGCTCGCGGCGAACCTCGTGCGGCTGGGGCACTCCTCCTCGCTCGTGCGCGCACGGCTCGTGGACGAGGCTCCGGAGGCCAACTGGCGTCCCGACGACACGGGCGAGCTCCGTCTCCGTGTCGTCGGCGAGGGCCAGCTCTCCGCGCTCGACGAGGCCTTCGACCGTCACCACGAGACCGAGCCGCGTGTGCTGCCGGCCCTCTTCCAGCGATACGCGGCACGGCGACCCTCGCTGGACGCGGCGATCCCGCGTTCCTCCTTCGGTGACGACTGGCTCGTGCTCCGGCGGACGGGCGGCCCCCACCTGCCGGCGGCCGCGGCCGTCGGGGTCGCGCGCAGCGTTCGCGCCGCACTCATGAAGTTCTCGAGCCAGCCTTCGCCGGAGATCCTCTCCGGGCACGGCGAAGACGGCGCGCCCGCGCAACGCGCGCACCTGGCGATCGTCCCGCTTCCGTTCGTGGGCCACGCGCACGCAGACGGCAGCCTCCTGGGCATTGCCCTGATCCTTCCGCGCACCGTCGCGGCGGAGGAGCGGCGAGCGGTGTTTCGCGCCCTCGCCGCCTGGGAGGCCGAACACCGGCGTGAGGGCGAGGCGGCACCCGCCATCCCCGTGTATCTCGGAGCCGCAGGAGAGCTGTACCTCACACGGCTCGACGAGGTCGCAGAGCAGGCCACCCTCCGACCAGCGACCTGGCGCGGCCCGGCGCGACGCTGGGTGAGCGCCACGCCGGTGGCGCTCGACCGCCACCCGGGCGATCTTCACGACAAGAACCCGGATCGCGCCGCGAGGGCACTGGCCGAGGCGAGGAACACGCTGGCCGAGGCGGCGACGAACCTCGGCTTGCCACGTCCGTCGAGCGTGGTCGTCCTGCCTGCCGCGCCGCTCGCCGGCGCGCCCAAGGCGAAGCACATGCCCGCGTTCCCTCCGGAGCCCGGCCGCACACGCCGCGCGCTGTCGCACGCGTCGCTCGAGTTCGACAGCGCGGTCGAGGGTCCTATCCTGCTCGGCGCCGGCCGTTACCTCGGGCTGGGCCTCTTCCGGCCGGTGTACAGCGATGACTAACCTGACCGTTCGCTCGTTTCGCGGCTTCTTCCGCGCGATCCACGGCGTCGATCCGTTCCCTTGGCAGCAGCGGCTCGTCGGTCGGCTTCACGAGACGGGCCGCTGGCCCGAAGCGCTAGACCTCCCGACCGGCACGGGCAAGACGGCAGCGATCGATGCAGCCGTGTTCCACCTCGCGCTCGAGGCGGGCAAACCCGAGCGCCGGGCTCCCCTGCGAGTCCTGTACGTCGTGGATCGGCGGACCATCGTCGATCAGGCCCACGACCGAGCGATAAAGATACAGCGCGCCCTCGAGCATTCGACCGATCCGGTGCTGGTGGCCGTAAAGGAGCGGCTCGCCGCTTTGTCGAGAGGAGGGGCTCCGCTCGCGGTCGCGCTCCTCCGCGGGGGCATCGCGCGCGACGACGGGTGGGCGCGTGCGCCCGATCAGCCGCTCGTCGCGGTCTCCACGGTCGATCAGGTCGGTTCGCGCTTGCTCTTCCGTGGATACGGAGTGTCGGATTCGATGCGGCCCATCCACGCGGGCCTGCTCGCGAACGACGCGCTCCTGCTGCTCGACGAGGTCCACCTCTCGAACCCGTTTGTCGAGACGCTAGAGCAGCTCGATTCCCGTTACATGGCGTGGGCCGAGTCTCCGCTGCCCCGCCGGTGGCAGTGGGTGCCCATGTCGGCGACGCCGCGGGGCGCGCGGAAGGACGCGCTCCGGCTCGACGAGGAGGACGAGGCCCACCCGGTGCTCCGCGCACGCCTGTCGGCCGCCCGGCCCGCGAAACTCCGTCAGGTCGGCGCGAGGGGCGAGGGGGACGCCGCCCAGCGCGCGTTCGTGTCCGCGATCTGTGAGGAGGCGCTTCCGATGGCGCGCCCGGGGCGGACGGCCGCCGTCGTCGTGAACCGGGTTGCCACGGCGCGCGCGGTCTTCGTCACGCTGCGAGAGCGTCTTGCGGACAGGGCCGACGTGTGGCTGCTCACCGGGCGGATGCGCCCCATCGAGCGGCAAGAGCTGGAGGAGCGGATCCGGCCGCGCGTGGGCGCCGGGAGGACGCGCGTTCTCGACCAGCGCCCCGCTGTCGTGGTCGCCACGCAGTGCATCGAGGCAGGAGCGGACCTCGACTTCGACGGCCTCGTCACCGAGTGCGCGAGCCTGGACGCGCTCCGCCAACGGTTCGGCCGGCTGAATCGGTTCGGGGAGATCAGGGACGCCGAAGGCGTGGTGGTCGTGCGGACGGACGCCCTCAAGTCGGAAGATCCCATCTACGGGCAGGCCCTGCCGAAGACGTGGGCGTACTTGAGCGGACTTCCCGAGATCGACTTCGGCCTCGAACGCTTCCGGATGCCGCCGAAGAAGGACCTCGCGGAGTTCCTGCCGGCTCTCGAGCACGCTCCGGTGCTGCTCCCCACGCACCTCGACGCGTGGGTGCAGACCGCGCCCGCGCCAGCGGTGGATCCGGAAGTCGCGCTGTGGCTGCATGGTCCCGACCGCGGGCAGCCCGAGGTGCAGATCGTCTGGCGAGCCGACATCTCCGAGGAGATGCTCCGCGCGGGCGCTGACGTGGAAGCCCCACTGGAGCGGCTCGAGAGTTGCCCACCTTCGACACCCGAGGCGCTGGCGGTGCCAATCTCTGCGGCCCGGCGCTGGCTCGCGGGGGGTGGCGAGGCGCCGGTTCCCGATGTCGACGGCATGCAGGAGGAAGCGGATCAGGCTCGTACGCCCAGGGGGAAGCGCGCGCTCGCCTGGGCTGGGGAGTCGAGCCGCATCGTCGAAGCGAGGGAGGTTCGACCAGGCGACACGCTCGTCGTTCCGGCCGAGTACGGAGGGCTCGACCACGGGAGTTGGGCCCCCGAGTCGGAGTCGCCAGTGGTCGATCTCGGCGATCGCGCCGCTGCGATCCGGCGCGGCAGGGCGGTGCTCCGGCTGAACCCTTCTGTCATGGCGGGTCAAGCTACCCGCGCGGCGGACGGCTCGTTGCCGGGTTGGGCGTCGGCTTCAAGAGTGCCCTTGGCCGACGACGTGGATGCGCGCGACGATGCGATCCGTGCCTGGCTCGAAGTGGTGATCGCCGACGGGGCCGCGCCCAAGTGGATGCAGGAGGCGGCGCGTGCGCTCGCTCGCGACTGGCCGACGCGCCGCCGCCCGCGCATCGTTCCGCTCCCTGACGTGGATGGGGAGGCCGGCTACGTGGCGCTCGTGGGTCGAGCGCCGTTGCGGCCGAAGCCTGCCGAAACGGAGGACGGGCCCACGACCGAGGACGACAGCGCATCGTTCACTGGAGGCGAGGTCATGCTCCGCCAACATCTGCGCGGTGTCGGAGCCTTCGCCCGTGACTACGCGCGGCGGAGCGGGCTTCCCGAGGAACGGATCGTCGACGTGGCCCTGGCGGGCGCGCTTCACGACGTCGGCAAGGCCGATCTCCGCTTCCAGGCCATGCTGCGAGGCGGCAGCGCATACGCCGCGGAGGTGGCTGCGGAGCCGCTCGCGAAGTCCGCCGTCCCCTCGCAGGACCGCGCCGCCCGGGAGGCGGCCCGCGCCAGGGCCGGGTACCCCCGGGGCGCGCGCCATGAGCTCGTCTCGCTCGCGCTCATCGGCGCGTCGAACGACCTGTGCGAGCAAGCCTCGGATTTCGACCTCGTACGCCACCTCGTGGCTTCGCACCACGGGCATTGCCGCCCCTTCGCGCCGTTTGCGGAGGACCCGGCGCCCGTCCAGGTGATGTTCACCGACGGCGTGCTCGAGCTGCGCGCGTCGAGCGACCATGGGCTCGAGGCCTTCGACTCGGGAGTGAGCGACCGGTTCTGGAAGCTCGTGCGGAAGTACGGCTGGTTCGGCCTCGCCTGGCTCGAGGCCACCGTGCGGCTCGCCGATCATCGCCGCAGCGAGCAGGAGCAGCGCGGGGACGAGGAGGGTGCCTGATGGACTCGTTGCTGCTCACCGGACTCGACGGGGCGAACCCTCTCGGCTTCCTCGCCGCGCTCGGCGCGCTGGACGTGCTCGCCGACGGCACGGGAGAGCCGAAGGTCACGCTCGGTTGGGCCTACCGAGGCGCCTGGAGACCGGTCCTCACGGGCGCCGAGCCCCTCACGTTCGAGGCGATCACCGAGCAAGTGATCGCGGACCTCGAGACCTGGAAGAAGGAGCCGGCGATCGAGCTCGAATACGACGGCGTCCGGGACCTGAAACCGCCTCCGCCGGTCTTCCGCGCCTACCTGGAGAAGCTCGTCGGGAGGGCCAACCTCGCCCGGCGGCGCAGCGTCGACTTCGCGGCCGCGTTCGCGACCGATGTCGCGGTGGACAACTCCGGAAAGACTAAGCCGACCGCGCTGCACTTCACCGCCGGCAAGCAGCTCTTCCTGGCGATGGTGAGGGAGCTTGTGAGCGGCGTGCAGGCGGCGGACATACTCGAGGCCCTCGCGGGCCCCTGGCGCTACGAGCGGACGCTGCCCGTCCTGAAGTGGGACGCCACCGTGTTTCGGGACTACGCGCTGCGCTCCAGCGATCCTTCGAAGGAGGCGCCGACCGGCGTGCCCGGCGCAGACTGGCTCGCGTTCCGCGGATTGTCCTTCATGCGGGTTGCTCCGCGCGGCCGGAACATCCTGACGACTGGGTGCAGCGGTCATTGGAAGACGGGCCGGCTGCGCTGGCCACTCTGGTCGCGTGGGCTGAGTCGGGACACGGTTCGATCGGTGCTCTCGTTCCCCGGGCTGCCCAGCCTTTCGGAGCATGAGAGGCGCGCGCGAGGCATCGCCGCCGTCTTCGAGTCGCGCATCCGACGCTCGGATCAGGGCGGCTATGGAAGCCTCAGCCCTGCGGAGGTGGTTTGATTCTGACACGCGTGCACCGCCCGCGCCCAACCTCGATGTGCGGGGCTCGTCGGGCCCCGCGAGGTCGCGGGCACGCCTCGTCCAACGCCGCCAGCGGAACTCATCACCGATCCTCCCGCGCATGCCACACCCAGAGGATCGTGATCATCTCCGCCCTCACCTCGTACCGCAGCTCGTGCCTGCTCACGAGCAGGCGGCGGACATCGCGAGGGGCGTACCACTCCAGGCCGCTCCCCGAGCCGGGGATGCTCCAGCAGCCGCGGCGGCGCGTCGACGAGCGCTCGCACGAGCCGGGCGGCGGCCCGCCCGTCTGCGGGGGGTCAGGTAGTCGTGAAGGCGCGCCAGGTCGTCGACGGCGTTGCTCGTCCAGCGGAGTCTCACCGCCGGGGAGGACGGCGTGGTTCTTCGTCCCGAGGCTCCGGGCCCAGGACTGCACGGCCAGGTGGTCGATGACGTGCCCCGCGTCCACGTCCTCGAGCGCCTCGAGGGGGAGCCGGTGCCGCTCCTCCTCTTCCGCGATCCAGGCGGAGAGCGCCTGCTTTACCACCCACCCCCGCGAACGCTCGAAGCGGCTGGTTAGCTCGTCCACGGACACGCGCAGTCAAGACCCGGGTGGCCATGGTCGTCTCCAACCTGGCAACCGGCCAAGGCCCCGGGGCCGGGCCGCCCACGCCAGCTCGAAGCCGGGCACGAGTCTCAGTGGTCCGCCCCCGGCAGGATCGTGAGTCGCAACGAATCCGGAAACGCCGCGAACTCCATGTCACACGTGACCAGCTCTGCCCCGTGCAGCGCGGCCGTCCCGGCGATGAGCGCATCGGCGGATCCGGGCCTCCTCTTCCTGGGCAGGGTTCGCGCGTCGGCCGCGGCCCCGAGCGCGCCGGCGACGGTCGCTTCCTCCGGGCCGAGGTCGAGCACCTGGAACGGCGCGAGCAACGCCGCCAGACGACCGGCGTCCTGCTCGCTGGCCGCGCCCCGCAACACCTCTCCCACCGTCACGGCCGACACGGCTGGCAGGTCGCCGCCTGCCTCGGCCCGCCGGAGGTCGTCGAGCAGGGCGCGTCGCGCCGGCCCTTCGCGTCGCTCCAGCGCACCGAGCAGCACCGAGGTGTCGAAGACGCGCACCCGCTACTCCTTCGGGGCTTCGCGCAGCCGGCGCAGGGTCTCGCGGGAAACGCCTTCGTCCAGAGCGGCGAGCGCGCCGGTCAGCAAGCGGCGGCGCACCTCCGGGTCCTGGCGCTCTGCGGCGGTCAGCACCTCGCGGCGAACCCACGTGGCGACCGCCAGCTTGGAGGCCTTCGCTGCTCGCTCCACCCGTTCGAGGTCCGACCCCGTGAGACGGAAGGCGACTCGCGCGCCCTTCGGCTTGCTTCTCTTCATGGTGTCCAAAGTACACCAAGTGGCACCCGCGGGCGAGCCGGACTCGGGAAGTGGCGCGCCGAACGGCCAGCGACCGCTCCTCGGGCTCGGGGGGGCTTCGGCCCGAGTTCCGCGATGCTTCCTCGGAGCAGCGCCGCGACGCCTCGTACCGAGGACGCGGCGCGTGATCGCGGTCGACACGCGGCGGGTGCTCCGACCCAAGCACAGCGCGCGAAGGCCCGCTACGACCCCCGCAGCACCTCGGCGGCGTCGCCGAGCAGCCGCGCGAAGTCCGAGTCGGCGGTGAGCACGCGCAGGCCATTCGCGAGGGCGACGCCCGCGATCATCACGTCCGGTGCGTTGGCGCCGCCCACCCGCCGGGCGGCCGCGATGCCCGCCACGGCGGCGTGCTCCGTGACCGCGAGGACGTCGAACCGATGGCGGAGCAGCTCGTAGAACGCCCGCCGCTTCGGCGAGAGGGTCGGGCTCGCGAGGAGCTCGACCAGCGTCACGGTCGAGATCGCGCCCAAGTCGTCTTCTGCCGCCTCGAGCAGTTCGCTGAAGCGCTCGAGCGCCTGGAGGTCCCGACGCTCGACGGCGATGAAGAACGAGGTGTCCAGCAGGGTCCGGGTCAACGCTTCCAGTCCTCGCGGCGCGATCGCTCGACCTCGGCGGCGTGAGCGCTGTCGTCCGGGAGCGACCGGAGCATGGCCGCGAGCTCGCGGCCGGCGCGCCGGCGCTCCTCGCGGCGCTCGTGCTCGCGCCGCACCTCCTCGACGCGGCGGAGCACCACCTGCCTCGCCCAGGTGGACGGTGGGAGGTGGTCCGCGCCGGCGGCAGCCTCGATCGCGCGGCGTTCCTCCGTGGAGACGCGGATGGTGAGCTCCTTCACCTTGGTGGACGTCGTGCGTTTCGCCATGCCCGTCAATCTACCCACAACGTAGTCCCTTCGCCATGCGCCTCCCGTTTCGGGCAGGCGCATCGCTGCGGCTTCACGCGCTGGGAAGGGCACTCGCCGCGTACACCCGCATCCGGCCGCGCTCGCGCGCCACGTCGACGCCGACGAAGAGCCGCCGCTCCTCGGGGAACAGGGTCGCCCTCCGTCTGCCCAGCGCGCGCGCCTCCTCCTCGAAGTCCGCCGCCCACCCGAGCGCGCGGAACAGCTCGCGTCCGACCGCGAGGAGGTCCGGCCCGGGGCGCTCGCCCACGACCGCGCCGTTCCAGACGAAGGCCGCGACGCTCAGCACGGACTTCAAGAGGCCCTCGTCGGCGTCGGCAGGAAGACGTGCGATCCAGGGCTCCGCGAAGCGCGGCAAGAGCTCCGACATCGGCGGGGCCACCAGCAGCGCATCCGGCGGTTCGGCGCGAGCGCTCGACGCGCGCCGACGCTCCTCGCGCTTCCGGCGCTTCCGCTCGAGCCTCTTCTGCCTCGCGTGCTCGTTCGACATGTCCGACGGTCTACCGCGCAGCCCTGTCACCCTCGCGCCGGCGCGGTCGCACGAATTCGCCCGTCCGGTTCGGACCCCGCGCGCCTCGTCCGACCCCGGCATGTCCGCCCCCGG
>Ga0062381_10000442_pt1 | contig 10308 bp, 8 predicted proteins | sample DOMMetBare1Fresh_2_FD_59506 | JGI IMG/M metagenome (GOLD analysis project Ga0062381, IMG submission 59506) | Wetland sediment microbial communities from St. Louis River estuary, USA, under dissolved organic matter induced mercury methylation -... | ecosystem: Environmental > Aquatic > Freshwater... | reverse complement strand
GACCACTTCTTTAAGCAAATTGATGCTCAGGATGTGCGTGTTAATGCTTTCGAAGTTGTAGTTGTTCCCGAATCGTCAACCATTCTGAAGGGTGAGAAGTTTAAGGCGCAAATAATGCTTGCGGCCTACGATAAAACACAGCTTCCGATAATTACCGTGAATGGTGTGGGGAAAAAGGTTGAAGATGGGAAAGGTATTTACGAAGAGCTAGGGAACTCTTTAGGCGAGAAAACGCTTAAATGTCAGGTATCTGTTAAAGGACCTGATGGGGTTATGCAAAAGTACGAAAAGGAGTACAAGTACCAGGTTATACAACCTATGTTTACTGTTTCTCCTACTAAGATGAACGTTCTTTATCGTGGTGTAGATAATCCTGTAGAGCTTAGCGTTTCTGGTGTTCCGAGCGAGAGCATTAGCGTGAAGATTAGTAACTCTAGCTTTAGAAAGATAAATGGCGGTTATTTAGTTGAACCAGGTGCTGGTAAAGAGTGTGTGGTTAGTGTTTATGCTAAAATTGGTGGTGGCGAAAAGCTTATGGGCTCATCAACATTTAGGGTAAAGCAGCTACCTCCTCCTATTCCACGTGCAGATGGTGCTTCTGGCAAGACTATCAGCAAGGCATCGCTTATGTCTTCGTTAGGAATTAGGGCGGAAATGCCTCAGGATTTCGACTTCGACTTAAAGTATAATGTTCGTTCGTTTGTTGTTACGGGTAGAAATAGAGAAGGGTATGAGCAGAGCGAATCCTCTTCGAGTGCTGCCTTTACCGATAGACAAAAGGCAATTTTTGCCAACACAACATCGGGTTCTCGTGTATTTATCACCGATATTAAAGCATCGGGGCCAGATGGTAGAGTAGTAGAATTACAAGACTTAGTATATAAAATTAGATAGCCATGAGAATGAAGCATTTAACTTCAGCAATCCTTTTTGTTGTTGGCTTAATGTGTGTGAATGTTGCTACGGCACAAGATGAGGAGATAAAGAAGCCAAGTCTTGTACCTACAAGTCCATACACTAAAAATATATCGAGAGAACGCACTCCTCTTGATTTTCATGCCGTACAAGAAGCAGATGTTTACAAAGCTTGGAGAGTGTGGAGAGTTGTAGATTTGAGGGAAAAAATCAACCACCCGCTATACTACCCAACTGTGCGCATGCGTAATAGGCAAAGCTTTGTGCAAGTTCTGATTGACAGCATTAAGTACGGTGCTATACGCGCTTATGGTACTTCTAATACCGATTTTACCGATACGCTATCGTTTAAGGAGATTGCTAAGAACTTTGATGCCGTAGAAAAGCAAGAAAAAAGGCAGTCGTTAGCGGGTACAGATACCACTGTTACTATTCCTGCCGAATGGCGCTGGAACGAAGTTAAGCAGCTTATGGTAATGGAAGAGTGGTTTATAGACAAAAGAAGGTCTGTTCTTGATGTACGCATTATTGGAATTTGTCCAATTCGTATTTACAATAAGGTGCTTAAAACAGGCGATGAAGAAACTTCTACCGATGCTGAAGATGATAGCGAGCTTAGCAAAGTGCAGCTATTTTGGATTTACTATCCAGATGCAAGAAAGGTACTTGGAAGAACAATGGCGTTTAACCCTTTGAACCAAGGACCAGAATATACCTTTGACGATCTTTTCTTGAAGCGTAGGTTTGCATCGTACGTTGTTAAGTATGCTAACGTTTATGATGATAGAAATATTAGCGACTATACCGTAGGTGGCATTCCAAATCTTCTTGAATCAGAACGAATTACCAACGAAATAATGGATAAAGAGCAAGATCTCTGGGAATACTAGAATTTTATATACTAAGAAAGGGAGCCTTTGGAGCTCCCTTTTTTGTTATTTATGCTTTTCAATACTAAATAGTAGCCTTAGCTTTTAGCAGCATTTCCGCATCTGCCGCATAGTTCTTTATCTCATGCTCCTTGTCCCTGTTTATTATTAGCGTAGCGTTCTCGGTTTGAATAACTAGGTAATCTTTTAGTCCTTCTACAATAATAGGTCGGTTAGTCTTATTCTCGATAATGCATCCCGATGTGCGATAGGTTAGGATATTGCCGCCTACCTTAACATTCCGGCTTTCGTCTTTGCCAGAATTATTAAACAGCGAGCTCCATGTCCCAACATCTGACCACCCAAAATCGGCGCATTTCACGTAAACGTTGCTCGCATTTTCCATTATTCCATAATCGATAGAGATCGACCTGCAAAGGCTGTAAACACGTGCAATAAACTCCTTTTCTTTAGGGGAGTTGTATATTCCAACCCCATCTCTAAATAGCGAATCAATTTCGGGTAAATGGGTAGATAGAGCTTTTAAAATCGACTTAAGGCTCCAAACAAATATGCCCGAATTCCATACAAATTCGCCACTTTCAACAAATACCTTGGCTATATCTAGGTTTGGTTTTTCGGTAAATGTTTTAACCTTAAATGTCGAGGCGTAACCTTTAACAGCCTCGTTATGGTTAACTTGTATGTAGCCATAGCCTGTTTCGGGTCTGTTGGGAGTTATGCCAAGCGTCATAAGCACATCCTGCTTTTCGGTAAACTTGAGCGACGACTCGATTGCTCGCAAAAACTCATCTTCGTTGACGATAAGATGATCGGCAGGCGTTACCACTATGTTGGCATTGGGGTCGATGTTCAGCAGCTTATAGCTGGCATAGGCAATACAGGGTGCCGTTTTACGCCTCAAGGGCTCTAGTAAAACCTGGTCTTCACTAAGCATAGGAAGCTGCTCTAGCACCAAGTCTTTGTAGATATCGTTGGTTACAACAAAGATGTTTTCGGTAGGAATAATTCGATTGAACCTATCGAAAGTACTTTGAAGAAATGTTTTTCCAATGCCAAGTAGATCTAGAAACTGCTTTGGGCTTTCGGTATTGCTAAGCGGCCAAAAACGGCTTCCAATTCCCCCAGCCATAATAATACAGTAACGATTTGATGCCATTTCCTGAAATTTTGTTTGCGTAAACAAAGTTACTAATAATATCTTCCAAATATAAAATTGGTTTACCCGTTTAACTTCTTTACTTTTGTAGTTATTATACTTTGTAGATGAACTTTTTTACTTCAATTGGTAAGTATTCGCTATTTATATATCGAGTTTTTTCGAAACCCGAAAAGTGGTCGATATACTACAGGCGTACAATATATGAGGTGGATAAGCTTGGGTTAAATTCGGTTGGGATTGTTGTGATAATTTCGGTTTTTATGGGAGCCGTTATTACCCTTCAAACAGCTTACAATACGTCGAGCCCGTTTCTTCCAACCTACATAATTGGATTAGCTGCGCGCGACTCTATAATACTTGAATTTAGCTCTACAATTGTAGCCCTCATACTTTCAGGAAAGGTTGGTTCTAACATCGCTTCTGAGATCGGAACTATGCGAATAACCGAACAGATTGATGCGCTTGAAATTATGGGTGTTAACTCTGCTGGTTTTCTAGTACTACCCAAGATTGTAGCTACGGTTTTCTTCTTTCCGGTGCTAACCATTCTCAGCATCTTTGTGGGCATTTTTGGAGGTTGGCTTGTTGGTGAGTTTACTGGTGCAATTACTACAATGGACTATATCAAAGGAATTCAGTGGGGGTTTGTTCCATTTTACGTTACCTATAGCCTTGCTAAAACTGTAGTTTTTGCCTTTATAATCACTTCGGTATCAGCTTTCCATGGCTACCACGTTAAGGGTGGTTCGCTAGAGGTGGGGCGTGCTAGTACCAAAGCAGTGGTTGTTAGCAGCATTCTTGTACTACTTTTCAACCTAATTCTAACGCAACTCCTTTTGAAATGATTCGTTGTATCAATGTTTGTAAGTCGTTTGATGGTAGAGAGGTGTTGAGCAACATCGATGCAACCTTTGAAAGAGGTAAAACGAACCTTATTATAGGCCAAAGTGGATCGGGGAAAACAGTTTTGCTAAAGTGTATGGTGGGCTTACATGAGGTTACCTCTGGCGATATTATGTATAGCGATATCAACTTTTCGGGCCTATCTAACACCCAACGTAGCGAGGAGCGTAAGAAGATTGGCATGATTTTTCAGGGCGGTGCGCTATTCGACTTTGCAACGGTAGAAGAGAATGTTATGTTTCCTCTAAATATGTTTACCGATATGTCGGTAGAGGAAAAGCGCGAAAGGGCAAATTTCTGCCTTAAAAGAGTGAATTTGGAGAATGTGAACTACCTATTTCCTTCGCAGATAAGTGGTGGTATGCAAAAACGTGTTGCAATCGCTAGGGCAATTGCGCTGAACCCAAAGTATCTGTTTTGCGATGAGCCCAATTCGGGTTTAGACCCTATAACTGCTGGTGTAATTGATGATCTAATAATGGAGCTCACGCAAGAGTATGATATAACCACCATTATCAATACTCACGATATGAATTCGGTAATGCAAATTGGTGATAAGGTTATCTTTATTTACAAGGGTAAGAAGTGGTGGGAAGGCACCAAAGATGATATCCTTGATAGCGATAACCAGGAGCTTAATAGCTTTGTATTTGCCTCGGAAATGGCGCAGATGGTAAAAAAGTACCATAAGCGTTTAAGCGGAAAATAGGGCTTGAGGAGGTTACTTTATCTCCTCAAAGTCAACGTAATCACCTGTATCCTTGTTTATTTTCTTATCACCTTTAGCAGCAGCTTCTTCTTTAGCGCTTGTAATGGTTACGTCGCCCTCTTTTCGTTGGTTAAAGTTGTTCTGCTGCGATTGGTTTCCTCCAAATCCAAAGTTAAATTGGTGGAAAAATGCTCCGTTAGGCATTCCGTTCTCCGTGCCTCCGAAACGCTTTTGAAGTCGCTTTATGTAAAGGCGTAAAGCTAACCTTAGGAGGAAGCCGAGCACGTAAAACCCTAGGACGAGAAAAAATATAAATGTCAAAAAACCTTCCATAATTCGTGTGTTTACCGCCCAAAGATAGCGTCTGGAGTTAGATTATTGTAGATTTTAACCTAGTTTACACTAAATCATATCTGTAAAAAAGTAGCTAACTGGTTTGCTTTCTAGAGCTTTGTTCTTTTTAGTAATCACAAAAAGCATTCCATCGTTCGAATAGACAAAATATTTGGCATTGGGAATCTTTGTGGGATACCCCTTTTCGAGCTTTCCTTTTGGTGTAAGCAGGTATGTGTTGCTATTAACATCGCAGGCTATAATTTGATTTCCACCTCCAACTGATTGTATGTTAGCGATTTTTGCTGCAAGGTTAAAGCTGGTTTTTATTTTTAAGTCGTTGCCAACAATAGAAACTTTGTTGCCAGAACAAAGAGCTATAACATGCTCGTTGCCCAACGAGAGTTCGACAATTTGGTCGGTATTACGTAGGTGTTCAGACATTTTGTCGGGACTTTGCTGCTGAAAGCGAACGTTTAAGATGGTACATTTACCTGCCGACCATAGGTACAGCTTCCCATCACCTGCGATGATTTTGCCTTCAGTAAGTGCAATGCTTAATTTTTTAAGCAGCTTTCCTTTCTGGTTGTATATTTCGGTTCCTTGTCGTTTGCATGCTGCTATAAGCTTTTGCGAACCTAGCTCGATTGATACCAGCTTGCTTGGTTTAAAGCTAAGCTTAAAAAGCTTCTGAGGTTGCTTGCTTCCAAACGGATTGGCATTGTAAACCTCATTCCTTTTATTGGAAAGGTAAAGCTGCTCTTGGTCTCCCCAAATGGCTCTGTCGGAAATTGTGGCAATCTTTTCGGGTATAGTAAAACGACTTATTATTTTACCCGCCTCATTTAGGTAGGTAAGGTACTGGCGGTCTTTTATGCCAATAACCTGTCGTTGTGGTTGTGTGAGAAGGAATATTGAATCGACCTTATCTGCAAGCTTGAGTTCCCACCTCTTCGTTAGCATTTCGTTCACCGAGAGAATTGTATCTGACTGTGCTATAATGAGCAATGAAGCCTCTTTTCTGTCAAGAACAAGGCTGCGGTGATTTTTGTCGCTACTTATGCTAACGTGGTAGCTTTGTAGCCTTTCATTGGGACGAGCCGCTGCATGTCCGGATACAATAATGTTACTACCGCTTGCTGTAAATGTGAATCCTACAGCATTCCATTTTTCGAAGATGCTATTCGTAAAGATTTTAGTCCATTTTGGAGCTAGTAGAAGCTTTGTTAGGTTGCTACCAGCTGATAGCCTAGCGTATAGCGAAGCAACGCCATTTCCTGTAAGTGAGCTTTCCCAGCTGCTTTTAAAGGCATGGTTTTGATTGATTTCCGATAGCTGCTGCTGATCCTTCCACGTATGCAGTAGGGCGCTTGAGGACGCCAGTGCGATTAGCTTTCCATGCCTTAGAGCAAGGCGTGGTTCAACGTAGCTAAATGCACTACCAAGTAGGTGTGCTAAAGCAGCACCTGTGCTGTCGTTGCTAACCCTTACAGGTTGTCCTAACGGCAATTTTTGTGCTATAAATCGTTGAGTAGAATCGGAAGGCGAGGACTCGATTACGGCAACAAATCCCGATGAGTCCGCCTTGCTGCTAGTAACATATACCAGAAGAGCTTTACGTGGACTTATGTTGCTGATTAGCTTACTGAGAGCTGTAGGCTTACTGGAGGGCGTTATCGATTCTATATTTTTCTCTAGGCAGAGATTAATATCGTTGCTAACAATTTGAGGAGTAGTAAAGTCTGTGGTTGGCATGGATGCAAGTGCAGCTCCTGCTTTGATGTCATCGGCAGAGGTAAATAGTCCGCTAAAGGATATCGCTTCATTGCTGATATCAGCGTCTATAGCCGCCCAGCTAAAGGATTGAGTAAGTGCCGCCGAAAAGGGTGAGCCTGCTGCAAGAAGGTTAGATTTAAGCCAAGAACCAATTGCTTTAAAGTTAATAACTAGCGCAGCATCGGAGGTGGCGCTGGTAAGGTTGTATGCCTTTTGAAGGTCCGTTTCAACAGGATACTCTGAATCGAGCTTTCGAAGTGCAGACTCGCTTAGAACAAGCGAGTTGCTCAGCGTTGTAATGCCTTTACTATGAAAAAGAAATATGGTTTCGCTGCCTATTTGGCATTTATAAATTTTGTGGTTGTTGTAGCTTAGGTGGCTAAATGAAATGGCAACAGAACGCAATCCTGTTTCTACTTCGCCTTCCGAGTACTCTTCTGTCGATGAAAAGAGCACAATAGGTTCTAGCTTATCCTTGCCAATAGGATGAAAGCTCACTATGATGGGGTTTTCGAGTATTTCGTTGGCTATGGTGCTTTTTATGAGCTTTTGCGCTAAAGCTGCTATGCTTGGGTTGTAGGCAACCAAAAAGGGGTTGGAGGAGGTATCTTTACTGCTAAGTAGCTCGTGATTGTTAAGACGTATAAGGGCAACTACATCTTTGGGAATAGCAGAAAGCACGCTTGTGGTCTGATTTTTCTTGTGGTACAGATGAACGAATGTGTAGCTGAGTGCGATTAGGCAGACAATTCCAATAGCAATAAGTACAACATATTTTCGTGATGACATGGCTGTGGGTTCAGGTATAACTACTAAATAAAGATATTAAAATGTTTTGGGTTGGCATTTATAGTTGTCATAAATCTTTTGTTGTAAGGCAATTTTGAACTTACTTTGTGTAAAATCATTAGCAATGCAAGAGTCGAAAAAGCCTGAAATACACGAAAGCTGGTACCGAGTTTTGAAGGATGAGTTCGAGAAAGAGTACTTCAAGTCGCTCAGAAACTTTTTGGTAGAAGAGAAGACACGCTATGTGGTTTATCCACCTGGACCTATGATATTTAATGCCTTTAATACAACTCCGCTTGATGATGTTAAGGTGGTTATTCTTGGGCAAGATCCCTACCATGGGCCTGGTCAGGCGCATGGGCTTTGCTTCTCGGTTCAGAAAGGCGTTCAAGCTCCTCCTTCGCTAGTAAATATCTTTAAAGAAATAAGCAGTGATCTAGGGCTACCTCGTCCTACCCATGGAGATCTTACCTCTTGGGCAAAGCAGGGGGTGTTACTTTTAAATGCTACGCTTACAGTACGCGAGCATCAGGCCGGATCTCATCAGCGTCGCGGTTGGGAAACTTTTACTGATGCTGCAATAAAGGCTGTTTCTGATCATCTTTCGGGGGTGGTATTCTTGCTTTGGGGTAACTATGCTCAGGCTAAGGTGTCGCTTATTGATACCACAAAGCACCATGTGCTTAAATCGGTTCACCCATCTCCATTATCGGCTTCGAGAGGTTTTTTGGGATGCCGTCACTTCTCAAAAACCGATGAGCTTTTGCTTGCTCAAGGAAAGCTTCCTATTGATTGGAGGTTATAAAAATAAAAACGCCCCTTTTGGGGCGTTTTCGCTATGCTAAATATCTAAATCTTCCGATTTTGCTCTTCCAGTGTACCCTTTAATGATTCCACGCTTGGAGCCTTTAATAAAGCCTGTAATGTAATCTCTGAACTCGCTTTGAGGAACATCCTCTTCGATCTTTTCGAGCGCTTTAGAGACAATGTATCCACTTTGGTATAGCAGGCGGAAAATGTCCTGTATTTGGTGGATCTCTTCTGGCTTAAACTGACGACGGCGTAGTCCAATAGAGTTGATGCCAACGTAGGAGATAGGATCATGCCCGGCTTTTACAAAAGGAGGAATGTCCTTACGAACTAGCGAACCTCCCGAAACCATAACATGGCCTCCTATTCTTACAAATTGATGTACAAGCACATGTGCGCTCAGAATAGCGTGGTCGTCTATTTCAACTTCTCCTGCTAGCTGAGTACCATTGCCGAGGATAACGTTATTTCCTACAATTGCATCGTGGGCAACATGTACGTAGGCCATAAGCAAGCAGCTATTGCCAACAACCGTTTTACCTTTAGCCACAGTTCCTCTATTAACGGTTACGCATTCGCGAATGGTGGTGTTATCACCAATTTCGGCGGTGGTAATTTCTCCTTTAAACTTCAAGTCTTGCGGAATCGCAGAGATTACAGCACCTGGAAATATTCTGCAATTCTTTCCGATACGAGCACCGTCCATAACGGTTACGTTGGCGCCAATCCATGTGCCATCGCCAATAACTACGTCTTTGCCAATCCAAGCAAACGCGTCGATGGTAACATTTTCGCCGATTTTCGCATCGGGGTGAATGTAAGCCATTGGTTGACTCATCTCTCTTATAAATTATTTAGATTTTACAACTTGGGCGGATAGCTCGCCTTCGGTAACAATGGTGTCTCCAACAAAAGCCTGAGCCCACATTATGGCAATACCCCTTCTGATAGGCTCCATAAGCTCCATCTTGATAATAATGGTATCACCTGGTACTACCTTCTTCTTAAACTTCACCTTGTCGATTTTCAAGAAGTAGGTAGAGTAGTTTTCGGGGTCTGGAACCTGATCTAAAACCAGAATTCCGCCTACCTGTGCCATTGCTTCGATAATTAGAACGCCAGGCATTACAGGTTCTTCCGGAAAGTGACCAACAAAGAAGGGTTCGTTCATGGTTACGTTCTTGATCCCCACAACTACCTCCTTGTCGAGTTGAATAATCTTGTCAACAAGCAAGAAAGGAGGGCGGTGAGGCAGCATCTTTCTGATCTTGTTGATATCCATAACAGGCTCTGTACAGCAGTTGTAGTGCGGTACAGGTACGCGCATGAACTGTCGCTTCATAATTTTACGAAGCACTTTCGCAAATTCGGTATTTGCATGGTGTCCAGGGCGTTTTGCTATGAATTTACCCTTTATTCTGTGGCCAACTAGTGCAAGGTCTCCAACCATATCAAGCAGCTTGTGTCGGGCACATTCGTTGGGGAAACGCAGGTCTAGGTTGTTAAGAATACCGTCTGGACGGCGTTGAACGCTCGGCTTACTAAATAGCGTTGCAATTCTATCGAGCTCATCTTGTGGTACCTCTTTTTCGAGAATTACGATTGCGTTCTCCAGATCGCCTCCCTTTATGAGGTTATTCTTGAATAAAAACTCGAGCTCGTGGAAAAAAACAAATGTGCGGCATGGAGCAATCTCTTCTTTGAAGATATCCATTGTTTCCATGTTAGCATACTGGTTTCCAAGAACTTTTGAGTTGTAGTCGATCATTACATTTAAGCTGAAATGATCGTCAGGGTAAGCTACAATCTCGATATTGTGCTTTTCGTCTCTCCAAACTGTTTTTTCTTTGATTTCAAAGTACAGACGTTCTGCGCATTGATCTATTGTACCAACAGCTTCAATTGCCTTTAGGAAGTACTTTGCGCTACCGTCCATGATTGGTGTTTCTGGAGCGTTTAGCTGAACAAGAGCATTGTCGATATCGCAACCAACAATTGCAGCCATTACGTGCTCGATGGTG
>Ga0062381_10000441_pt1 | contig 10313 bp, 16 predicted proteins | sample DOMMetBare1Fresh_2_FD_59506 | JGI IMG/M metagenome (GOLD analysis project Ga0062381, IMG submission 59506) | Wetland sediment microbial communities from St. Louis River estuary, USA, under dissolved organic matter induced mercury methylation -... | ecosystem: Environmental > Aquatic >... | reverse complement strand
GAATTTTAACATTTTAGTCCTCCTTAAAACATACTTATTTGGTCGTGTTGCGTTTGTTCGCTTGGTACATTCATCCCATCTTCAACCCAATTTACATACGGTTTGTAATCGTTGAAATTCGGAGATACTTTTATCAGTTTTCTGTTTCCGCACCATCTTTGTAAGTGTTGAGTAACCTTAAAATGGGTTAATTGTTCTTTTGTGAATTTATTACAAACGTCAGATAACCACCTTCCACGCTTATCAACATATTTTTGTTTGTCAAATATCATCACAAATGGCATAAACCCCATTGATCGCAAAGCATATATTCTATATAAATCTTCCTCAATGCTACTCCAGAAATTAGTCAATACATAAACTCCGATTTGATTTGTATTTTTTAAACCGCTATCTTTTATTAATTTAAACTTAGATACTAAGTTCTCCCGCGGATCATCCCAAGCAAAATGATAATCTTTAATTTTCATTCCTCTTAATATTTCTATGACTTCTTCGGTTACTAGCCTTATATCTATTCCACCGTTAAACTCAATTTCAACTTTGGATTCCTTTAGTTGATTCAAAAGGTTTATAGAGTCTTTGCATGCTAGAATATTTTGATCAAGCAATACTATTTTACTTTGACCTCTCCAAAAATCGCTAAGATCGGCAACCTTTACTGATTTAACTCCGTCTTTTATTGGAGTAATACAGAAAGTGTGTTTGCACATCGGGCAACCTCTTGTTAGCATTCCTGTAGCAAAGTCAAATTGCGGATATATAGAGTAGTCTGGATAGCAGCTCTCTATTCCTGGAGCAAGTTTATTTATAAGATCGTAACCACCTCCGCCTCTAATTATTGATTTGCAATTTGAAATAATAGGCTCTTTTGATTCAGTAAATACTTTGCTAAGATAAGCTATGTCGTATTCTTTACCGTTTACATACATTTCAACTGTATCTCCAAGCGACTTATGGTGTGTCGATAGCTTCATCAACGGTATATTAGGGAAATTGTGGCTATCAACATCTACTAGTGCAATTCTCATTTCATCACCTCCACCTAAATTATAATCCAGTAACGTCATAACGTCAACAACTATTTTAAAACAGGGCCGATTTCTCAGCCCTTATTTGCTAGAAAGGTAACGAATCTGGAAGTTCTGTTTCATCTGCTGGGTGGAATCCGCCCGAACCGCCTTGACCTTCTTGAATCTCAAAACTAAACACGGTCACAGCCAGCCAGTATTTTTTATTAGCATCAGGCGCATTCTCAACTTGAAATTCTGATGTAATGATTGTATCGCCTACCTTGATATCCTTTGCCTTGTCCTTGCAATTGCCTACAAAACCAATCCACCATGACGAATTAATCCAGTCCGCTGAGTCCTTATTTTTTTTTCGTCCTGTGCTACACTGTGCTTTTATGTATCCGTTTCGCTCTTCGATTTTCCATACCTTAAAATAATTCTTTACTGGTTCGCCATCTCGGGTTCCTACTCTTATGCTCATTCTTTCTTTCCTCCTACACCGCTATTATTTTAGTTCCCTTGTCGTGGTATAAACTCTTAATCTGAAAACTCTCTCGATAATTCTCGAACTGTACGCCGAAGCAATCCTTCGATATGTAACAGATTTTACCTTGCTTTTTATGCCTTGAAAAACTACCTTGCAAGTCTATCATTTCCGCTGTGACTATTAGCATTTGTCCGAGCCTATAAGGAAATTTAATAACCTCCATCGTCTGCCCTTCTACCGCATTACTCTTAATTGCTTCCTGTTTTGCTTTCTTCGGTGCTTTCGGTGGAAGTCCGTATTTATCAGCAGCTTTTCGGACCGTTTCTTCGGTGACGTGGTATTTTCTACATATACCGATAATTGTCCATGTCGGCCATATTTTCGTCATTAGCTCTTTTGTAAGAGCCCTCCGATTTCGTTCGAACCATTCACCGCGCGGATCGATTGCCTGACCTTTTTTAACTGCATCAACTTTCGAAAAATTCGTCCGTCTGAGCGTGGTGTTTATGTCGGATAGTGTGATTCCAAGGTCTGCGCAACACTCTGTTTTCGAGTGTGTGCGGTAGTAGTTTATTATTTCTGTGTCGGTAGGCTTCATGGGGTTACCTCCTTAGCGTATGATTTGATATTTTTCGCCCGGTTTTATTGTGATGAAGATGTGGGAGAAGACTGTTATCGAATCACTTTTTCCGATCGCGTCGTATCTATCACCATAAAGTTGCGGTTCTTCTCCATAAATCCATGCTTCACAAGATTCATCCGCGTCTAATGCAATCCATTTCGCCCAATCAGGCATCATCTTCATCAGCGCGAGTTCGTCCAGCGTGAATTGTGGTAGTTCGGTGAAGTCCATCTCAACTATTTTATTATGTAAAAGTCTTGATCGACTCCATTCATCATCATAAAAAACTTCTAAATATATTCCGTTTTTCCTATATCTATAATAATTCGCCTCATAGTCTTTGCCTTTGTACTCTTTACCTTCAACTAATTCATAAATTTTCATCTTTCTTCTCCTTCAATCTTCGTTATCCCATGATTCTCTTTGTTCCCAATGCTCGCAATTAGTCATAACTTTCATCGAGATAGTCCATGATTCAAATTCCTTTTCTGGATTTATTCCAATTACCTTGCAATACTCAACACATTCAGAAAATCTTTTATTTTTATCAAATAAGCATTTATTACGCCTATCGTTTGAATTATTGCAACATGTAAAACACGTTTTATTTTGCTCGTTATAAAAACAAATTGTCTCGTGGTTCCTCATTGCATTCTTCGAGAAAAGAATTTTAGGATGTTGCTTATTCGCCTTGCAATGCTCACATTGATACACTGTACGTTCTATCATAATCAATTCTCCTTTAAATATTTTCTCAATCTCCCCATTCGCTTCAAAACCGCTTCTGTGCGACAGATATAAACCGCTGTCTCGTAATTCTCCGTGTCAAACGATTCGAAAAACTCAAATGCCGACTGTTCGGTTAGTGCGTAGAAGGTTTGGTTCGACTGGATTTTGTTCACTAGGGCTGGGTTGGCTTCTAGTTTGGATAGGCGAGTTAGGAGGGTGGCGAGTAGTTCGGTCATTGGCTCGTATACCACTTCATCACATCCTCTCCATCTTTCCATGTAATTTCTTCAAATTTCCCAGATGTGTCTTTTCTCATTTCTTCTAACATTCGATCAAAAGCTTGTACATACATTTTACGGATGTGTGGTGAATATTTAAACTCTTTTTCCATTTGTTCACCACCAGCAAGTGGACATCCTATACAACCAAGTCTTTCAAACCCATCATCATACATCTTGCATAGGTTTAATTTTCTTTCATCTTTAAACTCAAATACATCTTCTAAAACCCATGAAATAATAGTATTTAAAACACGCTTTCCCTTCTGCATACAATTCTCAAACTGCATTCTTCCTTCTTCATTATCATTGAATAGCATTCTTTTTTCTTTATCTTTATGTTGTACTTCTAATTGTTTTCTTCCGTTTGATCTTGAAGCACTTTCTTCCCATCGAACACCAGTAAGGCACATTCTACCCTTACCGCCACGCTCCTTTAATTCATCGCAGCAATATCTAAACTTTCTAGTAGGTGGCATTTTTTTATGTACAATAAGTTTATACATGGTCTTATATTGCCCTTTAAATATTCCAGTAGTAAATCTTCCAGGAGGATTCATATTTAAAACATATCCTCTTTTTTTTAGTTCTTCCCTTTTTTCTTTTATGTGAAGAATTAATTCTTTCGGATCCACTGTAGTAATATTGTATTCTGCTGTAAATTTTACTCCTGCCATTATAGCAAGTTCAAGAATAACGTCAGAATCTTTTCCACCTGAATAGCAAAGGTAATATCCTAATGGGCTTAATTCTAATGCCATTGGCTCATAGTATTTAAGCATATCAATAGCAATTTGAACTTTGTTTCTAGTTTCAATTCCGTTCATCCCTATAATCTGCTCAACTAACGCCATTTCGACACCTCCTTATCCAACCATTCCTCGCAACGCTGTTTAATCCGCTGCTGTTTGATGAGTTCGTCTGTAATCTCTGTGGTTCTCTTGCAAAACTCCCATGCTTTTCTGTGCAAATCCGTCCTGCACCGTGTCCGAGCGTTCTTAATTCGTGCGGTTCGCTCTTTTTCTTCTCGTTCACGTTTTAAGCGATTTAAACGCTCTGTGTCGGGTTTATTTTGTTCGGAGTATGTAAGTCCCAAATCGGAATGAATCTGTCTTAAAACTGCCTTTGTGTCCGTTTCGTTGTGTATGTGAGCGCATAGGTCGATAATGTCCCAACTACACTGACAGGCAGAAAAACATTTTAACTTTTTCTCATATACCTTCATGGACGCGTTTTTATCCGTGTGGTTTAGGCAGTTTATAAATCCGTTTCGGTTCGGTTCAATTCCGTATACTCTGAGCATGTGGGGTATTGAGTAGGCTTGCTTTAATTCGGTGATTTCCATAACGTCCCCCTATTCGTCCTCATCATCGTAAAATTCGCATTCTTCCTGATTAGATTCAAATAAACATTCTCCGATAACTTCTAACCCATTTAATATCTGTCCAGTATCCCTAAAACATAAATATCTAGGGTGTTTATCATTTTCACCATGACATAACCTATAGTTTTCGCACGACATATATTTACTCCTCCTTAAAATGGGCTTTCTTCATCGACTGGTACAAACTGATTTAGCTTTAACGCCACGCATGAAACGACTGGCCCATTTATTCTGACGTTGTATTTATGGCCTGATATGTTCGATTCTATCAGTTTTCGTTCTGCAAGCCATGAAATAACTGGTTTTGTATGATAACCTTGCTCTTTTAAGGCTTTTTCAAACTTACTTGATATAATATAAACTAAATCTTTCGCTTCTGACCGATAACGACCAAATGTTTCTCCAACTTCAACCGCTTCAAATTTTGAGTTATTGCTCGAAACCCAACCGCATAAATATTCATACGCTCGTTCCTGTGCTGATACTTGCGATCTGCTACTAAGAAATTCTATTACTTCTGATGTCTGCAAGTTTTTTCCGTCTGAGAAAAATTCCTTTGTCACAAAATAATCTGCAACAATTACCAGGGCCGCCGCCATTGCTTGCTTATCTGTTGTATCTGATTTTATGATTTTCTCATAGATTTTATTGTATTTTTCTTGAATGTCATTCAGATTATTCTTAACGAATTCAACCCATTTACGGCCTAGAAAACCGAAATTTTCTCTTACGATATTGCTTACTTCAACCGGATTTTCAAATAACGCCTCAGAACATTCAACCTCTATGGTTCTATTTACCGCACCGCCCCCACTTGCTCCGTGTGTTATAGGTTGCTCTCCGTTCGTTAAAATTACATTGTGCCACGTTCCGGTTTTGCTTATTCCTAAGTTTTTGTTTCCCCTGGTCTTTCCTGTTCCTTCGCATAGCTGATAAATCTGAGTATCCATGTTATTTTCTTTTGTAATCTGCAATTCGTTTACGCATAGTGGGATTGAATTACATACCGTTGCTAGGAGTTCCAGTCCTACTGTAGTTGAATTGAAATTTCTGAGCAAATGTCCTTCGTTTGGATTTCCCCACACACTTGCAGCCATTAATAGTCCTACTGTTTTCCCTGCTTCTGTTCCTCCCCACAGATGAACTACAAATGGTAATTTTTTGAGTGGTTCGATTAATATGCTAGCGAATGATGAAGCTAGTAATATTCTTGCGGTTACTCCGTTATTTCTGATTTTTTTTATTTGTTCCATCCATAATTTTTCTGAACCTTTTTCGGTTATGGATTCGAATATCTGTTTAAACTGGTCTTGACCATCAAATACCATTTCTGAGTCATAAGGAGAAAACCCATATTTCGGAATCCATCCTAAACGACCTATTGATTTTTTTATTGGCAAAATTCCCTTGTTCATTGCTTCAAGTGTATTCAGATACATCATTAAGCTTTTAGCAGAGGATGAATTCACGATTATTCCACTATCTGCTATTTCAATGATTTTATTACTGCTTGCAATTCGTGAACGATCTGAAATGATTTCTTCCCAGTATCCATGTCGGTTAAATGCTATTTTAAGTTTTTCCGTTCCAGAGTCTATGTTTTTAAGTGTCTGAACTGGCAATATCGGATGGGGGCAAACCGTGACTGTTTTTCTATTTTCTCCATCTCCTGTAGTGAACGAAACGCCATTGTCTGAAATATCATAACCACCAGTTATGAGAGACGGATATTCTTCTGGACATTCCGGGAATCGGTGGAGAGTCTGTCCTAAATTATTCTGTTCTTGCACCACCTCGCCCCCTTACTAACGTTAATACTAGTTCAAGTTTTTTCATATTTTCATCACTTGGTGTTGTAACTCCATCCTCCCAGTTTCGGTATGATACTAAAGAAACACCGCATGCTTTTGCTACCTGAATTTGGGTCATTTGTTTTTCTAACCTTATTTTTTTCAAATCCATTTTATCACCTCCAACTTAATTATATAGGTTATTCTTGTTGTTTGCAATCATTCGTTTAATATTATTTTCCTAGCGTCCTCTACCGACCGAGCGAATCCGGCTAGAGCATTCGATATCTGCATTTGTTCGATAAAATTAATCTGTTCGGGTCTAATTGCTCCACCGGGCTTTTTTACTTCTATGAATACCGCTTTACCGTCAGATTTACGAACGCCTGATAAGTCGGAATAACCTTTGGGGACTCCTGATTTTACATACTGTCCTGTTGAAGTTAGTCCATCAAATACGTTTATTCTAAATAAAATCGCTATGTCTGAGCATTTTAAACGTATATCGTTCTGTATTTTGGTTTCTTTCTTACCCACTATATATACCCCCTTTGTTTTGCCTTGATATAGGCCCATCCTGACTTATATTTCATGGCTCGTTCAATCTCTAAAAAATCTTCGTATGATTTACATTGCCACAATGGTTTGATTTCTTTCTTCTTTTCTAATCTAAAATCTTTAATCTCTTGCAGTTTAGCATTTTCAATCTGCTTTATTTCTTCTTTGCTTCGAGCGTTTATGTGTCCACAATTAGGGCAAACCGTTTGATTTGAACGGTAGGTAAAATAACATTTTTCGCACTGACGGACACAGTTCGTTGCTTGTTCTTGCTGTTTTTGCTTTACAGTATTAGTAAGACTCCACTCCCTATCATCATCAATTAATCCGTGCCGGCTATAATTAGCCACCATGTCAATTACTATCGCTTCCTTCCCTTCCAGTGGCCTTAATGCTCTTCCTGATTGTTGAATAAACAACGCCGTACTCATTGTAGGACGTAACATTATTACGCACGATACAGCAGGACAATCAAAACCTACGGAGATCAAATCGCAATTACATAATATGTCTATCTTGTCGCTTTTAAAGTCTGAAATTATCTGTTTTCGCTTTTTATCGCGAGTATCCCCATCAAAATGAACCGCCTTAAACCCTTCTCTTTGAAACGCTTCTGCTACTTTTTCTGAATGCGATACTGTAGCGCAATAAATTATTGTCTTTAATCCGCTTGCAAATTTTATATAATTCTCTATAACATTTCCGAATATTGCAGGCTTTGAAAGTAATTCTTCTGCCTGTTCTTGAGAGTAGTCACCACCTCGTTTTTTTAATCCAGTTAAATCTGTTGCAGAAACTGAATAATACCGATATTTTGACAGCATACCCATATCAATTAATTGCTTTGTTGTTACTCCTATAGCCATTGCTTTATAGATTTCTCCTAATGGCTTTCCGTCTAATCTGCATGGGCTTGCTGTTAATCCTACAAGCCACGCATTCGGATAATATTTTCTTATTTTTTGAAATTGAGCTGCCATGCTAAAATGGGCTTCATCAAAAACTATAAGTTGCGGTTCTGGATAATCTTCCAAATGTCTTGCTATGGTTCCTACCATACCTATTGTTATATGACTTCGATCAAGTCCAAATCTATCAAAGCTATCTATTGTCTGTTGCATTAGCTCTTGTCGATGAACTACAAACCACACATGAGTTCCTTTTTTTTGAGCTTCTGATGCCATATGACAAAAGCAAACTGTTTTCCCTGCACTCAACCGCAGGGAAGAACGGCCAATACAGACCGTTTCCCCGCCCTAAACTCACTCCTTACTTTATTTATTATGTCGACTTGATATGTCCTCAATTTCATAGTTACCTCTTTTGTTTCTAAACTTGCATTGTATTGGTTTTGATATTGCGTCCTCAACGTCCCATCCATTTTTTATTCTTCTTGCAAGAGTCTCACATTTTATATTATATTGTTTTGCAAGCACACAAATCGCTGTTTTTTCTCCTTTAAAAACGCAATATCTTGTATTGGTTTTATTATCACATTGCTTTTCCTGAGTAATCCATTTACAATTACTTGGTTCATAATTACCATTTACATTAACTCTTTCTATCGTTAGACCATCATTGTATCCATTTGTAATAGCCCAATTATAGAATTCCATAAAATCATTTTTCCATTCATGACAAATTGTTATTCCGCGTTTACCATAATTTTTATATGCCTTACATTTGCTATTTGTGCATCTATCAATCATAGAAGCATAACTCCTATAAATTGGAGTTCCGTATTTGCCATGAGTAGTAGCTATCTTTTGAATTGTATCACGCACTAAACAACCACAGCTCTTTGTCATTCCAGACTTCAATCTTTTTGGAAGAGTTTCCATTATGTTTCCGCAATCGCATTTGCACGTCCATTTACCTGGTTTTTTTCTTGAACCTTCCGTGTAATATAATGCTACTAATCTTCCAAATCTTAATCCAGTTATGTCTTTAAATGCTCCCATTTACATAACCCCCTTTTCTCGAAGGTCTTTTTCTATAAGACCTATAATATAAGCAGTTATGCTAATTCTAGCGGTTGCAACATACGCTTTCAATTTAGCGTGAAAATCTTCTGTTACTCTTAATGGTATTGATTTCATTTATACATCACCTCCATTCAATTATAATATATTTACGTAATTACGTCAATTAATATTCCTCTTTAACTTCATTTTCTTTATGTTTCTTTGCTTCAATTTCGTTTCTTTTCTTCGCAAGTAATCCCATTGCGTTTGTAAAGCCTTCTGTATCCAATTCCTCTAAAAGTTCAACTCCTATAACTCCCATAAATTTCTGTTTATCAACTCCAAGGCTTGCAATAGTTGTTTCAAGCGTTTTAACTTTTGTTGCCGGAAGTGGTTCTTTTGGCTTTCCGATTCCTGCGTCAAGTGCGTCTGATTCGCAAATGTCATAAGCCATTAAAAGCATATAGCGTCTAAGGTATGTGTGCTGTGATCCGAGTTCCTGTATTGGAGAAGCATTCCCCTGTAGCTTTGCCTGTGCTATAGGTGACGTGAATACTATTTGTCCTCCCTCTAAATCAGAATCAACTACGGTCAACGTTGCTTGCTCTGATGTCATACTGAATAGTGTTATTATGCCAACCTCTTCATTGATTTTGTTTATTTCCGGCAAGAAATCCGATAACTCGAAATACTGAAATCCTAAGTGTTTATTTTTACCTGTTTTGATTATTTCGATTGATTGAAGTTTAACTCTAGCTCTTGCTAGTTTTGCATATACTGTTTCTTTTTTTTCTGCCATTTCAATTTCCTCCTTTAGAATAAAAACTGTGATTTCCTATCCGTTTCTCAAATTTACAATTTCGCTCTATCCAGTGATCCGTAGCAACCCTCCGATTTAAAAAATATCTCGTTCCTCTGCTTACTACTCTAGTTCCGCTTAAAACCTGTTCGGCTGCTCGGATGGATTCTTTCGATGGTTTAATATCAGGATAAGCCTTTTCAAATCCAGTAAATGCGTTCTTTCTAAATGCTTCACGTTTCATCAGCTTCTTATCACCGAAACATCGGTTTATTAGAACATTTACGACTGCTAATTTGCCTTGGAATGATTCGCCTCGAGCTTCATGCTCGATTAGTTTTGCCATGAGCGTCACATATTCGGTATTTAACGGATTTAAATGCTCTACATTCTTTACTCTTCTGTCAACCTCCTGTTTATCCACCGGACTATTTAAAATCGTTCTATGGTCAACTGGTGGCGTCTGATGTATATCGCACAGTGTTGAAGCTGACAGGAAGATTACGAGAAGGACGAGGGCAAACCATTTGTCTTGCGGTCGGTTACTCATGACTGAATCTCCTGTTTTATATGGGCGATTTTACGGTCTATTATGCTAGTTGCCAGTTCAAGACCAAAATTAATATTTATGTTTTCTTGGCTATCTGCGTTATACTTAAAATACCCGATTTCGGTTTTTAACTGTTCCA
>Ga0062381_10000439_pt1 | contig 10322 bp, 1 predicted proteins | sample DOMMetBare1Fresh_2_FD_59506 | JGI IMG/M metagenome (GOLD analysis project Ga0062381, IMG submission 59506) | Wetland sediment microbial communities from St. Louis River estuary, USA, under dissolved organic matter induced mercury methylation -... | ecosystem: Environmental > Aquatic > Freshwater... | reverse complement strand
CCTTAATGATCAGTGTTTCGCCGGCTGCACCTCCCTTGTGCATGCTGCTACAGGGAAAGCTAATTTCAACGCTCAACCTTTCGACGGCGATTCTTCTCTGCAGGATATATGCTGCTATGGAATGGTGCCAGCTTCCTACAATTCTTGGATGGGAAATATCCCGTCTATCACCCTATACTACCTTTCGGAGAACACGGATTGGTCTAAGATAAAGCCAACCGATATCGTTCGTTCCCGCGATTCGCTGAAGGCCCTTTCCAAGGTCAGTGTCTCGGGAGGTTCGATCAAATCCGCTCCGCCGCTATGTTACTGGGCCACGCTGTCCGGCACCGCCGCCGAAGGGCGTTATGCGCAGGGAGATCGGCTGACTATTTCCCTCACCAGTGCGACCGATTTCTACAAATGGTCGTCTGACGACCCCGCTGGCAGTTTTGATTCCGCGACAGCTACATTGCCCACATATACCGTGGGTACCTCAGTTGGCAAAGATACTACGACAATCGCTGCTTTGACCTACCATTTTGTATCGCCTATTCAGGTAGGCGGAAAGAGCTACGATTGCGACTATGAGGTAACCAGCGATTCGGCGGTTGAGATTTGTGCAAGAGACAATCGCGAAACGGAAGGTTTCCATACCGCTATTGATCCGGATGCAACGGGTAATCCTGTTATCCCCAATTCGGTAAGCTACGGTAACGGAACGTATGCGGTCACCCGTATCGATACGAATTCCTTTCAAGGATGCAGCATTTCCAGTACGGGCCTGGCAGCTAATGTCTCCGTGGCATCGATCGGTGAAGGTGCTTTCGGAAACTGCGAGTCCTTGACGAGTACAGATTTAGGGTCGAATGCCTCGGTAAAGACGTTGGAATCATGGGCGTTTAATGGTTGCAACTCTCTAACATCTACCGGTTTGGCGACGAATTCGTCCGTTACCAGCCTTGGTCTGCAGGTATTTGCAAGCTGCCCGTCCCTTACAGATACAGGGTTGAGTTCTAATACAACTCTGACGTCTCTAGGTACTGGTGGCACGTTTTCAAGCTGCGCATCCCTTATTGATACTGGATTGGCTACCAATACGGCATTGATTTCCTTGGCTCCTAATGCATTTTCCCAATGCCCGAAACTGCAAACTACGGGTTTGTCCTCGAATCAAACCCTCAGAAGCATTAGTGACTATGCCTTCCAGAGGTGCACTGCTTTGACAGATACAGGTTTAGCGACTAATCGCGGGGTTTACTACATCGATAAAGGTGCCTTCCAGAACTGCACAGCCCTCGTGCATGCGGCTGTCGGTGTGTATGTATCGATGATGTATGCAAAGGATTGCTTTAATGGTGATTCTTCACTTGCTGACGTATGTTTTTACGGCGATGAGGTACCAAATGACAGCTCATGGATGGGAACCTTGTCCGCGACGCCTGTTAACGTCTATTACCTTGCAGAGGTCTGGTCCTGGCAGCATAAGACCGTAACCGACGTAGCACGCCCTGGAGATTCACTGAAACCCCTATCCTGTCTTTCCATAGCCGGCGGATCTGCCCTGACGCCCGCTCCATCTTATTGGGCATCTTTGAAGGGAAGTACAACCGAGGGTCGGTACGCCAAGGGCGATCAAGTCGCCATCACCACAACGGGAGACGCTGCTTTCCTCAGGTGGTCGTCCGATGATTCCACGGGATCGTTCGCGGATGCCTCGAAGCCCTCTACCACCTATACGGTAGGAGCCCCTACGTCCGGCGCCGCAATCCTGACAGCGCTTTCGGCCGGCTTCACCGGGACTATTACGATAGGTGGGAAAAACTGGGATTGCACGTATGTTGTCGGAGGCGACAACACTGCCCAGATAGGCGACGGCGCGAGCGAGGCTGTCAAGTCCTCTGCTTCGGGTGACGTAACGCTACCCGCAACGGTGACCTACGCAGGCAAAGTATATCCCGTTACCCGTATAGCTGATAAGGCCTTTTCGATGACCGCTATTACTTCGACGGGCTTGGGATCGAATGCATCGATCACTTCTATCGGCAATAATGCATTCGAGGACTGCCCGAGCCTCGCTTCGACGGGCTTGGCATCGAATAAGTCGGTCGCCTCCATCGGGGCTAACGCATTCGATGGATGTTCGCTTCTGAATGATACGGGCTTGGGCTCTAACTCAAGCGTCGGTTCGATAGGGGTCGCGGCGTTCGAAGGCTGCACCTCCCTTGCTTCGACCGGTTTTGCCAGCAACAAGACGCTGACGGCCGTGAGCGATTCGATGTTCAAAGGCTGCACCTCCCTTGCTTCTACCGGGCTAGATCGCAACAACTCTGCAATTTCTATCGGGACCGATGCTTTCAACGGATGCCCGCTTAGCAGTACGGGCTTGGAAGTGAATTCGACGGTGGTTTCCATCGGGTCGGGCGCGTATGCCGGAACCGATATTCAGAATGCGGCTATCGGTTCTGGAGTCGCCTCTTTCGGAAATAATTGTTTTGATGGCGATAACCTGCTCAATATATGCTTTTTCGGCAATGTCCCGCCCAAAGACAAGGTATGGCTGGGTACCCGAAAATACCTTCCGAATAGAATCTCCGTAACGTTCCTTTCGGAAAACACGGGATGGGCTGGCAAGTCGGCACTCGATATAACGGGGGGGGCCGACGATACCCTGCAGGCCTTGTCGCATGTCGCCGTCGTCCAGGGCACGAATTCCACGCCTGCTTCGTCTTTCTGGGCGGGGTTGAAGGGCACCGCTACCGAGGGCCGCTATGCCCGGGGCGAAAAGCTATCCATCTCGGCATCGGCCCCCTCCGCGTTCCTGCGGTGGGCGTCGGATGACTCCACGGGCTCCTTCGCGGGCGAGGCGGATGCCTCCACCACCTACGTGGTCGGCTCCCCGGCATCCGGCACCGCCACGCTGACGGCGCTGACGCCGCAGTTCTCCGGCACCATGCAGGTCGGCGCCAAGAACACGCCCTGCACCTATGTGGCCTCGAACGACGGCACGGCCCAGATAGGGGACGGCGGCAAGGCCGCCGTCGACCAGGCGGCGGCGGGCGACGTGTCCCTGCCTTCGACGGTCGATTACTACGGCAGGGCCTATGCCGTGAAGAGCATCGCCGCGCGGGCGTTCGACGGCTGCTCCGCCCTTACCTCCACGGGCCTGGCGTCGAACTCGTCGGTGGTATCGGTCGGCGACGGCGCCTTCAACAGCTGCACCTCGCTCGCATCCACGGGCCTTGGGGCGAACGCTTCTGTGGCTTCGGTAGGGAAGGGCGCCTTCCAAGGCTGCACGTCCCTTGTGGATACGGGCTTCGGTGCCAACGGCCTGCTGAACGCCATCGGCCGGGACGTGTTCGCGGGGTGCACCTCGCTCGTATCCACGGGCCTGGCATCGAACGCCTCGGTCATCCTCGTCGGCGACGGCGCGTTCGGCGGGTGCGCGTCCCTTGCGGGCACGGGCCTGGAATCGAATACCACGGTGACCACGGTGGGCGCGGGCGCCTTCCAAGGCTGCACGTCCTTGGCCTCCACGGGCTTGGCGTCCAACGGCCGCGCGGCCTCGATCGGGGCGGGCGCCTTCCAAGGCTGCACCGCCCTGGGCGATACCGGCTTGGCATCCAATTCGGTCGTCGCGTCGCTGGGCAGCCGGGTATTCAGCGGCTGCACGTCCTTGGCGGACACCGGGCTGGCCTCGAACAAAACGGTCGCATCCGTCGGGGACGGCTCCTTCTCGGGCTGCACCGCCCTTAAGGGCACGGGCCTGGAATCCAACAGCACGGTGACGTCGGTCGGTGACATCGCATTTTCGGGATGTACATCTCTTGCAAGCACAGGCTTAGAATCTAACAATACAGTGGCATCGTTGGGCGACGGCGCGTTCAGCAGCTGTTCTGCCTTAGTTCATGCAGCCGTGGGGCCTGGTGTGACATCCATGGGACAAGGATGCTTCGATAGTGATTCAACGCTGTCCGACGTCTGTTTTTATGGAGCTGCGCCTTCTTCGGGTGCGGCTTGGTTGGGCGTCCCTTCTGCGGCTCCCATTACTGTGTACTATCTTGCAGAAAATGCGACGTGGGCTCACAAGAAAGTGACCGACGTAGCTCGGTCGGGGGATTCATTGAAGGCCCTTTCTCACTTGACCGTCGATGGCGGCGCGGCTCTTACGCCTCCTCCATGCTACTGGGCTTCATTGAAGGGCCTTGTAGCAGGACGTTATGCCCAAGGCGATAGGGTCTCTATTGCGGCATCGGATCCCTCTACGTTTCTGTCTTGGAAATCGGATGATGCGTCGGCTTCTTTCGCGGATCCTTTACAAGCTTCCACGGTCTATATCGTTGGCTTCCCGGCTTCCGGTGCTGCTGTCTTGTCGATCACACCGCTCGAGCCGGTTAATCCCGATACCCCCGTTACTCCCGACCAACCCGGAACGCCTGACGTTCCCGACAATGGGTCGGGCGGGTCGGGCAATGGCAGCACTTCAGGCTCGGAGACGGGAAATGGCGAGGCAAGTGCTTCATCTGATTTTGGTTCGAAATCAAAACCTGGCGACAGTTGGTATTCGGATAACGGGCCTTCGTCCGATTCGGCATCGTCGTCGGAAGGATCGGCTGAAAGCTTTTTCTTCACCCCTGCAGGTGCGATCGCGGCTTCGGCTGCCGGTGCCCTCTTGCTTGCTGCCCTCTTGCTTGCGCTGCTGGTTCGTCGACAGAAATAACGAGGCTTGCATTCCGCTCCGAGTTCCCCCGGGTACTCGGAGCGGGCTCTTTCGATGGTGAAGGATGGCGGTTTGCCTGCGGCTGCGGCGGAAAGGAGGATGGTTTATATGAAAGCAGATTCGAAGACGAGAAGTATTTCGGTTTCAAAGAATCGGATTATCATTTCTGTTCTGGCAATCGTTGTCTCGGTCCTTTTCCTTTGTGCCATCGCCATAGCCGAGGAGGCCAGTTTGAAGCAAGCCGCTTCGATTATTCCCCTACCTCAGAATGTTGCAAACAGGGAAGACGGGGAAAATGCAAACTCTGATGCTTCGAAGTTCGCATTGAACGACGGCCATATTTTATCAGGCGAACCAGAAGCTGCTGCCGGTAGCGTGCCCAGGCCCGAAGCTTTGAATACTCATACGGAAGGTGAATCGGATTCTGCCCCTGCTCAACAATTTTGCGGCGATTGGTATTCCGAGGGTGACTCTTTGAGCAACAACGTGTCCGATTACTCTATCGATGCATCTTATGAGCAGCGTAATTCGACTGAAGATTTTATATCCGCCCAGCCGTTTACGGCTGCAGGTTTGGCCTTGGTCACCGTGCTGGGGTCTGTGCTTCTTGGGCTGCTTCTTTGTTGTCGCGATTAGATGGCGGTTGTGCCTGTTGCTCCAATTGGGTTTAGGACGAAACATTGCGAGATAGAGAGCACTTTGATTTTCCACAGTGCTATTTGAGAGAAAAAGGTATCGGATATGACGGAAGAGGTCAAGACGGACAGTCTTTCGACCCTATCGAAAAAAACGGTTTCATCCATTCTGGCTGTTGCCCTGTCGTTGCTGCTGCTTCCTGTGCCGGCATTGGCTGGCGATAGTGGCTTGAAGTTAGCGGCTGCCGCCGCATCGTCTCCGACCGTACAAGCGCAACCGGAAAACGCCGTCCCTGCACCTGATGCTGCATCTCCTGCAGGTGCGACGGGCAAGGCGAATGGGCCCGACACGCCTTCTTTGCCTGATGGAAGTAGCGCCATTAATGCTTTGACCCCATCTGATTCAAGCGCTTCGTTACCGCAATCGCTTGCGCCTGCTGCTGCAGAAACGACATTTACTGACACTATCACAATCGGTGGAAATCCATGCGCATGCACGTTCAGTGTAACCAGCGACACAACCGCGCAGATAGGCAATGGAACTTCTCCTGCGGTACAGCTGTCGGTTTCGGGTGCGGTGAGCATTCCCGATCAAGTTGGTGCCTATACGATTACCGGTATAGGTGATGCTGCGTTTGAAAATTGTTCCAACATCACTTCCACTGGGCTTGCCACGGCTTCCCATATAACATCAATCGGCACTCTTGCGTTCGGGTATTGTATGTCGTTGACGGATACGGGATTGGCGGAAAACCAGAGCCTGGTCAATGTGAATTCCGGGCGCATCTTCGAAGCATGCCGATCCCTGACTGATACAGGACTCGGGGCGAACGCCCATTTGCAATCATTGAGCGGTAATGACGTATTTGGCGATTGTCGGTTGTTGAAGACTACGGGTCTGGCAACCAACGAGACCCTGACGAGCATAGGGCCCGGGACGTTCGGGGCATGTACGTCTTTGACGGATACGGGTCTGGGGCCGAATACAACGCTCACCTCGATGGGGGATAGGGTCTTTGCCGGTTGTACGGGATTGACTACCACGGGGCTGGGTGACAATGAGACCTTGACGTCGTTGGGTGCAAATACGTTCAATGGTTGCACTGCCCTTTCCAGTACTTCTTTGGAAATGAACAAGACCCTGGTTGCGCTTGGCGATGGCGCTTTTTGCAACTGCACAGGGTTGACGGCTACGGGGCTGGGGGCGAACCAGAGCATTGCGTCTTTGGGTGGTAAGACGTTTAGCGGCTGCACGGCAATCGTGCACGCTGCTGTCGGTCCCGCGACCATGTCGATAGGCGCGAACTGCTTCGATGCCGATTCAAAACTCGTAGATACGTGCTTCTACGGCAACTGGGCTCCAACCGGAGGTTCCTGGCTGGGTTCGACACCTGCGGTTGCCGTGTACTATCTCAGCGAACATGCCGCATGGGCAAATAAGGCGGTTGCCGATGTGGCCCGATCCCAGGATTCGCTGTTGGGCTTGTCTAAACTGACGATGGCGGGTGGATCGATTTCGACGCTTCCATCGTCTTATTGGGCAAGCATTCCAGGGGATACGGTAGGACGGTATGCTTCAGGTGAGAAGGTTTCTATTGTAGAAACATTGAGCAGCAGGTTTCTTACCTGGTCTTCCGATGATGCTACCGGATCTTTTGCGGATCCCATGCAACCAGCGACCGTATACACCGTAGGAGTGCCGTCAAGCGGCACAGCCAACCTGATGGCGCTTGCAACAAGCTTTGAAGGGGTAATCGATATTGGGGAGAAAAAGTATCCTTGCACCTATTCTGTAATGGCCGACGGCACGGTGGAGGTCGGGGATAATGCAGGGGCTGCCGTCGATCGTGCCGCTGTCGGTAATGTGATGATTCCCGCTTCTGTCGAATATGGCGGGAAAACCTATGCTGTAACGCATGTCGGCGATTGGGCTTTCAGTGACTGCGCGGACATTACTTCAACAGGCCTGCAGCTTGCAGATCGCGTAACGTCGATCGGTGCCTATTCCTACCAGGGCTGTACGAGCCTTCTATACACGGGCCTTGAAGATACCATACAGCTGCCAGCGCTTGCGAAAGTATCATCCATTGGATCGGGGGCATTCAGCGGCTGTGTTTCACTGCGGGATACGGGGCTTTTGAAAGGCAGGATAACGTCATTAGGCGATGCTGCTTTTGAAGGATGCTCGTCTTTGACGTCGACCGAGCTTTCGGGATATACGGGACTAAATGCTTTAGGGCCCGACACTTTCAAAGGGTGCACTGCTCTTACTTCTACTGGGTTGGAAGTCAATGCATATATAACTTCGATTGGATCTCATGCCTTTCAAGGGTGTACCGCCTTGAACGACACCGGTCTTGCAGCTAATGCAACGGTGACGTCGGTCGGAGATGGGGCCTTTGCAAATACTGGCCTGTCCAATGCGGCTCTAGATTCAGCGGCAGTAACCTTCGGGAATAAGTGCTTCGATGGGGACGACCTGCGTAGCGTGTGCTTCTACGGCAACGTTCCGCCTCAAGACAGCACGTGGCTGGGGACGCGCAAGAGTGCAGGAACTCCCGTGACCATCTACTATCTTGCAGAAGACGCGGGATGGACTGGTAAGACGGCCGCGGATTTGACGGGCAGTGCCGAGGATTCGCTAAAAGCGCTTTCTTCTCTTGCTATAACGGGTGGTTCGATTCTGACGCAGCCCTCATCTTATTGGGCGACTGTGGCATATGCCGCTTCGGTGGGTCGGTATGCGCAGGGCGAGCAGGTTTCCATCGCTGCGGCAAACGGTACCTTTTTGAAATGGGTGTCCGATGATACTTCGGGTTCTTTCAAAGACCCGGCAGCGGCTTCTACCGACTATTCGGTGGGTGCGCCGGCATCCGGCAAGGCGAAGCTGACGGCATTATCCCAAAGCTTCAACGGCATCATCAATGTCGGTGGCAAGGATATACCCTGCACCTATGTGGCGGCCGGCGACGGCACGGCCCAGATAGGCAACGGCAGCGACGCGGCTGTCGAATCAGGTGCGGCAGGCAAGGTGATTCTGCCTTCGACGGTTGTCTACGGCCAGGCTACGTATACCGTGAACCGCATCGCCGATGCCGCTTTTGAAGATTGTAGCGGCATCACGTCGACGGGATTAGCTTCGAACACGTCCGTCAAATCTATCGGAGCCGATGCCTTCAAGGAATGCACTCATATCGTTTCGACGGATCTGTCTGCGACGTCCAACGTCGATGCCATAGGCGGCGGAGCCTTTGCCGGCTGCACCGCCTTGCAGGATACGGGGCTGGCCGCTAGCGTGAATGTAAAGTCTCTGGGCAACGGCGCCTTTGCCGGCTGCACAATGCTAACGGATACCGGCTTGGCCGCGAATGTCGGGTTGACTGCAGCGGCCTCCGAGGCGTTCCAAGGTTGCACGGCGCTGAAATCGACGGGTTTGGCGGGCAACGAGCACATCACGTCTTTGGGGTCGAATGTTTTTCAAGGCTGCAGTGCTTTAACTGATACCGGATTGGCCTTCAACTCAACAGTGTCGTCGATAGGCGATAGTGCCTTTGCGAACACGGCCCTATCCAATATCGCCATCGATTCCGCAGCAGCTTCGTTCGGGGATCGGTGTTTCGATGGGGATGATGTTCGCAGCATATGCTTCTTCGGCAATGTGGCACCCCACGACAGCTCGTGGTTGGGCACCCGCAAAAGCGCAGGGACTCCGATTGCCCTGTATTACCTTTCCGAGCATACCGGTTGGTCTGATGAAACGGCCGTGGCGTTGACGGGCGGTTCTGATGACTCGTTGCGGGCACTATCGTATCTGACCATGGATGCCACCGGCTCTATCCTGACCCCTGCATCGTCGTACTGGGCGAAATTGACTGGCAGTGCTGCTGAAAATCGCTATGCCCAAGGCGATAAGGCATCCGTCGAGGCATCCGACGCCTCCGGATTTTTGCGGTGGGATTCAGACGACGCTTCGGGATCCTTCGCCGATGCGACCGAAGCCGTCACCAACTACACTGTGGCCGCTCCGGAATCCGGTACTGCCAAATTAACGGCGCTCGCGCGTCGGTTTTCTGCCACCATACGGATTGATGGGAAAGATGCGCCATGCATCTACGTGGCTTCCAACGATGGTACAGCCCAGATAGGCGACGGCACCATTGCGGCTATCGGTCCATCGTCTTCGGGCGATATGATCCTGCCTGCGACGGTCGACTATGGCGGGAAGACCTACGATGTGAAGGCCATCGCCAGTCAGGCGTTCAAAGGTTGCCTTCATATCACGGCGACGGGTTTGGATTCGAACAAATCTATCACTTCGGTCGGTGACGACGCCTTCAGCGGATGCGGAGCCCTTACGGGCACGGGCCTGAATTCCAATTCTTCGGTGATGTCGATGGGCCAGGGCGCCTTCCAAAATTGCACGTCTTTGATAGACACCGGGCTCGCTGCCAATCGGGCATTGAAAGCGATAGGAAAGAGCGTGTTCTCGGGGTGCTCTGCCCTTGCCTCGACAGGTTTGGCGGTAAATTCTTCGGTTACTTTGGTCGATGCCAATGCGTTCGGAGATTGCATCTCGCTTGAAAGCACGGGACTTGCCACGAATGCCCACATCACTACGCTGGGCCAAGATACCTTTTCTGGTTGCATAGCCTTGGAAAAGACGGGGCTGGCGGCGAACGCGTCGATTACAGTCCTTGGTTCCGGCGCTTTTCAGGGCTGCACGGCCCTTGTCGATACCGGTTTGGAATCTAACAGCACCGTCGCCTCTTTAGGTGATGCGGCCTTCGCGGGCTGCACGGCCCTGGCCTCCACCGGCATGGAGTCAAACGGCGTCGTCGCATCCTTGGGCGACGGGGCCTTCCAGGGCTGCGTCGCCCTGGTACATGCCGCCGTGGGCGGCGCCGTGGCATCATTGGGCAAGGGCTGCTTCGATAGAGACGCGGCTTTGGAGGATGTGTGCTTCTACGGCCCAGTGCCCCCTTCGGCCC
>Ga0062381_10000437_pt1 | contig 10334 bp, 6 predicted proteins | sample DOMMetBare1Fresh_2_FD_59506 | JGI IMG/M metagenome (GOLD analysis project Ga0062381, IMG submission 59506) | Wetland sediment microbial communities from St. Louis River estuary, USA, under dissolved organic matter induced mercury methylation -... | ecosystem: Environmental > Aquatic > Freshwater... | reverse complement strand
CCCATCAAGCTGTTGCTCGTAGAAAGCCGTAAAAGAAGCATCAAAAAAGCTCGACACCCAATCGACACCCAGCTCGAGCTTAGAAGCCTTTGCAGGCCGTAAGCTAGCGTTGGTAACATCCTTAACCTCTGTTTTTACCCAAAGCAAGCGTTTAGCAGGATCTTGGGCATAGTAGCTAAGCATAACCACATCCTCGTAGCTTTTATCGGGAAAGAGGTGAAGCAAGGTTGGCGTTTTATACGACATCCCAACCCCAAAACGCCACGCAAGCTGACGAACAAAGCTAGAACCACGATCATTAACCACAACATGACGAAGGTTTACACGAGGTTCGAGCCTAGCCTTACCCTCGCCACTTGTAGCACCAGCAGCATGATACGAGCTAAGCCTAGCGCCAGCCTGAACCTGCAAAAAGGTAGTCCCGAGCTTAGCAGTGAGCGCATCCTCTAAAAAAAGAGCACCCTTTTTCATCCACGGAAGCGAAGCGTAAGAGCGAGGCCTACTAGTGCCGAGCTCAGCAGGAAAAGGAGGCCGATTGATATCGAAAAGCTGCCCTCTACCAAGGTTAGCATCAGACCTGAGGTCGAAGCCAACAGAAATACGATGCCTAGCCCCCCAAAAAGAGTAGGAAGAAGCAGCAGAAGCCGAAGCGCTGAGATTGATAGGCTTACCATCAACAACCAAGCTAGAATAGTATTCGCTTGGCAGAAATACCCCCTCGTACTCCCCGTCCACATAGCTATTTGCCAAAGGTTGCGGACCATTTAAGCTAACAATACGACGTTGAATGCTTCTTTGGTGCGAATAGCTTACAGCACCCCTATACTCTAACATCCAGCTACCCGACAAACGAGGCTGTAGCTTCCCCGAAACGCTAAAACGGTAGCTATTTTCTTTCGACGTAAACTCCTCATCCTTTTGCAGCAAATCCTTATCCGAACGGTTAACATCAGCAACATAAGTATAGCCAAGCCGAATATCCATACTATGCCTAACAGCCCTCCCAAAGCTACCCGACCAGCCTAGCTGAGAGGTATAGCGGCTAAACCCCTTATATGGCACTCTAACGTCATCAAACGACTGCGAATAGTCGAAATCGGCATTAACCACTCCCATCAACCCAGGAAGAGCAAACCCCTTGCTAACGCTAACCAGCTTGGTAGAAGGCTCCGACTTAAGACGAGCAGTAAGAGGAGTAGCCCCCGACTTCGTTTTAATCAGCACAACACCAGAGGTAAGGTCGCCATACTGAGCCGAAGGCACGCCCTTAACCACCTCCACCTCCTCGATACGATCGGTAGATATAGAGCGGAGATCAACACCTCCCGTAGCAACGCTAGAATACTGAGTACCCCCAACCTGTGCTGTATTGTTCACCTGCATATTGGCATCGTTTGCCATAGGAGCACCATCAACAAGAATGGCAGTGCCAAGCGAAGTATTTTTATCGGTTACAATTTGACGCAAAGCGATTTGCTGTGGCGACTTAAGCGTACCATCCTTAGCCAACGCACCGGGGAGCAGCTGCATTACATCAGAAAGCGACGAAGCTTGTAGGTGCTCGATAGCAGCCTTACCGACACGCGAAGAGCTGGTAGCACCGCCAGTACGACGAGCCGTAATCACCACATCCTTAATACGAAGGTCGGCAACCTGCAACGAAACGTTAAGAACCGAATCGCGCGAAGGAATGGCAACCTCCTTTGGCTCGTAACCTAGCAAAGAAAAAACAAGCACCCCTTCAGAACCATCGAGCGAAAGCTCGTACCTCCCATCGAGATTAGACATAGCCCCCCTTGTTCCATCCTTCACCACAACAGCCGCAAAAGCCAAAGGTTTGCCGCTACGGAAATCGGTTACCCTACCCGAAACAACAACCCTATCGCGTGCCGAAGCCTGCAAAAAAAGAGCTGAAAGAACAAGAACAAACCAAAGCCAAAGACGAAGCATTGCTAGTTAACCTTTTGTGAAGTGCAAAAGTACCGTCAGCACAAAAGGAGGGCAATCCCCTCTAGGTATGAATTAGCACAGGAAGATATCCCTAAAAGTAGGGATAGGCGTACACATATATTAAGAATACTTTTACAACCATAAAGGAGCAACGTATGAATCACCATAGAAAAGACCATCTACAAACCATAAAGATGGCAGAGCTTATACATCTTAACCCACACTTTTTGCACATACTTGCACGCCTTGGCGTAAAGCTCGGATTTGAAGACAAAAACGTAGAAGCAGTATGCAGCATGCACAGCATAAACCTGGGTTTCTTTCTATCTCTTGCAAGGCTTCACTTAGGAGGATTAGCAAACATCGAAGAACCTACCAGCAAACAACAGCTTACGCAACTGATAGGATATCTTAAGGAATCGCACAGCTACTACCTCAGCATCAAGCTACCACAGCTAAAGCTGCTCGTTGCAGCATTTGCCGAAACAGTGGAACGAGCACCCAAAGAGCTCCTCAACAAATTTTGGACCGACTATGAAAATGAAGTTCGAGAGCATATGTGGTACGAAAACAACACCATATTTCCACTTGTAGAGCAGGTAGTAGCAGGAGCAGATGCCCGAAGTAAGCTCGGCTCATTTGAGCAGTTCGAAGAGAACCATGAAGATATTGCAGAAGCTCTTTTAGATCTCAAAAATCTACTAATAAAGTACTTCCCTCCAACAGAAAAAGAGGAAGCACGAAGGGCTATTCTACTGGAGCTCTTTGATCTTGAAGCTGACTTAAAGTACCACCAAGAGATAGAAAATTCGTTGCTAGTACCAATGGTTAAACACTATACCCAGCAAAAGATTACAAGATGAGCCTAAATATTGCAACACTTGATGCCTCTGAAATTGTTCGTATAGGTATTTGTAAAGCGATAAGCAGAGATGTAGATATTGGCTTATACCTCGAGGCCGAAAGCATAGCACAGCTATCAACCATACTTAATAGGCATCAAATAGATCTGGTATTTTGCAATACGCTGTTCTTTAACGAGCTAAAGGATGTGCTTGCCACACCAAACCGACACCCCAAGCCAGTGCTATTTGCAATAGTAACTTGCCATATAGACGAAAGCATTGTTTCGTACTTTAATGACGTAGTTTACCTCAACGACTCCTTTAGCAGAATCACCCAAAAGATAAAACAAGCAATTGATAACCAATCGGAACCACCACAGACAAAGCAAAGCGTAGAGCTCTCGGACAGAGAACGGGAGGTCCTGCACCTAATCGCCAAAGGGTATGCACATAAAGAGATATCCGACGAGCTTTGCATAAGCATACATACCGTTGTAACACATCGAAAAAACATATCGCAAAAGCTGGGCATAAAATCTACATCAGGACTAACCGTTTACGCCATCCTCAACAAGCTTATCGAATCGGACGAGATGCAAGATATGCTCCAGTAGCATCGCATAATTAAGCTAGCCAATCGCAACCGATTTCATCACTAGTTAGTATTTACCAAGCAAAGCATCACCTCTACCTTTGAGGCCTTGTAAAACGAAAAATAACCACAGTAAACCAACAACGTAAGATGATGAAAAGATTTGCTCTACTACTTTTGGTTGCAGTACTAACCGTAAGCACCGGCAGGGCCGGAAATGGATCGGCACCTAGAACCATTACACCAAACGATTTCTTTGCCAATGCAGAAAAGTACACCGGACAGGCAGTTAAGATTTCGGGAGTGGTAAAGCATCTATGCCACAGATCATTTCAAAAGCTATTTCTATCAACCGATAACGGAAAGGGGTACATTAGGGTTAACATAGAAGGCAGCAAGTTTGATAAAAACCTAGTAGGCAAAGATGTTACCATAATTGGAACCGTTAAATCGCTTGCCCTTGCCACCGCAAAAGGATGCGATGGAGGCAAAGCCTGCGATGACGACAAGAAAGCCTCAGCAGATGGAAAAAACATCTACTACATTAGCTGCCAATCGTACCAAGTTGAGTAGCTGCAGCACATTAATTACCACAAGCTTTTAGCGCTGCTAAAAGCTTTTTTGGCTTAGTAAGCATTAATAATGAAAGTTGAAAATGAAAAAGATACTGCTATCGCTAGCTGTAATACTTACAGCTGCATACGTAAAAGCAGATGAGGGAATGTGGCCCGTTGAATCGATTCCGAAAAATGTGGTTGAGCAGCTGCGCAAAATAGGAGCTGCCAACCTACTAGAAGGAAGTTCGCTAAAGCACCAAAAGGCGGTAGTAATTTTTGGTGCTGGCTGCACAGGTTCGTTTATTTCGGAAGGGGGATTGGTGCTAACCAATCATCACTGTGCATCCGATTACCTTAAACAGCTAGCCAACAACAGCACCAACCTGCTTAAAGACGGATACTTTGCAAAAAAACGAAGCGAGGAGCTTCCGGTTCCAGGACTTACAATTAGCATTCTAGAAGGGGCTATTGATGTAACCAAAGAGGTAGATTCGCTAAAACAAGTGCTCGAAGGAAATACCCCAATGTTTATTGCCAAGCGGATGGTAAGTATCTTGGAGAAAAAGTACTTTGCAAAAAAAGGGTTGGAGTGCGAAATAAAGACTTCCACAAGCAACGGCAAATCAACTCTTTATGGCTACAAAATCTACAAAGACGTACGATTGGTATTCGCTCCATCAATGGGAATGGGACGTTTTGGAGGAAATGCAGACAACTTTGAATGGGAACGCTACCAGCTCGATTTCTCGCTCTTTAGGGTTTATGCAGATAGCCAAGATCAACCAGCAGATTACTCGGCCAATAACCAACCACTAAAACCCGAAAAGTGGCTCACTATTTCGGACAAGAGCATAAAGGAGGGAAGCAAAACGTTTACAATAGGTTTCCCAGGAGCTACCTCACGACAGCTAACCTCCGAACAGCTGCAGACAGCAACTATTGCCAGCGATTCTACAATAGCTGCGATACGAAACAGCTACTTAGCGCAACTTCCTGCTCTACTACCGCTAGAAACTAGCCAACAAAGAGAGCTTCACGAGAAAATATTCAGCTATGCCAATGTGGCTAAGCTCTCGGAAGGACGCTACAAAGGGTATGTACAGACAAAGCTTTACGACGCAACCCGAAACGAAGAGCTACAGCTCCCAGCCGATGAAAAACTGCTGGTGGACGAGATTAACCGCTACTCAAAAAAGCTTAGGCCCTACATTGCAACCCACACAGCGCTTATCGAGTCGATGTTTAGAGGAACCGCCATTCTAACTCCTGGAATGCGATCGATTAACCTTGTAAAAAGCTGGAAAGACACCACTGCAAGAAAAGCAGCCCTACAAAGCTTAGCCAAATGGTATGCTGATTTTGAGCCAACCATTGTGGTAGAACAAGAGAAAAGCCTGCTTCTAATGCAGCTTAAAAACTTTGCGGGAGCTCCGCTTGTCAACCAAGCAGAGGAGCTGAAGCGTATGTGCCAGCTCCCAGAACAGCAGCTAAAGCATCAGGTTGACTCGATATTTGAAGCGAGCATCTTTACCAGCACGCCAAGGTTTAAAAGCTTTTTGCAAAAAGGAGAGCTAGAGCAGCTTACCAACGACAAGCTGTTTAAGCTTGCAAGCGAAGCGTACAGCTATGCCCTTACGCTTAAAAAAGATGCAGCCCCCTGGCAGGATAGCATACGAAAAGCAAACCGAAAGCTATGGCAAATACGTCAACAAAGGGGATTAATGGTAAACCCTGATGCCAACTTTACCATGCGCCTATCGGTTGGGGAAGTATCAAAAGCCACATCGTACAGTGGAACAACGAAACCATCTGTAACAACATTGGGCGATTTAGCAAAGGTTGATGGAACAAAAGAAGCATACAAGCTAGAAGGAAGCTTAAAAAAGGCCATCCTTAAAAACCCAAATGCACAAAAAACAGCGCTATGCTTTACCACAACCAACGATATTACAGGAGGCAACTCTGGTAGTCCGGTGCTAAACAGCTATGGCGAACTTGTAGGAGTAGCATTCGACGGAAGCTACGAGTCGCTTCTTGGCGATTATAAATATCTAGCAAAGTACAACAGAGCTGTAAATCTCAGCATCGAAGCCATAAGGTGGTACGTAAAGCAAACATGCCCAGAGGCAGAAGTAAATAGCGAGCTAGAAAGATAGCAGCCAGCACAAGATAGAATGTTATGTCGGAAAGAAAAGGGACTGTCTAAAAAGAAGCAACACGAAATTCAAGAAGTGATGCAATACTTTTGGGACAGCCCCTTTTTGTATGCTACTGTTTAGGAATAATTCGGATTGCAACACCACCGCCTTTGGCCAAACGAAGCGTTAGCACCGTTGCTGCATCTACTTCATTTGCATTAATATCAACCGAGTAGGGATTCGTTTTCCAATCGGCATCAGCACCATCAGCATAAATCTGTGCAACATACTTTTTCCCCCTATCGAGGAAGCTCAACGGAAGCTGTAGCACCCTCTCGTCTTCGTTGGTAATAGAACCAACATACCAAGCGTGAGCATTTCTATCCTTACGAGCAAAAGTCACAAACTTGCCAATCTCTCCATTAAGCACAAGCGATTCTTCCCAGTCGCACGGAACATCCTTTATAAACTGAAAAGCAGGCTTACCAGAGTAGCTTTCGGGCAAATCGGATGCCATTTGAAGAGGACTATAAATAACAACCATTAGCGCAAGCTGCTTAGCAAGTGTCGTTTGAACACGCGTACCCTTGCGTCCAGTGTTTTCGAAGTTAAAAGTGCCAGGCGTAAAATCGAATGGGCCTGCAAGCATACGAGTAAACGGAATAACCGTAGTGTAGCCCGGCTTATTACCACCATCCTCCGACCATGCATCAAACTCCTGACCACGGCCCCCCTCCTGTGTCATAAAGTTTGGAAAAGTACGACAAAGCCCTGTAGGTTTTACCGGTTCGTGGTTATCAACCATAATGCCATAACGAGCCGCTGCCTCTACAACCTTGCGGTAGTGACGTACACCGTACTGTCCATCGTGCCACTCCTTACCATCGAGGTACTTGTTTACGTAGCCCGTTTTTACAGCATTTACACCATGCTGTTGGTAAAGCTTAAATGCATCCTCTAGCTGGTTTTCGTAGTTGGTAGCAAATCCGCCAGTTTCATGGTGACCAATTAGCTTAACATTCTTTGAAGCAGCATAACGGCAAATTTCGGGCAGATCGAAATCGGGATAGGCCTTCGTAAAGCTAAACTTATACCCCTCGGCCACCCAATCGCCATCCCAGCCTTCGTTCCAACCCTCAACAAGCACACCCGAAAAACCATTTTGAGCAGCAAAATCAATATACTCCTTCACCGTTTGGGTATTAGCACCATGCTTAGGCCCTTGTCCCCATGTGAACTTATTGATGTGCATACCCCACCACACCCCAATATACTTCCCAGGCTTTATCCACGAAGCATCCTTAATTTTACTTGGTTCGTTAAGGTTCAGCATGATGTTAGAAGTAATAAGGTCTCCTGGCTTTTCGGCAACTATTATAGTGCGCCATGGCGATGAAAAGGGAGCTTTAGCGTAAACCTTTACGCCTGTGCTACGCCAAGGCACCAGCTCGCTTTTTAGCCTTCCAACACCTGTACTTAGTAGAGTCATTGATGCATAGTCGGTAAGATTGGCCTCGTGTATGGCAAGATAAAGACCATCAGAAGTTTCGATTGTTGCAGGAGTATTTACCGTATCGATACTAGCCATAGAAGTATAGCGAGGGATGCTTTCGTAGAAGCTGTTATCTCGATGAACCGGAATCCACCAAATATTTTTTGCTGTAGGGAGGTTAAACTGCGTCTCTTCTCCATCAACGATAACGCTATCAACACCTTGCTGTTTTGGGAAGACATACCTAAATCCCAGTCCGTCATTAAAAACACGAAAAACAACGGTTAGCTTACGGTTGGGCTTGGTTGTTTCTTGCAAATCTACCACCAGCTCGTTGCATTGGTTAACAACCCAACGCCTTTCTCCCCAAGGCTGCTCCCATTTCTCGTTAATGCCACGCACAGCCTTCCGAGCTATAGAAAAGTTGCGATCCAGAGAAGGTGCATTTCGGAGGGTAAACCCCAGCGAAGATGGCGATACCACCACTTTGCCATTTCTCGAAAGCTCGTAGTAGGCAGTCCCTTTAACAACGCTTACCTTAAGGGCAAGCTTACCATTGGGCGACTTTACGGCTACCTCGTTGGCAGCAAAAGCTACAGCTGCAAGCAGTAACAGCGAAAATGCTGCGAACCCCTTTCTTACCAATTGTACTATCATAGAAGTGTGTTTATTTTATTGAAGTAGGTCTAACCATCCAGTACTGTTAACCAGCACTACAAAGCTAGCATTCAACTTGGGGTACATGGTTAGCTGGTACACCTACTTACGATAAATCTAAACAAACAGCAATATCAATATGCTTATAAACAACATTTTATAAATCATCACCTACAAAAAAATCTAAGCTCAATTGATATAAAGAAGCACGGTAAATCAACAAAAACCACTACAATGCCTTAATTCCCATAACCCTCTCCTCAAAGCAATCACGGTATGGCGACTTGCTTTTGAGCTTTGTTTTATAGGTATAAACGGTGCTTACCGAATAGTTTAAAAATTTGGCAATCTTATCGTTATCTTTAAAACCTAAGCGTATTAGAGCATAAATTCGCATTTCGGGCGACAGAATTTCGCCCTTTTTAAGCATAATACGATCATCTTCGCCAAAAAGTGCATTAAACTCAGCAACAAAGTTTGGGAAGATGCGGATAAATATCTTATCAAAGTTTTGGTAAAGAAGCTCCCGCTCTATTTTTAGGTCGAATGTCTTAATAATGGAGAGCAAATCGTCGTACTGCCGAGCTACAATCTTACGATGCAACGATTTTTGGAATACCTCGATACGAGAAATATACTCAGAGTTAGCATTAAAAAAATGCCCAATATACTCATCCTTAATATGATTAGCCTCTTCTAAAGCCCTATTTATAGCTTCGAGCTTACCGTTTGCCTCCTGAATGGCGAGCTTAACCTTAGCAACCCGCTTTAGCTGCCTTACCGCAAACAACGAAAGCACAACTAAAAATATGGCTAGCACGCTAACAACCAACGCAAACAGAACTGTTCGCCTTCTTTTATCCTCAACAAGCGACATTCGCTCGCCTTCAATTATTGGCATAATAGCAGCCAGCTCCACCTTCCGCTGGCGTGCGTTAAACCGCCGCGCGTCGTCAAGCGCAACATTAATATACTGGTATGCCCGCTCAATATCGCCCCTGCTAAACAAGGAGAGGGCCAAATTCCTTAACGCAACAGTTTCGTGTGTAGATGCCCTAATATCAGACATTGCCGAACGTATAAGCCAAAGCATAGCCTCATCGTCGTTGCCAAGCTTCGAACAAACAAAGCTAAGGCAAGACGCTACCACTCCTATTTGACCATCGCTTAGCTTATGGCTACGAAATAAATTTTCGAATTGAAGCTTTGACTCCTGCCAGCGACCAGGTTTCATATCTAGTATCGCAAGGTAGAAGTCTCTCTCGTACGACCCCTCATCAGCAATGGCAGCCACCTGCCTAGCATATTCTCTACTTTTATCGAGGTAAACCTTAGAGTATAGCGAATCCTTGGCATAATCGCTCAAGTCGGAGTACAACCTTGTATAAACACCTAGGTACAAAAGCCTTACTTCATCAGACAGCTGAGTAGAGGCAACGCTTCGAAGGGTATCTACGGCCTCAACAAACAGTCCAGAAGAAATGAAGCTAAAGCTCTGACGAACCTTACAATCGGCAATTGCGTTGTTATCGCCTAGCTGCCTTGCCACCTTTTTTGCTCGCTCAATATAGCAAAAAGCAGAATCGTAGCTGTACAGCTTATACTCTTCGTAAAGCTGCACAAGAAGCTTATACTGTAAAGCCTGATTGTCGGCCTTTGCTAGCACAAGACGCTGCTTTAGCAGGTTTAGCTTTTGCTCCTTAGCCTGAATATAGGCAGCTCTTCTACCAATAAGCTTATCAAGCTCCAACAACCTGCTGCTAAAGCTACTTCCGCTTGTATGCAACCAGCAAAATGTAGCAAATCCAAGCAGCAGAAGATACCTATTACACCTCATTACTAATCGTTTACAACGCTATAAAGCAGCAAATCGCAAATCTTCCCATCCTTAATTGCGGCCTTTTTCATGGTACAATCGAAGTTAAAACCAGCCTTTTCAAGTACCTTTTGCGAAGGCGTATTAAAGTCGAACACCTCCGAAAAAATGCGCACCATTCCCAGCCTTTTAAATCCGTACTGTACCATAAGCTTAACTGCCGTTGTTGCAATACCCCTATTCCAGTAGGGTTCGCCAATCCAGTAGCCCATTTCTGCCGAAAGACG
>Ga0062381_10000432_pt1 | contig 10433 bp, 10 predicted proteins | sample DOMMetBare1Fresh_2_FD_59506 | JGI IMG/M metagenome (GOLD analysis project Ga0062381, IMG submission 59506) | Wetland sediment microbial communities from St. Louis River estuary, USA, under dissolved organic matter induced mercury methylation -... | ecosystem: Environmental > Aquatic >... | reverse complement strand
TTGGCCGCTTTCTCTTCAGCGATCGCTCTCTGCAATACCGATCTGGCTTTGGTGAATTCGGCGGCATATTCGGGCGAACTCAGTTTGAACAGGGGTTGCCCTTTTCTTACTTCAGCTCCTTCATCCACCAGTATCTTTTCCAGAAAACCTTTTACACGAGTGCGGATCTCTACGTTCTTGATAGCCTGAATATCGGCTACAATGTTATTGTTGAAAACCGTATTTTCGTATTTAACCTCTATCACCGGAATTTGCGGTACATCCTCTTTCTCAGAGGCATTCTTGTTTTTACAACCAATCAACAAGGCCAGTAAGGCACTTGTAAACAATAGCTTTTTCATACTTTTTTTACCTGATTATTTTCTAATATGTTCTTATATTCTTGCTCTATTCGCTCATCCGGTTTAGGGAAGAGTGACCATGACGCTTGCGGTCATGATGAAATTCATCAAAACTCATAGGGTTGAATTTTAAAATAGTAATGGGTAAATAAGATGTAAACAGTATAATCTGTTGATTATAAATCAAACAGAGTAACAGGTAGATTTGAGCTTACGCAAAGTGCATGTGCAAACAATCGGTAAAGCGGCGAATGCTTTACAGGCTCAAAATAATAAGAAACAGAGATTTATACGAATTGAGGGGGTTGCCAGATGGATATAAAATGTTGGCAGGGAACAGATAGTTTGGGAAAATGGAGATGATCTGCTTTATCAGAAGCAGAACAACTCATAATATTCACGTCATGAATGATATCATCCAGATGCTGATCGGCATGATGGTCATTCAAAAGAGAATTTCCATGTCCGGAATGCTCTGCGGCTAATTCGGTGAGTTGTTCTGAATCATGGATAATAGAATACGCAACGACTTCAATACAGCATAGCACTGTAATAATCAGCAGCAATTGTGTTCCTATTTTTTTCAGAGTCTTCATTTCGAAAGCAAAAGTAGTCATTTAACTATTCATGTTGAAAAACATACTCTCGAAATATTCACAATATAGTCGTAAAAAGGTTAAGCAGGAATATTAACGACAACCGAAGCTACAACGATCAGTGCAAATCCACTGGTCTTATTTTATAAAATCGGCCATCTTCCATTTACAAAATCCGATATAAAGCATAGACTTGTTCTTCCTTCCTTTTCTTATTTCACTTTTCGCTATCTTTGCACCGATGAAACAGTTACTCCGACATATTATCCTCGTCACGATGGCGATGCTTCTTTTTGCCGGAGCAATACAATCGGTATCTGCTGATCCTGATGCGCTCGATGATTATCTGATTACACATCACGCTGCAGGACATTCTGCCGGAGAGCTGCAACATTCTCACACGTTTCACTTTGACAACCTCGTCTATCTGCATTCGTCCAAACAACTTTGTTTCGGGCAAACAATAAACAAATACTTGCACACCGAGCTGCCGATTCTGAGTCAATCGCGCTTCATCTCATCTGTGTGGCAACCTCCCAAAAACTGATCTGATCTTCTTTTATCTTCGATTTATATTATCGTTCATTTATCCAACAAAAATAACTGAATGTATTCCCGCCATTTTCATATTCAAAATCAACATGGAACAAGAAAAGAAAAAGGTTGCATTGCTATCGGTATTCGCAGCTATATTTTTGACCGCATTTAAGTTTGTAATCGGTATATTATCAGGCAGTCTCGGTATATTATCGGAAGCGCTACATTCGGCGCTCGACCTGGTGGCTGCCGTTATCACCTATTTCTCCGTAAGCATTTCGGACAAACCCTCTGACCGCAACCACCACTTCGGACACGGCAAAGTGGAAAACCTTTCAGCGCTTATCGAAACGATATTGCTGCTTGTCACCTGTGTATGGGTGATCTATGAGGCCATTCACCGGCTTTCAACCGGAGCCATGGAGATCAAAGTCAGTGCATGGGCGTATGTTGTGGTAATTACCTCTATCGCAATTGACTTTACGCGTTCACGGGCATTGAAGAAAGTTGCAAAAAAGCATAATAGTCAGGCTTTGGAAGCTGACGCTTTACACTTTTCCACTGACATCTGGAGCTCATCGGTTGTATTGGTGGGTTTGATCTGCGCACAATTCGGATACTATATAGCTGATGCCTTAGCAGCATTGTTTGTGGCAGGTATTATTATCTATGTTTCTTTTCAATTGGGCAAAAAAGCGATTGATGTATTGCTTGACACAGCTCCAACGGAGTCAATCAGCAAGGTGGAAAGCATCCTGCAAAACAACCCCGAAGTGAAACATTTCCATAACCTGAAAATGAGAACCGCAGGAGCTGACACGTTTATCAAATTTAATATCCACCTTGACCCATCGCTCGATTTCCAGCGAGTACATGAGATTTGTGACGCGTTGGAAGTGGAAATCGGCAATGCGATTGAACGAAGCGAAACATTCATCCACGCCGAGCCTCACCGGAAAGGTTAACACGACTCACTACAAAAAACGAAAAGCATCGCAAATCAAATGATTGGAATTTTCATTTGGCTTGCGATGCTTTTATTAGAAGAAAAACAGATCAATAACCTTCTCCGGTTCTCCGTAGCCTATCGCTACAGAATTCCACAACATCCTAATAGACAAACCCAGATGACCGCCCAGGCCAAGCTCAGGAACCAGTTGAATCATGGAGAAGCGAGCCTCCTTGATATTATTCTCAAATCTTAGAAAGATACGACTTAGCCATATCTACTATTCTCCTATTATCTACGCTTTTGCATCATAAATAATAAGCAGAAGTGCAAATATAGAATTTCTTATTTTCACTTTCCACGCTTTCTGCAAATATACAAATCTATATTTGCAGAAAATCACATGTACCAACTTTAAGCACTTATCTTATTCCCTTATTATTTTATCGGAACAACTTAATATAATCATCGCAAGCAAAAAGCCTGTTGCGTTTATATCCGGTTAATTCTATTAATATTCCCCCGTTCTCCGTAGCCTGCCAATCGCCACCACAAACATAACTAAACCGCACTTTGTCGTTCGGCGACAGGCTCCTGCCTTCGTCGTCAGAAATCAAGGCCTCCTGGCCTTACCATAGTTAAAAAAACTAGCGTTCCCAACGGGTATAACCGAAAGTATCTTCTATTTCAAAATTGCATCATGCTTTTACAAACGTTGAACCAACAACCACTCGTTTATTAACGAGTGGTAGCGTTGCCCAGCGGTGCCGGGCTTTTCGATTCTTACCTAATTATACTTGAAGTGAACAATAGCCACAATAGAAAAGAGAATTAAGGTTATTAGGGATATTATACCAGGTAATAATCTCCCCACTTTATCTGATACATTAAACATTAGCACCTTATTTTCTTTTAGTCTTTCAAGTCTTCCTTTTGCTATATAAATATATCTTGTTAAGAAATAAAACAATACAGCCACAATAATCATTGGGTACTTAAACGACTCAAAACCTGAATCTGGAGACACAATACCAATATAAATTCCGGCCAATAACATCTGAGATAAAGTAAACTGAATTGTTAATGCATTTATCGCATTATCTTCATCTGAAAAAAAATTTGATTTACTCATTTTCCGGTCTTCATACCAACGATACCAGAAATAACAAAAAAAATCTAACAGTCTCATGGGTGTGTTTTATTATAAGAATTTGCAACCCCGCCCCTCCGGATATACTGTAGAAAGCTACGGAACCGTCGGGGCGGTCCCGATAGAATTCGGGAAAGCATCCACTCACGCCTTCTTTCCTGCGCATCCGTCTGCAAGGTACGAAGAATTTCCTTGCTCGTAAACTTCTTGAGATCCCGCATAATATCCGACACTTTACCATCGCCTGCCGAGTCTACAATCATGTGCAAATGATTTGACATCAGGACCCACGCATAAATGATCAATCCCTTTTCAGTCGGGCAATACCGAAATGAATGCATGATGATATGCTTATACCTTGGTCGGGCAAATATATTTACCCAGTCCACTACCGTGTCGGTAGTAAACCAGACTTCTCCGGGGATACGGTTTGCAATGTTCTTATTGAGACTTTTGAATGTTTCAAAGATATTGTTTTTCGCATTACAAATGCTCATTGTATAAAGAAGGCGGGATTGCAAATCCCGCCAACGGCTCACCATCTTTTATTCGGTTATATATCCGGTGCGACGGGGGGAATATAAGAATATCCAGAATCACTCCCTTGGGTTGAATATAAGTTTATATTGCAGACGAATGGCTCCAAAGTTAATCAATAATCCTTTACTGAAATTATAGGCTACTACATAGTTTTTTGCCTGTGCAAGATGAACATCTTCCAGGTTGACCAGCGCTTTCAATTCAACAATCACTTTACCTTCAACCACAAAATCAGCACGACGTGTCCCCACATGAATGCCCTCGTAATATATATCCTGATCCACTTCCCGGGCAAATTCCAACCCTGCCTTTTTCAACTCAATAGCCAGACAGCGTTGATAAATAACTTCCTGGAAGCCATTTCCGAGAGTATTATGCACTTTCATCGCACAACCTATTATCGTGAAAGTCAATTCGTCTTTTTCCATCTCTACATTCTGTTTATTCTATTATTCTGTAAATTCTGATTCTGACAAATATTGAAAATGGTGAGCTTACATCCACCATCTTCTATTCTATCGTTACAAATCAAACCTGATCTACAATTAATTACCTATTCATCGACTGATCTGGAGCATTACCCCACCTAAGGCCTTATATATGGCTCTGGAGATGGTAATAAATCAACATTTATTTGTTTCGGAAGAGGCATAAAAGGATATGCACCATAAACTTCACGTACACTTATTACATTAAAACTATCCTTCACACACCACAATACATGCTCATCCCCTCCACTGAGTTTATGTTTTTCAATGTCATTTTTACCGTTATCTAAATAATGCTCTATACCAGAAAACACTTTTACCTTCAATCCATTAGACACGACATACACTAAAGATGTTTGACCATAATATTGGTTCTCGTCCATAGTCAATGATTTATCTCCAGCATATAACAATAGCGTATAATTATGAGGATCTTCTTTGTTTATATACAATTCATACTCATTGAATTTTTTATCACAATTCAGCCTTGTAAATGAATCTAATAAGCACTGAAGATTCTTTTTGGGATATAAGACATATTCACCCTTCTTCGTTTTCGAATAAGTGCATGATACAAATAACGCAATAACACACAAATACAAAATGTTTCTCATTTTTCACCTCCTAATGTTGCATGAAAATCAATCCGCCTTATATATCCGCCCCCGGTTCTCCGTAGCCTACCAACCACCACAAACCGAACAAAACCAGACTCAGCCGTTCACCAAAAAACCTCTGCCTTCGTCGTCAGAAAATCAAGGCCTCCTGGCCTTACCATAGTGTAAGAACTGACTGACTTTCCAAACTACCACCAAAAATAACCATTATTCTCGATTATTCCTCCCCATCACACCACAATATACAGAAAGCAGCCCCAGGCCAGAATCACCTTTTGCCGCCAGGCAATTACCACCACACCACCTCCCTACCATTTACCCATCATAAACGCATCATACTCTATGTTTAAACCGAGATATCACAGTAGTATCACAGTAGTGTTACAGTAGTGACACAGTCTTATTACAGTTTTATGTAATACTGTAATATCTCTGCATTACTACTATAAATCCAATTTATTAGCTACATTTGCAATAAACTTAAACATATAAGAGACTATGTTAATGGTATACTGAGACCCGGGCGAAGATGCATCTCCGATAAAGATAAAAACCACCGGGCTCAGGAACCGGAATTATTTACATTAATCACTCAAAAACTATGACAATCATAAAAGGAGCCTTTCAGATGGAAGGTAGTATCAAAGGGGTATCATTTTACACCATTGCGGGCAGCGACAAGGTGATCATGCGCACTAAAGGAGGCCCCTCCAAGAGACGTATGAAAGAGGGAAAAGAATTTGAGATGGTACGCAGACACCAGACAGAATGGGCGGCGTGCGTGCTCTTTTCAAGGGGGTTAAAGTGGGCTATGGGTGATAACTACCGGCTGGCAGACTATAACGTATCTCCGGTATGGAACGGCATAGGAAAGAAGCTGATCAACCTGGATGAAGTGAGCACACTGGGAGAACGTCATTTGCGCCTTTCGGTCTATCGGGAGGCTATTGCGGGATTCAGTCTGAATAAAAACTTCGCCTTCAATTCAGTAGTGCGGGCCATCCCGACTTTTGAGCTGGATAAGGAGAAACGTTCGGCCATCGTCCGTTTTCCACAAATCAATACCGAAAACGATCTGCTGAATGTACAGAAACTTCCTTATTTCCGGTTGATTGTTGCCCTGGGGGTAGTTTCGGATATCCACTATCAACCGGAAAATCCCCGCGACAAATACCAAGCTGCGCTGAAAGACGCCAACGGAATCAGGCAATCCATAACTACAGAATGGTTTTCAGCCCATGACATTATTCCGGAACAAACTCTTGAAATCAGGTTTGATGAAAGTATGCAAGAGCTCAGATCAGATTGTGACACACTGCTGTTAAGCGTGGGAATCGAGTTTGGAACAACCGCATTCGGGGGAAAAATAGAAGGCGTGAAGCGGGCCGGGTGTGCCAGGATTTTGGCGACGTTGTAGTGACCGGGTGGACAAATCGCGATAACAAGAGGACTTTCCTTCTTTTACCATTGAATGAACGAAATCCATACTATTTTGCACGATCAGTTAAGTGTATATATTACACTAAAAGTTTATCTTTGCGCCCAATGAATTATCCGATAACACTTTAATTTATTCCTATCCGTGAAAAAGACCTTATCCCTGCTGGTAATCGCTGCATTGTCGGCCATCCAGCTTGTTTGTGCACAGTCAGCAACCAAAGACACCACCTTCCGTGCCAATGGCAACCCCATCATCCGTCACAAATACACTGCCGACCCTGCCGCGCTGGTGTATAAAGGCAAGGTTTATCTCTATGCCGGTCGCGATCAATGCCCGGCACCGCAAAACCGGTACGTGATGAACGAATGGACCGTCTTCTCTACCGATGATATGGTCAACTGGACAGAGCACCCGACACCACTAAAGCCGACCGATTTCAGCTGGGCGCAAGGTGATGCCTGGGCGGGACAGGTCATTGAGCGCAACGGCAAATTCTATTGGTATGTAGCAGTATCGCACAAAGACATCCATGGAAAAGCCATTGGGGTGGCAGTATCCGACAGTCCAACCGGCCCGTTTAAGGACGCGCGTGGCTCGGCCATCATCACCAATGACATGACGACTAAATACACCAAAATCAGCTGGGATGACATTGACCCAACCGTCTATATTGATAAAGATGGCCAGGCCTATCTGATCTGGGGCAATACGCAATGTTATTGCATTAAACTCAAAGAAAACATGATCGATACCGAAGGAGAGATTATGCCGATCGATCTGCCCCGCTATACCGAAGCGCCCTGGATACATAAACGCGGCGACTGGTTTTACCTCTCATACGCAACAGAATTCCCGGAGAAGATCTGTTATGCAATGAGTAAAAAGATCACCGGCCCTTACGAGTACAAAGGTATTCTGAACGAGCTGGCGGGTAATTCAAACACCAACCACCAGTCTATTATCGAATACAAAGGCAAATGGTATTTCATTTACCACAATGGGGGAATGGATGTCAATGGTGGCAGTTTCCGTCGTTCGGTTTGCGTGGATTACCTCTATTACAATCCTGACGGAACGATGAAGCGCGTGCAAATGACTACCGAAGGAGTTAAGCCGGCCAAATAACCGGCATTTGCCTTCAGAAAGCCTGAACCGGTGTAGTCGGGAGCCATCCGTGAGATGTTTCGATCACGCAAAAGGCTCCAAACTATAGCCGCAGTAAAGTAAGAATTAAAAAAGCTTATATCAGATACACTAATTTGACGAATAGAACACTATATTTGTGCCCGCTTCGTTTGATTAGTGTGTTTTTTGTTTTATCACGTGATTAACCGTCTAAAAAAAATTGTTTGATAGCATGAAGGGAAATTTGTTAGCACTCTCATTGTCATTAGCCGTATGTGGAGCCGGAGCTCAGTCTACTGACCCGGTATTGATGAAGATCAATGGAAAAGAGATCAAAAAATCAGAGTTTGAATACATTTACAATAAAAACAATGCCGCCACTTCCATGGACAAGAAATCCCTGGATGAATACATGGTATTGTTCCGGAATTTCAAGTTAAAGGTAATAGAAGCCGAAAAGCAGGGACTGGATACGACCAAATCGTTTGTAAACGAGCTGTCAGGCTACCGCCGGCAATTGGCCCAGCCCTACCTGACCGACAAGAGCGCTGATGATAAACTGGCGCGTGAAGCCTATGAGCGCATGAAGGAAAATGTGGAAGTAAGCCACATCCTGATTCGTCTTCCCGAAAACCCGACCTCAGCGGATACACTGGCAGCCTATAAGAAGCTGATGGACATTCGCAACCAGTTGGTTCCGGCTATTACAGCCAAATCAGGCAAAGCGGGCAAACAACCCGCCATTGATAAGAATCTTTTCGCCAGACTTGCCGAAAAATATTCCGAAGATCCTTCCAAAGCAGAAAACAAGGGCTATCTGGGTTACGTTTCGGCTTTCATGACCGTTTACCCGTTTGAGCTGGCGGCATACAATACCGCCATAGGTCAGGTGAGCAGACCTATCCGTACCGATTTTGGCTATCACCTGATCATGGTGCATAGTCGTCGTCAGGATCCCGGCCAGGTACTGGTTGCACACATCATGAAGTCTGTACAACCGAAAAGCGATTCTATCCCGGCTGATATTGTGGAAGCGGATGCAAAGAATGCGATTCAGGCCATTTATAACGGATTGCGCAAAGGAGATGATTTCGCCCGTATAGCCGGTGAAAAATCGGATGACCGCGGCTCGGCAACCAAAGGTGGTGAACTACCCTGGTTTGGCACCAACCGCATGATCAAGGAGTTTGAAGCGACTGCCTTTGCCCTGAAAAACAAAGGGGATATTTCAGAGCCCTTCAAAACCCGTTTCGGCTGGCACGTGATCAAATTGATCGACAAAAAAGGCATCGAACCATTCGAAGATAAAAAAGCGGAGATCGTACGCCTGTTTATGCGCGACCAGCGTGCAGAAGGCGGAAAAGACCAGATGATCGCCAAACTGAAGAAAGAATACAACCTGACCGAAGATGCCTCAGCATTGAATGAAATGATTGCATTGGCTGACAAAGCGGGCTTCCCGTCCGATTCGGCTTATCAGGCGGCAGCTGCCAATCTGGCAAAACCACTGTTTAAACTCGATGGAAAAGCATTTACTCAGAAAGAATTTGCTGCTTCATTGAAAAACAAAAACGTCGAGAATAAAAAATCTGCCGCAGACTATATCCACAACAACTACAATGAGTATGTGGAAAATTCAGTATTAAGCTACGAAGACGGCAAACTGGAAACGAAATACCCTGAATTCCGCAACCTGATGCAGGAATACCACGACGGAATGCTGCTTTTCGAGATCAGTAACCGCGAAGTATGGGACAAAGCATCGAAAGATAACGATGGCCTGAAGAAATATTTCGACCAAAACAAAGCCAACTACAACTGGAATGCACCGAAATACAAAGGAATAATCGTCTATTGCAAGGATAAGGAGACGATGAAAAAGGCTCAATCCATTGTGAAGAAAACCGGTTCGGACTCAGTCGTGGCAGTATTGCGTAAAGCACTGAACGACACGATTACCCGCGTAAAAGTGGAAAAAGGCCTGTATGCCAAAGGGGAAAACAAGGTTGTTGACGCCAAAGCCTTCAAAGGTGCGGAGTATATCCCCGACAGCCAGTTCCCTTACTATTTCACTGTTGGAAAGGTATTGGCTAAAGGTCCTGAAGAGTACGCCGACGTGCGCGGGCTCGTTACCGCCGACTACCAGAATTACCTGGAAGAAAAGTGGATTAAAGAGCTGAATGATAAGTATAAAATCGAGGTGAATGAAGCGGTCTTAAAAACGGTTAAACCGTAGAGATTGCCGCAAAATCATTCTATCTTTACCGCATCAATTAACTAAAACCGGATGAATAAATTACTGGTTGGAATGTTAACTTGTATTTTCCTTTTACCTGCCTGTAAAAAAGAGACCTCTTCGACTGACAAAGAGGTTTTGGCTGAGGTAAAGGGAAAATACTTGTATATGAGCGATCTTAAAACGGCTTTGCCTGAAGGAATTTCCAGACAGGACAGCATCTCATTTGCCCGCAGTTTCATTGAAAACTGGGTGACTGATCAGTTGGTGTATGAGGTTGCCCGCAAAAACATCCCCGACAGGGAACGGATTGACCAGATGGTGGAAGAATATCGCCGTCAGCTGATCTCTTCGGAATATCAGCGTTACCTGATCGAGGAAAAGCTCAGCAAGGAAATCACGGATGAAGAGGT
>Ga0062381_10000430_pt1 | contig 10488 bp, 8 predicted proteins | sample DOMMetBare1Fresh_2_FD_59506 | JGI IMG/M metagenome (GOLD analysis project Ga0062381, IMG submission 59506) | Wetland sediment microbial communities from St. Louis River estuary, USA, under dissolved organic matter induced mercury methylation -... | ecosystem: Environmental > Aquatic > Freshwater... | reverse complement strand
ATGGCTTACCACCCTAGTTAGGGTGGTATCCCTATCCCCGTCGGTCTATAGATCGGCTATGCCTCGATTAGGCTGATAGCTTATTAGGTAAAGCATGTTGCTCATAACAACAAAGTGGTTGGTTCAACCCCAACTCAGTCTATCTACCCTGAGGCTCTCAGTGCTTCGCGCCATATCACACGGACGCCTCCGTGATACCAGCGCCCCAGGGATATCCTCGGATATATAGGACCGACTACGTCGGTCCTATGGTATCCGAGGATAGCTACCGGGGCAGTCCCTGGCCGGACCGACATAGCTATAAGGCTCTAGCCCGAGGCCCTAATGAAAAGAGGCGAGGCTACGCTTCGAGTAGAGTTGACTAAAGGTTAGTTACCAGACTCATTATCTGGGGAATGTAGGTTCGAGTCCTGCCTCTACATCTTGTATGAAACTTTTAACATAATAATAAATCCAGAGGTATTATTAAGTTTAGCAGTGTTAAGTTTAATTCTTTATGGGATTAATCTGTCAACACTTAAATTATCGATTGGTATACTGCAGCTCATGTTATGAGCGGGGGTGGCTAGTTTAGCGTCTTATGACGCAGGGGTGGACGAGCTATTGTCCTGGCCAACAGCCTTTGGCTGTAATGGCCTATTAATGACGAATAGTTGAATAATAATATCTAAAATACTCATAATAATAGGTTCAATTTCAATTTTATTAATGGGTTCAGGAGAAACTATAATGATGAAACCATATCAATCCTCAGCGTCTTATGACGCAGCGACTACGTCGGTCCTATATCGGCGTGGGGATTCTACTCCCACGCCTATTTTGGTATTAATTGTTGCATTAAGCTCATTATTATTAGTCTCTTCAATAAATTGACTTTCAATTTATTTAGCTATAGAATTACAAACTTTATCACTATTTATTTTAGCCGCATTAAAAAGAGACAGTGCTTATAGCACCGAGGCCGGTTTAAAATATTTTGTATTAGGCGCAGTGTCTTCTGGTTTATTTTTATTTGGATGCGCCCTATTGTACGGATTAACAGGAGAAACTAGCATTCAAGGGATAAATTCAGCGGTTGGCACTGATGTGGGAAAAATTTTGATAACAATTTCTTTATTATTTAAATTATCTGCGGCACCTTTTCATATGTGGGCGCCAGATGTCTATGAAGGGGCGCCCACAACTACTACCGCCTTGTTAGCCACCGTTCCTAAGATTGGAGTGTTTTCAATTTTAGTTCAAATAGGTCCTGTAACTAATGTGGTGTTAGTTTGTGCTGTATTATCAATAGTTTATGGGGCCATTGGAGCACTCAATCAAACCAAAATAAAACGTCTATTGGCTTATAGTGGAATTGGCCATATGGGGTTTATATTATTTGGTATAGCGATAGGGTCTTTTGAAAGCATTCAAGCAAGTTTAATATATATGGTTATTTATGTAATAATAACGATATGTAGTTTTTCAATAATATTATCTTTAAAATTGGCTAAAGATTTAATAGTAGAAGTTGGCGGTTTATCAAGGGATAATCCTGTAATAGCATTAACGTTAGCTTTAACTTTTTTATCTACTGCTGGAATCCCGCCTTTAGCGGGATTTTTAAGTAAATGATTGATATTATTATCTGGGATATCTAATGGCTATTATTTAATTTGTATTATAGCCGTGATAAGCTCAGTAATTGCTGGAGTGTATTATGTGAGATTAGTTCAAATAATTTATTTTCAAGCGGATTATCCTATATTAATTTGACAAAAACTGCTAAGACCGCAGGGGGATATCCTCGGATATCCCGACCGAAGGGTAGATTTTAGTAAATCCGTGGTAGCGGGGTTAACTTTTTTTCTAATTTTATTTTTAATGATTTCGCCTAATTTTTTATTACAAATTACTCATGACGCAACCATAAGTTTATATTAAACATCACGCGTGACGCTGGCTATGAGTTACCAGCTACCGTAGGCGCTGGGTGCCGTGTATATACCATGTATATATTAGTATTATTTATCCCTTTATTAAGTGCGATAATATCTGGATTATTTGGAAGGAAAATAGGGGCTAAAGGGGCAGGTATATTAACATCTAGTTGTATCAGCATCTCTGCTATTCTATCCTGTTGTATATTTTATGAGACTACTTTAAATTCATCGGCCGCCTATATAAAGTTATGACGATGATTTGATTCAGATTTATTAACAACTAATTTTGGTTTACAATTTGATAGTTTAACATCTACTATGTTAATTGTTATAACAAGTGTGTCGGCCTTAGTGCATATTTATTCTACAGGGTATATGTCAGAAGATCCTCATATACCTCGATTTATGTCCTATCTATCCTTATTTACTTTTTTAATGATAGTTTTAGTAACAAGTGATAATTATGTTCAATTATTTATAGGCTGAGAAGGGGTTGGTTTATGCTCTTATCTTTTAATTAATTTTTGACTAACTAGAATAAAAGCGAATAAAGCAGCAATAAAAGCTATGTTAATAAATAGAGTGGGGGATATAGGATTAGTTTTAGCTATGCTATTATGTTTAATTGAATTCGGTACATTAGATTTTTCAGCCATTTCTGGTTTATTAGTGACGCCTAATATTAATAGGGAAAATGTAACCATAATCTGTTTACTATTATTTTGGGGGGCAGTAGGGAAATCCGCCCAATTAGGATTACATACTTGGCTTCCTGATGCTATGGAGGGTCCTACCCCTGTATCTGCTTTAATTCACGCAGCTACTATGGTTACAGCGGGTGTGTTTTTAATAATTAGATCTGGACCGCTTTTTGAAGTGTCTTCTTTAGCCTTAACCATTGTTACAATTTTAGGGGCTTTAACTGCCTTTTTTGCTGCTACTACCGGAGTTGTTCAAAATGATTTAAAAAAAGTAATTGCTTATTCAACTTGTAGTCAATTAGGTTATATGGTTATGGTTTGCGGAATATCTAATTATTCTACAAGCTTATTTCATTTAATGAATCATGCATTTTTTAAGGCTTTATTATTTTTAAGTGCTGGTTCGGTAATACATGCTGTAAGTGATGAGCAAGATATGAGAAAAATGGGGGGTTTAATCAAATCAATTCCTTTTACTTATACTATGATTTTAATTGGATCTTTATCATTAATGGGGTTTCCTTATTTAACTGGATTCTATTCCAAAGATTTAATATTAGAATTGGCGTATGATAAATATTATATTGTTTTTGCCTATTGATTAGGAAGCTTTTCAGCTTTATTAACTGCTTTTTATTCAATAAGATTAATTTATTTAACTTTTATTACAAATTCCAATTCAAAAAAAGAAGTTCTTATGGGAGTTCACGAATCATCTTTAAACATCACATTACCTTTACTTTTATTGGCTTTTGGTAGTATTTTTGTAGGGTATTTGGCAAAAGAAATAACTCTATCTAATGTAATTCCACCAATAGTATCAAACTCAATAAAAATGATTCCTTTATTATTTAGTTTATTTGGGGCCTTTTTTGCTTTTGTCATTTATAATAGCTCCCGACTGTGGCGCAGTGGGATGAATCCGGCTTTGGGGGATATCCGGGACGTAAACCCCGGATATCAGGGGTCAAGCCGAATAGCTCGACCATTTTATACTTTTTTTAATTCTGCTTGACAATTTAATTATATAATAAATCATTTTATTGTAGGCAATATATGAAAATTTGGTCATTTAATAACATATAGGGTAATAGATAGAGGGGTCCTAGAAATTATAGGGCCAAGAGGAATATCTAATGTAATAATAAAATTAACTCAAAATATTAGTAACTTACAATCAGGAATGGTATTTAATTATGCTTTAATTATGATTGTATTTACTACTTTATTTATCTCGGGGGCCCCAAGGGGTTTTAGCTCAATATGGTAGAGCGTAGGCTTTGCAAGTCTGAGGCTGCAGGTTCAAGCCCTGTAAACTCTATATCATGGCCCTATATTCAGGGTATGGCACCTACGGCGCGGCATCGAGGCTAGAGTCTTATAGCTATGTCGGTCCGAGGCTCCCCGTAAGATAGGCCATAGCCGCATATTCGGGTGATAGGAGGCTATAGCCTATGGTTAGGCGCCCGTCCTCGGATATCACGATGGGATCTCCCGCCTATGGCGGTGGACGCTGGGTGATATAGTTTAAGGGTAAAACAATTATCTCATACGTAATAAGATAGAGGTTCAACTCCTCTTTTCACCTTATCGACCCATGGGATCTGGGGCGCCCCGGATGTCCCAATAGCCCATGTTATGGGCTGAGTGGAATAATTTAGTTCTTATATTTAAATTTTGATAAACTTCTTTTTATTTATAGAAGATAACACCCGTGTGGCACAAGTAGCTCAATATGGTAGAGCAAAACACTGAAAATGTTTGGGTTATTGGTTCAAATCCGATCTTGGGCAATTCCTTTGATTTTGGGGAAGATATAAAGCGAGCGGCACTTATAATACATGCTAAGGGAACGGAAAATATGGGACCCCATGTAAGTACGTCCTATACAGGTGAGTAATGTTCTGGAACTAACCAATTGGATGGGAATAGAATTCCCATAATAAATCTGATCCTCCGGCGGCATCTACGATGCCGCTGGGGGGTCATGATATGGAACCTGTTGGAATCCAGTCGATAGACCATCGGTGTCTTATGACGCCGGGGACCATTTACGGGATTCTAATAAAGGGGCAGAGCCCCTATGGGCCAATTGATAGGCTGGAATCGTATTAGGTAAAAGGGGATAGAGCCCCTTGCCAAAGATGCGTAGCTGAGAGGCCACACTTCCACTGAAACAAGGGGAAGACTCGTATAGAGGCAGCAGTAAAGAATATTGTGCAATGTATGAAAGTATGACACAGAGATGTCGCATAAGATAGACTGTCAAATCTACGTGCCAGCAGACGCGGTTATACGTAAGGTCTAAGTTTTTATCAGAAAAGGCGTAAAGGGTGTGTAGGCAGGATCCCATCGGCAAGGCGTCACCTACGGCGGCATCTACGATGCCGCTGGGAGGCTATGCCTCGGACCCATGGGATGTGAGGTTTAAGGGGGTAAATGGAACTTTTATGTAGCGGTAGAATGCTTTAATATAAAATGGAACACCGGAGGCGAAGGCAATTTACTAATTAAATCTGACGCTGAGACACGAAAGTAAGGGGAGCAAACAGGATTAGATACCCTGGTAGTCCTTACCGTAAACTATGAATATTAGATCACAGCAGCCAGGGGAGGCACCTTTGGTGCCGCCCCCGGCGAATGTGGTCGACGAAAACTCAAGAAAATCCCGCCTGAAGAGTACGATCGCAAGATTAAAATTCAAAAAATTTGGCGGTTCACTAAACCAATTAGAGGAGCGTGTAGTTTAATTCGATAATCCGCGATTAACCTTACCAAAACTTGAATAATTAAAAATAGGGATATAGGACCGACTACGTCGGTCCCATTAACGGTTAGAGATGACTATTAATTACAGGTATTGCATGGCCGTCGTCAGTTCGTGTTGTGAAAGAAATAGAACGAACTTAACCCTTAATCGTTATTATAGAACGGCCCCACGGGGTCCTTTTACGATATTAAGGATGACGTCAGGTCCTTATGATCCTAATGTTTTGGGCGACATATGCGCTACAATTTTTTATACAAAGAGAAACTTAAATTGAAAGAGTAAACTCTAAAGTAAAAATTCGGATTGCCCCTTGAAATTGGGGCCTGAAGTTGGATTTAATAGTAATCGGAAAGTAGAGCGTTCTGGTGAATACGGCTCTAGTGTTCGTACAAATCGCCCGTCACCTCCACCAAGTAAATAATCCCAAAGTGTCAAGCTAAAATTAAAGTAATGGGGCTAAATATTTAATATCGCTAAAGCCAGCGGCGTAAAACGCCGCTGGACCAATATCTTTAATTCACCCGAGCCTAAAGCTCAGTACAGCTACCAAGGTAGCTGTAACCGACAGGCTTGATATGACGGAAAGTTTATGAGGTTGAGGAAGTCGTAACATAGCGAGGGTATTGGAAAATGTCCTCGGATTAATGCACATATAATTTATCGGGTAAAATAATTGATTTCCAATCATTACTGGTGGGTTCAAGTCCCACTATGTGCACTGGCTTAAGCTTGGCGGGATATCCTGGGCTCGTGAGGCATAGCTGGTCCTCGTATATCACGGCGCCTCAGCAAGGTGTTTAACTCAGTTGGTAGAGTATCGTGTTTACACCACGGAGGTCGAAAGTTCGATTCTTTCAGCACCTAAGAATGCGGAAATAAGAGCGAAGGCGGCAGCGTCTTATGACGCCGTTCTCATGGACGGTGGTGTAGGCGTATTATGACGCCGAGAGAAGATTAGTATAAACGAGTGGCAAACGGATGACTAGGATGTTATAATTTGAGGACGTTATAAATACGAAAGAGGGGCAGAGAAGGTATGAAAGCCCATTTTCCATAAGTAAACCTAAATTCTAAACCCTAGGAATTGAAACATCTTAGTACTAGGAGGAAAAGAAATCAAGCGAGATTCCGTGAGTAGTGGCGAGCGAAAGCGGATATAGACTATGGAATCCCGCCTTTAGGGGCGGGGTTGAAATTGAAAACCAAAGAGGGTAACAGGCCCGTAGATAAAATCGATGATTCCGTAGTTCTTGGAGTAGAACTATTTGAAGAAAGGTGCTCCATATATCTAAAACTAAATATTATAACATACCTATAGTGAATTAGTACTGTGAAGGAAAGTTGAAAGAGATAATAGTGAAATAGAGCCTGAAATTTGCCATCTCACAAGCAGACGAAATTCGTTGTACCTTTTGTATAATGGGTTCGCAAGATAAATATTTGGCAAACTTAAGTTAATAGACGTAGGTGTAGTGAAAACGAGTTTTAATAGAGCGTTAGTCAAATAGAGCCCGAAACCAAGTGATCTAGCCATGGGCAGTTTGAAACCCGTTTAATAGCGGGCGGAGGAACGAACCGGTGATTGTGGCAAAAATCTCGGATGACCTGTGGTTAGGGGTGATAAGCCAATCGAACTTGGAAATAGCTGGTTTTCTGCGAAAACTATTGAAGTAGTGCGTCATATGGCGGGATAGGGACCGACATTCTATATCATATCCCCGTCGGTCCTATATCAGTATATTCTTACACAGTAAAGCACTGAATGGGTTTAGGGGTTAGGCCTACTAAATTCAACCAAACTATGAAGGTGTAAGGAGAAAATATGATAGACAGACAGTGGGCGAGAAGGTCCATTGTCAAGAAGGAAACAACCTAGATCAGAAGTTAAGGTCATAAATATAATCTAAGTGTAAAAGGGAATTTTTAAATTAAGACAATGAGAAAGTAGGCTTGGAACCAGCCATCTTTGAAAGATTACGTAACAGTTCACTCAATAAATTTATAGATCCCAAAAATTATGGTGGCTTAAGCTTGGCGGGATATCCGAGACCTAGTGAGACTCGGTCTCAGCACCTACGGGTGGGTTTAAACCGAACCGAAACTCTGAATAAATACCATAAGGGGCCATATGAGGCAATAGCCTCACTAGCCCCGGTGGCTTATAGTGGTAGCAGAACGTACTGTAAATAATAACCATCGAGTCCACTGGCACCTACGGGATATCCGGGACTCAGAGGTTGGTTATTGCGAAAGCGTTTATCAGGAGTGATAATGCGAACATGAGTAAAAAACAGTGTGAGGATCACTGCTCACGGCCCAAGGTTTCCAATCATAGGATTATCCGGATTGGGTTATACAGTCCCTAAGAGGGCTTCATAGTATTCGGCGCCGACGGTATCAGACTCCATAGGGGCCTGTGCCTCGGTGCTATTTCGATGGGAGTATTTAATAACAAGTGTCTAAGATATTATAAGAAATTATTCAGCCCAATAAATTGGGCTCGGCTGTACTAAAACTAACACAAGTGGGCATAAAAGTGATGGTATAATTTATCTTAAGGAACTCGGCAAAATGTCCCTGTAAGTTCGCAAGAAGGGGAGCCAGCTATAGACAGAGGTAACCTGTCTAGACTAGGTTATCTAATTTGACTGGTCTCAGAAAAGAGGGGGTGTCGACTGTTTACCAAAAACATAGCTTCCAGCAAAGGGCCAAGGGCCTGAAGTATTGGAGGTGAGGCCTGCCCAATGGTTGTATCTAAAACCAAGTAATAAAAAAAGTTAGCTTGGGTAAGGACAATTGAATGGCCGCGGTAAATCTGACCGTGATAATGTAGCGCAATCAATAGCCAATTAATTGTTGGCAAGTATGAATGGCTTAACGAATGCCCCGCTGTCTCAAGATAAAAACCAATGAAATTGAATTCGTAGTGAAGATGCTACGTATAAATTGTTAGACGAGAAGACCCCATTGAGCTTTACTGGAGACTTATATGGTTCTTTACCAATTAATTGTGTAGACTATGTGGGTAAACCCTCGCGTATGCCGGGCTGCAGCACCTACGGTGCCGCCGATATCCGAGGCACCGACAACTAGGGTCGGCATCTACGATGCTGAATCCCTGTGTAGGTGCCCCGGATATCCTGAAGCTACGCTTCCGTGCCGCATGGGGTTATAATGCGATAGGTTATAACCTAACTTATCCTTAATGAAAAACCACTCTTTAATTATAAAAAGAACTAAAATAATGGAAAGGTATATGTCAGACAGTTTGGTTGGGGCGACCGCCTTCTAAAGAGTAACGAAGGCGTACATAAGGTTAATAATATAATAGTATAAAGTTTAAAGCCTGACAGTAAGGAGGACGTCCGAGCTGACACGCCGTAGGCAGCTGCGGCTGGCCTATTCCGTGGGTTATAATGACCCGTTAGCTTAGAATGGGATAGCTAACGAGCAACGAATAAAAGTTACCATGGGGATAACAGCGTAATATCGTTTGAGAGTTCATATCGACGACGATGTTTGCGACCTCGATGTTGAATTGCGGGATCCTGGAGGTGCAGCCGCTTCCAAGGGTTGGACTGTTCGTCCATTAAAGCCGTACATGATTTGAGTTCAGACCGGCGTGAGCCAGGTCGGTTTCTATCTACAATTTATGTAGGAAACATTAGATATAACTATATTCTAGTACGAAAGGACCGAATGATTAGTTATCCGCTGGTGAACCAATTGTAGTTAATCAAGGTCGATGGCGGCCGACTTTGTCGGCGGCCGCCTGAAGTATTACTGTTGGGTGGCTACGATAATTAAAATAATCACTGAATGCATCTCAAGTGAGAAGTTAAATATCATTCTATGTTTCCAATATATAGACTGTTTGAGAATAAAACGTGGATAGGATCTGTGTTTACCTGCAGGCCACGCCTCTATTCTAAGCTAAAGATTACTAATGGTCTAATTTACTAATCATCCGAAATCGCGGTCGCCACCCGAGGACCCGGTATCCGAGGCACCAACCCCGACTACGGGACCGACGTAGTCGGTCCTATAGCAGGTGGCGGTACGTCCCGGATATCAAGTCCCGGGGGCGGCACTACGTGCGACACATCTGAAGATGTAAGAGAATAGATGATTTATTATACTTTAAATAATTTATTAGGCCAAGTAGGGGCCATCTTTCGATGACATGGGATTTTATTGGATACCCCGGAGCCATGACAACTGGGCTTTCAAGATGCAGCAAGCCCAGTAATGGAAGAAGTTATATTTCTACACGATCAAATTATGTTTATATTAACCATAATTATTACTGCAGTTTTATGATTAATAGTTAGGGCGTTAACAACTAAACATTATCATAAATATTTATATGAAGGTACATTAATAGAAATTATTTGGACTTTAATTCCTGCGGCTATATTAGTTTTTATTGCATTCCCTTCTTTAAAATTATTATATTTAATGGATGAAGTTATAGATCCAGCTTTAACTATTAAGGCAATTGGGCACCAATGATATTGATCATATGAGTATTCAGATTATGGATCAGACACAATAGAATTTGACTCTTATATGATTCCAACATCAGATTTAAATAATGGGGATTTAAGATTATTAGAAGTTGATAATAGAATAATTGTTCCTATACAAACACAAGTGCGAGTATTAGTAACTGCTGCGGATGTTCTTCATTCATTTGCTGTTCCATCCCTATCAGTTAAAATAGATGCTGTACCTGGACGATTAAATCAAACAAGTTTCTTTATTAAAAGACCAGGAGTATTTTATGGTCAATGTTCAGAAATATGTGGTGCAAATCATTCTTTTATGCCTATTGTAATAGAGGCCGTTTCATTAGATAAATACATTCATTGAGTAGCGAATTGATCGGTTTCACGAAGTTAGATTCCCATATCGGCACCTCGAGGCCCTGGCCACCTACCTGGGTAGGTAGCAGTGCCCGTTACTGATATCCTAAGCCCCGGTAGCATCGGACCGACATTAAGTCTATAGATGCTACCGGGGCTGCGCCACCCGAACCCGAGGCCCAGTGTAGGTGAGACTACGTCTCACCTATACAGGGACTCAGCATCGGACC
>Ga0062381_10000425_pt1 | contig 10587 bp, 8 predicted proteins | sample DOMMetBare1Fresh_2_FD_59506 | JGI IMG/M metagenome (GOLD analysis project Ga0062381, IMG submission 59506) | Wetland sediment microbial communities from St. Louis River estuary, USA, under dissolved organic matter induced mercury methylation -... | ecosystem: Environmental > Aquatic > Freshwater... | reverse complement strand
TCCCGAAAAAAGATGAAATTTAACATGATTGAAATCTTCTCGCAAAGACTCAACAATGCGCCCAACTTCTTTATCTTCTTCACCATACAGTTCAGTTTCGGTACATATCCATTTATGTTTGCCCGTAATGCGCTTATTGGATACAATCCTTGTAATCATCACAAAATCTGTTTCTGAAGTTTTGAGCTCTTTGGCTTTATGGTGAATATTCAGCTCCTGAATATCCAAAGCATCTATGTACTCCAAAAGAATTCTTACCTCACCCCCACAGACCATACCAGCAGCTCTTGCATCATCATCTGTTAATTCAATGTCTTCGATAGAACACTGCTTGGTTTTAAAAATATCGGGAGCCAGTTGCATTGCCATGGCTTCCAGTGTGCCCCCACCAATAGTCCCTTCAATCGAACCATCTTTGCGAATCACCATCTTGGCACCCGCTTCCCTAGGCGCAGAACCGCTTTTTTCCAATATCGTTGCCGTAACGATTTCGTTTTGTTCATTTAAACTATCGACAATGTGTTCAATGATTGTTTTCATACGTTAGTTTCCTTGTCTATAATGATGTAATTTTCTTTTAATCATGCTGTTGGTTATGTTGATGGAATGGTCGTCTTCCTTCGCCTCTATGGTAAGTTCGAACATAAAGGCAAATCGCTCTTTGATTTGCTGAACGATCACTTTTTTAAGTGCTTCACACTCCGATTTATGGGTAAGAATAAGTTGGATATGTAAAGCATTATTCTCACTCATCGTAAGCTTATAATCTAAAATAGCACCAAACTTCAACAGAATTTCATCCATATCTCTCAAATGAATTTCATGCTGGTTAATCTCTATTTTATTGTCGATGCGACCGAGGACTTTTTCCATCGTTCGTAAAAATGTTCCACATGCACAAGGTTGCGTAGAAAAACGTGCCATATCGCCCGTTCGATAACGAATGAGGGGCATTGCTTGGCGATGAAGCGTTGTAAAGACAACCTCTCCGTACACACCGTCTTCCACAAGAGCTCCCGTGATAGGATCTACGATTTCAAAATAGAGATCATTCTCTCTTAAATGGTAGCCACCCAGACATTCGCACTCAACGCCTCCACCGTATCCCATTTCCGTCATACCGTAATGGTTAAAGACCTTGCATGCACCCTTATAGCTTAATGCCTCTACTAGGGCATCAGGCACATAGTCGGTGCTCAAAAGAACTTTTTTGATATGAGTGTAAAAGACATCTGGCTTTAGTTTGCTCAAATAAAATACTTGCATAGGGATACCCACAATACACGTAATATTGTTTTTTTGAATGCACAAAGCCGTTTTTTCAACATCATTTAACACACCATGCACGATGCACTCAATGCCACTTTTAGCCAATGCTTTCTTGAGTAAATCCCCAATGCTTCCATATGCGGGACCAGGAAGTAGCACCATCACTTTATCGCTCGCATCGACAAGACAGTGCATACCGTGTTGAAAAAAGTCGATGGTCGCTTCTAAATCCTCATGCGTAAAAAAGATGCGCTTCTCATCACCCGTTGTACCTGAAGTATTGAGTGTCACAATACGATCAATATCGTTACTCGAAACACACACAAAGTCGTAGGCATTGTGTTTAATATCTGCGGGTGTTGTAAAAGGAATTTTCTCAAAATCTTTAAGAGATCTAATAGCGCTTAGGTCAATAGTTTCCAATGCGGTTTGATAAAAGCGGCTTTTATCTTTTGCATAGGTTAATGCTTTAAGGAGTTCGCCAAACTGATATGCCCGTAAAGCCTCTTGGCTTTTTTGCGCTGGTTGAGTGCGTGTGAGTATCCAATGCTCTAAAGGTGTTACGTTCATCGTATCCACTTTGAACCACGGTAAAGGGATTCACCCTCTTTGTTGGTGATGTTATACATACAAAAAGGAATCAACCTCCCATCAAGGGTAGAGATATGAATGCAACACTCTTTGATACGTTCTAGATTAACATTCCATGCGTCTTGAAATGCCATACCTGAAATGCTAAACGCGTTGTTGGCAATGGCACTGAGTATCTTGTCCCAGTCCGAAAGCTTCTCGTTTTCAACCTGTTTTTGATACGACCAATTACGAGCCACAAAGGCTTTAGCTTTCGTAGCACCCACTTCTGCTTTTTCGCTCTCACTTGAACAACACGCCCTCTTTGTCACAGGCTTTAAAACACCCTCTTCTATCAAATAATTGCCATTAAAAGAGCAGAGCGCATTTTCACATCCGGGAGGTTGCATACTTTGCAAGCTAATCATATGATCGGTTTGCTCACAAATGCACTCCATCACTTCAGGCAAAGTAATTCTCTCTTCATCACGAGGTGCTTTAGGAATTCGCCCAAAGTAACTGACAGGTTGAAAATGAACCCCTCGAACGGTGGGAGTTTTGCTTATGCCAAAGCGTATAATTTCGCCGATGCTATCCACATTTGTATTAGGCACGATGGTAGGAACCAGCACCACCCCGATGCCATACTTTCGGCAGTTTTCAATCGCTTGGCATTTAACATCAAACAAAGCCCTCCCGCGTAATTTTTCATAAATAGCATCATCAACTCCATCAAATTGTAAAAAGACAGAGTTAAGCCCTGCTTCTTTTAAACCTTTCACATATATTTCATCTTTTGCCATACGGATACCGTTGGTATTGACTTGAATGAAAGGAAAGCCTAAGCTCACACCTATGCGAATAATCTCCGCCAAATCATCTCTCACCGTTGGTTCACCACCTGAGAGTTGAATATTGCACTTTCCAGAGGCTTTTAAAATACTCTCAAATTGAAAACGCAACTGCTTTAATGACGGGTCTTTACTTTTGCCTTCAAGCGCGTCAGCAAAACAAAAATGACAGCTTAAATTACAACGCGTTGTCACTTCAATAAGTGCCGTACACGTGTGTTGTCGATGCGCTGTGCACAATCCGCAATCAAACGGGCACCCTTGATCCACTTGGGTAATAGGATTTTTTATGTAAGCCCGCTCTTTAGGGCGTATCCACGCATGCATCGGTGTTTTGCCGCGCCATAAAACCGTTTTAAAGAATCCATGTTCCAAACAGGTTTTCAACATGTAAGCACAATCATCCTCTTCGACGATAAACGCTTCAAGCTTACGCAAGCAAATAGGACAGAGACTTTCCGTGTGCATCAAAGGATTCAGAGTCATCGCATCTACCCTCTATTTCCGTACTCATAGCCATGTTCTTGCAAAATCTCATAGACTTTGACATACGCTTTTTGAATCATTCCTGCACAGATAGGCTTAAAACTCTGATCGGCACTTGTAAAATCCCTCTCACCAATGAGCGTAACACATTTTGTTGTGCCAAATTCGGTTTTAAACCACGTGTGAAATTCATGAACCATGTGCGCAAAATCTTCTTTTGCATCTTCACTTTCATTGCCCTTTGCACCGTAAAGCCCTAAAACACCTATGCCTCCAGTGAGCACACCACAGGTTTTCTGTGTATCGGCGATACCCCTACAAAGACCTTGCGCTGAACGTATGAGGTCATCATTTTTCGTATCTTCATCTTCAAGAGCGAGCTTATACATGATCTGAGCACAGCAAAATCCCTCAGATGAGAATTTAAATAAGCGTAGTGATAAATCATCCATTACTTTTCTCCTTTTTTAGCGATTAACATAAAATAACCTGGTTTACATTGTTTAATATTGTCTTCAAAAGAACAGCACGTTTGAAGCGCTTCACCTTCAATAGTTTTTCCCCAAAATGCCCCCATAGAGCCATGTGAAAAGATGATTTTGACCATAAGCTCTTTAAGAAGTTGACTACAATCTTCCAAAAGCATAACCTCAAAACCAATCGTCTCCAATACCTCTTTTAAAGAAGCCAAATCATGCATTCCCCGCATACACGACGTCATAGAAAAATGGTTCATGTTGCTTAGAAACTCAGGTTTTTTGGCATAAACATCGTGTATCACAAACCAACCGTCTTTCTCCAAAACTCTGTGTATCTCATTTAGTGTTACGTGTAAATCATGCATCAAAGACAACGTACACTCTGCCAAAACACACTCAAAGCTCTTATTGTCAAACGGAAGCGAATCTCCCGAACCAGTAACAAAAGTTGCAAAAGGATTTTTCACTTTTGCGATATTAAGTAACTTAGAAGAAGGGTCAAGCCCCACCACGTTAATCCCATGATTTTGAAACAAATAAGCCACTGTTGCACCCATGCCACACCCTAAATCAAGCACACGAGTCTGCTCATTTAATCCACAAAAATTGAGCGCTTTTTCAGTCAGCTTGAAGCCTCCTGGGCGAAGAGTATCGCCTGTGGCTTCTTGCATACAGCTGCTTTCATAGAGATTACACGTAGGCATGTTATTTGTCCTCTAAGCTTTTTTCAACTTCAAGTATCTTGCCTAACGCCAAATCATCACTAATAAACGCCATATTGCACTCTGGGCATTTTAAAAGGTCGACTTCAAAGTTACCCTCTAAGTAGCGCACTTTTAACTTTTGGATTACCAATGCTTTTTGGCACTTATCACATATCCATACGGTTGTTTTATCGATTTGATCACTCATCTTAACCCTCCACTACTTCCATGCGGTGACTGTACACATCTTTAAGCGTAATGTCATTGCCATTTTCTTCGTATTTCACCCAAAACGTCACGTTTTGAACTCTAAGGCGTGCGAGATAGTCTGATGTTTCAGGGTTAAAAAATCGCTCTTTGTGTGTAATAGAGTTTTCCACCACTTTCTCAACATCACTGAGTAAAATAAATCGCTTTTCCATCAATGTGACGATTTCATCGGGGACATGTAGGGTAAAACTATAGGTATTGCTCACAGCACTCTCCTCTTCTTCGTTCCATATCTCTTTTAGAAGTTGGTTTTTCAGTCGTTTACGATTGTTTTGGCGCTCTGAGAGCGTTGGCATTTTTTGAGGCTCCTCTTGGTTCACTTCATTGCCATAAATGATGTCTAAAAGATGATACGCTCTCTTATTGCCCTTCACTAGGGCATCTTTACACATCGCACAGTAAACCAGAACATCTTGCTCGCTCTCGCTGATGCGATCTTTGACAAAGTCACCCGCTTGTTCAGGGTTAGCATTTGAAACCAAGCCACCATAGCCACAACATTTTGCTTTCTCTTTGGAGAATTCCAGCTCTTGGATGGTGTAGCCTAATGTTTTGACAATGCTACGTACACTGTCATGAAGCCCTGAATTATGTCTGGTAGCGCAGGCATCGTGAATGCAAAGCTCTCGTTTGCCTTTTTTGATATCAACTTCAGGCAAACCGTATTTTTCAAACACTTCCCACAACGAGATGGTTTTAATCTTTGGTAAGTATTTCTCAAATGTCGCAGCACAACTCGAACAGGCTAAGATAAACGTAGGCTCTCCCATCTCTTCCCATGTCTTATGAATTTTTTCAATACTCTCAGGCATCAAATCAAGCCTTCCAGCCCAATCCGCAGGCGCTCCACAACAACCCAAATAAAGCCCGACATCGTTGTCAGCGTCTTTCTCTTTGATAGCACCAACAAGATGTTTATAAATATCGCCGATGTAATCGGTGTGCGTAGAGCTCAGCTGACACCCTGGGTAAAAAAGATACCCTGTTTTTCCAGATCCCTTGTACAAGCCTCTTGCGTATTTTGAAAAGGCGATGACTGGGTAGTAAAAGAGGTCTTTGGATTGTTCTTTACTCGGCTGTTTACGCACCATGGAGAAGTAATCACTGTGGCTAAATTGCATGTCTTTAAGGGCAAAGTCATGCGCCGAAAGTGGCATTTTCCCACGCTCGACCATGCTTTCACGCGTAGCATGAATAATGTCTGCCATACCAATACCTACAGGACAAACCTCTTTGCACAAACCACACTCGGTACAGGAGTTGATCATCAAATTGGCAGTTCTATTTCCTAGAACAATCCGTTCATTATGACTGATACTTCTGATATATTGATCGGGAGTGATGGAAAAACGTTGCATATGCACACACGCTTTGATACACGCATCGCATTGGCATTTTAAGCATCGTGTGGCTTCTTCTTGTGCTTCAGTATCAGTGTAAACCGTGGCTGTTTTAACCACTGTATCAACAGGGTTTACGGTGTCAATTTTATATTTTAATTTTGTTTCAAATATACCCTCACGCTCTCTTGAAGCGAGCATAGAGGTTTTGTTAATGTAACGATCAATTGAGACTGTTGCTCGTCTTCCTGAGCTGACGCTATCAATAACCGAGTTGTTTTGGCTTTGAATTTTTCCACCTACAAATAAGGAAGATTCACCGACTTGAAATGTATCTTGGTTAATGCTATACGCTTTGTTCCAAGACCCAGTAGCTAAATAAATCGCATCGTATTGTTCGCTATAACTGTTGAGATTTTCTTCTGAAACTTCGGTGTTGTAGCAAATTGTTATGCCTTTTTTGGCAACCACCAAAAGTTCTTCTTCAATGACTGAGGTCTCTAAGCCTTTACCTTCATACTCCCAAATGCTTCCACCTAAGCGGTTTGTTTTTTCATAAACAGTGACTTTATACCCTTTTTTATCCAGCTCAACCGCTGCAACACACCCACTGAGTCCTCCGCCGATAATGGCGACGTTGCCTTTGTTTTTGGGCAAAAGCAGTGGTTTTTTAGGAGGCACATAGCCTAAATCAATCACCGTTTTTTCAAGTTCGCTGATGCGTATACTTCCACCAGCCTCTTTTCTCACGCACTGCGTTTCACAAGGGTGGTCACAAATCTTTCCAATAAGCCTGCTAAAAGGTATCTTGTTTTCCATAACCTTATACGCTTTAGCAAAATCACCTTTTTCAATTTCAGACACAAAAGCTATCACATCCAGATGAACCGGACACGATGCCACGCATACGGGAGGCTCTGAATGAATACATTGATTTCCAATTTCCAATAATTTATCTAAATCCATTCTACTATCCTCAGCTATCGTATAAAAAACAAAAATGTGCGTGAGATACGGCTCGGTATCTCACGCATGCTTACAACGTTGCTACATTAAGCCATAGCTGCTAAAACTTTTTCTGGACGTGCTGGTAAGTGAGTTACTCTCGCACCACACGCATTGTAGATAGCGTTAATAATTGCCGCATGTGGAGCCGCAAGAGGCATTTCACCCGCACCTGAAGCGCCTAGTAAGCTGTTTGGTCTTTGGTATTCGGTATAGATAAGATCAAGATTGTCAGGGACATCTTTGATTTTTGGAATACCACATCCTGTTAAGGTTGTATGTTTTTTAAGATCATCAAAGTCTTCTGTTAGTGCCAAACCGATACCTTGAACCAAACCACCATACATTTGACCATCAACAACAAGTCTGTTGATAATCGTACCAACATCTGATGCCAACGTCATTTTCTCAACATTGGTTTTACCCGTTTTAGTATCGACCTCAACCTCAGCGATACAAACACCGTACATATACGCCGCAAATGGATTGCCTTGACCATGATCTGGTGGTGTGTCGGTACATGGCGCTGTCCATTTACCCATGTATTTCACTTCACGGCCTTCTGCAATCATCTCTGCATAGGTTCTGTATGTGCCATCTGGTTTTTTCAGCGCTTCAAGTAAATTACGACATGCCACAACGGTTGCATTACCGGTTACAACATTCGAGCGACTTCCGCCTGCTGGTCCGCTGTTTGGTGTTTTAGTCATATCATTCAAGACCAAATCAACTTGTTCTGGTTTAAGATTGAGAGGTTTTAGCGTTTCATGTGCAAAGGTTAATGTACCCACATCTGCACCTTGTCCATGATCTTCCCATGAGTTACCCACAGTCACGCCTTTTGCGGTAATCTCTGCCCATGCTTCAGAAGAATCTGGACCATCCAAACCACAACCATAAATGTTAACAGAAACACCCACACCGTATTTTTTATCAGCTGCCGCTTTTGCATTTTTCTCTTTGGCTGTCTTTTTCGCTAATTCGTATACTGGGCGACTTTTGTCAAACAACTCTTCCAAACAGAAGACATCTGGAGAACATCCTGTTGGCGTTGTATCACCTTGTCTGTAGATATTTTTGTATCTGAAGTCAAACGGATCCATGCCCACTTTTTCAGCCAATTCATCAATAAGTACTTCAGAAGGGAACATAATCTCAGGAGCACCGTATCCACGGAATGCTGAACCCCAACCATGGTTTGTACATACCGTACGTCCATTACCACGAATGTTAGGAATCATATAACCCGCACCACCAAATTGGAAACCACGTTGTGTTAACAAGTCACCAAACTCTGAGTAAGGACCATGGTCAACACTCCAATCTGATTCTAATGCTAAGATTTTGCCATTTTTATCAGCAGCCATTTTCATGGTTGTCCAGAATGGTGAACGCTTACCTGTGTAAGTAATTTGTTGTTTCATATTGAACTCAAGGTAAACTGGTCTACCTGTTGCCATGGTTGCAACACCGAGTAAGCCTTCCATCGTTGGACTAAATTTATAACCAAAAGTAGCACCCGTATTGTTTTGAACGATAAAGACATCTTCAGCTTTCATACCCACACCCTCAGCAATCATCAATGCATGGAAATGAAGTGCGATACTTTTTGAGTGAATAATAAGCTTTCCATCATCATCCACATAACCAAAACCAACATCTGGCTCAAGTGGTAAGTGCGGTTGACGTTGTGTATAGAAGCTATCTTCCACAACAAAAGGAGCGTCTTTCATAATAGGCGCAGTCTCAGCCCCTTTACTAATGTGATTGTTAAAGTAGACGTTTGGAGTACCTGGATGAATTTCGATAGCATCTTCTGCCATTGCATCTGGAGCGTTCATATAGGCTGGTAACACTTCGAGTTCTACTTTAACTTTATCAACACCCGCATGTGCTGCTTTTTCATTCTCTGCCAAAACGATAGCAATAGCATCACCGTATTGGAAGATTTTTTTATCATTTAAGATTGGTCTATCTAAACCATCACCTTTATTGGTAGGGAAAGCCAAACCATTAATGCGGTTTGTTCCTTTTACATCTTTATAGGTAAGTACTGCCACAACACCCGGAACTTTTTTAGCCTCTTCTGTATCGATAGAGATAATATTTGCATGAGAAACTTCAGCTTGGACGATTTTTGCATGTAGAGTGTTAGCTGGAAGTTTTAAGCCTAGGTCTGCACCAAAATCCCATGTTCCCATAACTTTTGCCATTGCAGAAGGACGGATATACGATGAGCCAACCAATGACGTACCTTCTGGAATTTTTTTCCAAAAATCTTTAAGTTCTAACTCGCCTCTAATGATTTTTGCTGCATCCATAACGGCATCAACGAGAGGTTTATAACCTGTACAGCGACAAAGGTTTTTATTTTTTTGGAACCAGTCTCTGATGTCTTCACGTGTTGGGTTTGGATTTTGCTCTAAAAGAACTTTAGCTGATACGATGAAGCCTGGTGTACAATAACCACATTGTGCAGCACCATAAACCATCCATGCAATTTGAAGTGGGTGAAGCTTGTCTTTAGTACCTACACCTTCAATGGTGATGATTTCATCATTGTCTTCAATTTTTTTCATCTTCGTGATACAGGCACGAACGAGTTTACCATTAAGAATAACCGTACACGTACCACATTCACCACTATTACAACCTACTTTTGTGCCCGTAAGTCCTAGTTGCTTTCGTAAAACATCGGATAATTTTTCTTCTACATCCGCAACCAATGTTGTTTTAACACCATTAATGATTAACATTTTTTTTAGCATGTTTTTACCTTATAAAATAGTATTTGCAATATCTTACATATTGAGATATATGCAAAAAGAGCATATTTTTATCCATAAGTTTTCTGAAAACCTCATTCCAAAGCTCTACAATATGTATATTCTGCATATTGATTAACAAGACTTTTCAAAAACTCACCAATTTAAAACTCCCCATGAAGCACGTACATACACTGTATTATTCATGTTTTATAGAATCTTTTTTGGCCTCCCATACTCTATGTGTTTGTTGTTGTCTTTAATTGTTACTTCAAATGATATAACATGAATGTAGCATGAATATAGCAATGAAATTTATGCTAAAAACCCATCATAAAGAAATATGGTTATGTGTGGTATGGTTACATACAAAATCATATTTATTGGACTTTAGCAACAACGATATTTTTGCAAGTTGCTATTTGCTATCCTTAACTCGATCCTCAAAAAGAAGGGACGTATTTTGTGAGAACATATAACTTTTGTTATCAAACAGGCGCATTACAGGGCATTATCGATTTTGCACTCTTTACCAATGAGCAAAATATTTTAGTGCAAATCTTTTGCGGTCAAGACAAAGAAACCTTAAAATACGTTAGCGATGTGATTCTAAACTATCTACCTCAAGCCATTTGTATCGGAACAACAACCGATGGAGAAATAAACGGCGAGTCGATTACGACATTACAGACGATCATCTCCATTAGCATTTTTGACTATACAACCCTTAAAACAGCTTACTCGAATGATGAAGACTCCTTTGTATGTGGTACAAACATAGCGTCAAATCTAATAACTCCTACCACAAAACTACTCATTCTTTTTACCGATGGCACGCATATGAATGC
>Ga0062381_10000418_pt1 | contig 10743 bp, 12 predicted proteins | sample DOMMetBare1Fresh_2_FD_59506 | JGI IMG/M metagenome (GOLD analysis project Ga0062381, IMG submission 59506) | Wetland sediment microbial communities from St. Louis River estuary, USA, under dissolved organic matter induced mercury methylation -... | ecosystem: Environmental > Aquatic >... | reverse complement strand
CCGGACCCTCGAGCACGTGGCGCTCGTGGCGATCGCGCTCGCCGCCGCGGTGCTGGCCGGGATCCCGCTCGGCGTGGCCGCGGCGCTGCGGCCGGGCGGGGGCCGGCTCATCCTCGCCGCCGCCGGCGTCGTCCAGACGATCCCCGCCCTCGCCCTGCTCGTCTTCATGATCCCGCTGCTCGGCATCGGCGCGCGCCCCGCGGTGGCGGCGCTGTTCCTCTACGGCCTCCTGCCGATCGTGCGGAACACCCACGCCGGGCTGACCGGCATCTCGCCCGAGCTCGCCGAGTCGGCGGCGTCGCTCGGCCTCGGACGCGCGGCCCGGCTCCGCCGCATCGAGCTGCCCCTGGCCGCGCCCTCGATCCTCGCCGGGGTGCGCACCTCGGCGGTCATCGCGGTCGGCACCGCGACGCTCGGGGCGCTCATCGGGGCGGGCGGGTACGGGCAGCCGATCCTGGCGGGCATCCGGCTCGCCTCGATCCCGCTCATCCTCGAGGGCGCCGTGCCGGCGGCGCTGCTCGCGCTCGCCGCGGAAGGCGCCTTCGGAGTGCTCGAGCGGGTGCTCGTGCCGCGCGGCCTCCGGGCGCGGCGCTGAGCGGAACCGTCACATCGGGTGGTGCGGCCCGGGCCCGGAGCGGTGGCCGGCGCTCGCCGCGGTGCTCGGCCGGCGCTGCGGGAGGATCACCGTGAACGTGCTGCCGGCGCCGGGCATCGACGCGAGCTCGACCCGGGCCCCGATCGCCGCTCCGAGGTCGCGGACGATGGCGAGGCCGAGGCCGAGGCCGGGCACCAGCGCCTCCGCGTCGCGGGCGCCGCGCGCGAACGGCTCGAAGACCCGCTCCTGCTCCTCCACGGGGATGCCCGGACCCGAGTCGGACACGCTGACGCGGACCTCGTCGCCGCGCCCCTCGAGCGCGACCTCCACGGCGCCGGCGGGGGTGTACTTGATGGCGTTCCCCACCAGGTTGGCGAGGATGAGCTCGAGGAAGCGCGGCTCCGTCGCGACCCAGGGCGCGTGCTCCGGGGCCCGGGCGCGGAGCGCGAGGTGCTTCTCGTCCGCCTGGGGGCGAGCCTCCTCGACGACCTTCCGGACCATCGCGCCGAGGTCCACGTCCTCCACCCGGGCGGCGAGCCGCCCGCTCGCGATGAGCGCCTCGTGGAGGAGGGCCTCGATGATGCCGGTGAGCCGCGTGGCGGCCAGGTTCCCCTTCGTCGGTCAGGAGGGTGTCCTCGGTGGCGCGAGGCGGCGCGGCCCTTATGCTCCCCCGCCATGGACAGCGTGACCCAGATCTTGATCGGCGCCGCCGCCGGCCAGGCGGTGCAGGGCGGCCGGCTCGGCCGCCGGGCCGCGCTCGTGGGCGGCCTGGCGGGACTCCTCCCGGACCTCGACGTCTTCATCCGCAGCGCGAGCGATCCGATGCTCGCCATCGAGATGCACCGGGGGTTCACCCACTCGCTCGCCTTCGTCCCGCTGGGCGCGGCGGCCGCCGCCGCGCCGTTCCTCGCCTCGCGCGCCCTCCGGGACCGGGCCGGCGCGGTCTACCTCGCCGCCCTGGCCGGCTACGCCACGCACGCGCCGCTCGACGCCTTCACGAGCTACGGCACGCAGCTCCTCTGGCCGTTCTCGAGCGCGCGAGTCGCCGTTCCCGCCGTGTCGATCGTCGACCCGGTCTTCACGCTCGCCCTCGCGGTCGGCCTCGCGTTCGCGCTCTGGCGCGGGCTGCGGGCCCCCGCGACCGCGGCGCTCGTCTTCTGCGTGGGCTGGCTCGGCCTCGGCCTCGCCCAGAACGCCCGCGCGACCGAGGTGCAGGCCCAGCTCGCCGAGGCGCGCGGGCACGCCCTGGTTCGCGCGCGGGTGGACCCGACCATCGGGAACCAGCTGCTCTGGCGCGGCGTCTACCTCGACGGCGAGGGCCGGCTGCACGCCGACGCGATCCGGCTCCCGCTCCCGGGAACGCCCACGGTCCGCACCGGCGAGACGGCGCCGTCGCTCCGCCCCGAAGACGTCACCGCGCTCGCCCCCTCGGAACCGCGCGTCGCGCGCGCCGCCGCCGTCTGGTTCTGGTTCACCGACGGGCTCGTCGCGCCCGGTCCCGTCCCGGGCTCGTTCGGCGACGCCCGCTACGCCGCCGACCCCGCGGGCTTCGAGTCGCTCTGGGCCCTCCGCATCCGCCCGGACGACCCCGCCGCCCCGGTCGCGCGAATCGGCGGCGGCCCCCGCTCGCTCACGCTCGCGCAGCTCTGGGCCGAAGTGCTCGGCAACGACGCGCGCCACGAGCCGGTCGCGGACGCGGTCGCCGAGGCCCGGGCCCGGCGGGGGCCGCTCGCGCGCTCGTGGTAGCGGGTGGCCGCGGGAGACCGGACCATGCCGGCCGGCGCCCGTAGGCGGGTCCGAAGGCGGCGAGCCGCTCGGGGCCGGGCGACGGGCGCGCGTCCTTGGGTTGCCATCGCGGTGAGCGGCGGAGGTCGTGCCGTCCCCGCTTTGCGCGGGGTCGAGTCATTCCGGGGCCGCGGCGGCCTGCTTCGCGCGCAGCACCAGCACCGTGCCGGTGAGCACGAGCACCATCCCGGCCAGCGCGCCGGGCGTCCAGCGGTAGCCCTCGAAGACCGTCGAGACCGCCATCGCGATCGCGGGGATCAACGCCGCGGTGTAGCCCGAGCGCCCCGCGCCGATGCGGCGCACGAGCGTGAGGTACGAGACGAAGGCGACCACCGAGCCGAGCACGGCGAGGTAGACGAGCGAGAGCACGTAGCCGGGCCGGGGGTCGAACGTGAACGGGATGCCGGTGGCGGCGCACCACGCCGCCACCGCGACGGCTGACCAGCCCATGCCGAGCGCGGTGGCCGGCACGACCGGGATGCCGCGCCCGAGGAGTCGCTGCGAGAAGAGGTTGCCCGCAGAGGCGAGCAGGGTGCTGGCCACCGCGAGCGCGATGCCGGCGGCCTGGCCGGAGGTGGTCCCCGCGCGCAGCGCGGCCACCTCGGGCCAGAAGAGGAGCGCGACGCCGGCCACGCCGAGGACCGCGCCCGCGAGCACCGCCCGCGGCGCCGGCGTGCCGAAGAGCACCCGCGCGCCGAGCAGGTTCCAGAACACCATGAACGCGAAGAGCACCGCCACGAGCCCCGAGGTGAGGTGGAGCTCGCTGCGGTAGACGAGGACGTAGTTCGCGCCGAAGAGGAGCAAGCCGAGCAGCACGAAGGCGAGGTGCGTGCGCAGACCGAAGCGCAGCGGAACGCCCCGCACCAGGCACCACCCGACCATGAGGACGGCGGCGAGCGCGAACCGCCAGACCACCGACACCTCCGGCGCCACCGTGCCGAGCTGGAACTTGATGGCGAGCCAGGTCGTCCCCCAGATCACGCTGGGCACGAGGAAGAGGACCAGGCTGGAGACGGCGGGCGGGGCGCCCGTGGCGGAGCGGGGCATGAGGGCGGCGAAGATACACCGCCCCCTCGGCCCCTGGCCCCGGCCGCTCGGGCGCTCGATCAGTCCGAGCGCGAGGCCACGTTCACCGGACGCGGATCCGTGCGGAGGTGACCGAGGACGAACTCGCCATAGGTGAAGTCGCCCGACGGCAGCTTCCAGGTCGCCTCGCCGCGCCGCGCCACGCGGCCGCCCTCGAAGACCGCGTAGTCGCGGAGCGGCGTGGACCACGGGTGGCGCTCGAACGTCTTTCCGTCCGCGGACATCGACCGGTCCTCGGAGACGAACCCGGCCAGGTCGCCTGCCTCGTCGAAGGAGAGCGTGGCCGACACCGCCTCGCGCCCGAGCGTGAAGCGGCCCCGCACGGTTCGCGGGTCGAGCTCCTCCCAGCGGACGGGCGCGTCCACCAGCGCGCCGGGGGCGAGGACGCAGAGGTCGTTGAAGAAGGTCACCGCCTCGGACCGGTCCATCTCCGGTCCGCGCGCGTCCACGACCTGCGCGAGCCCGGCCACGCGGACGCGCATCGTGGCGCCCGCGGCCGTGAGCGCGTGGTAGGCGTGGAACGGGATCCCGGCACGCGCCGCGGTGATGAAGAAGAGCCGCGCCGGCGGGTCGAGGGTGGTCCGCTGCTCCGCCTCGAAGTCCAGCCAGGGCGCGCCCACGCCGTTCCGGATGCGCCCGGAGAAGCGCGCCTCGAACCCGCGCACGCGGGGGCGGCCCACCGCTCCCGCGCGCTCCACGTAGCGGCGCACGGCCGGGGGCAGGCGCGCGAGGTCCGCCGCCGTGACGGCGTCGGAGGGCCCGGCCGCGGCCGCCGGTGGGCGCGCGGCCACGGCCCGGTCGAACTCGGCCCGGAGGCTCCACGGGGCGCGCTGGAGCAGGGTGACGGCGAGCGGGAGGAGCGCGATGGCGTTGGCCACGGTGCCGAACCGGGCGTCGGCCCACGCGCCGGCGATGAGCGCCTGCGAGAGGATCAGCGCCGGCGCGGCCGCGAGCCACCAGCGGCCGGGCGCGGCGTAGAGCAGCGCCGCGGCGGCGAGGAACAGGACCGCGGCGGCGAGCCAGAGCGCGCCGGCCGGGCGGGAGATCGGCTCCCTAAGCTGCGCCACGGGAGCGAGCCTGAACCCCTTCACGAACCCGAGCAGGTGGATCGCGCCGTGGAGCGCGAGGAGCAGGGCGAGGGCGTGCTTCACGGCGACACCCGCGCGCCCCAGCCGACCTTGAACGAGACCTCGGAGGCGGTCATGTCGTGCGGGAGTGGCGTGAGGACAGACGCGCCTACTTGCGCCGCGTCGCGAGGGCGTTCCAGAGGTCATTCGGGGATACCGGGGGTGCACCGCCGGACGAGCGTTCGGGCGCCATCCCGCCGGGAGGTCGGCGCAGGGCGCCCCGTCATGGCCCGGACCCGGCGAAAAGCAAGATCGCCCGGCGCAGCGTCGACCCCTGCGACGCGAAGGCGGTGCGGAAGCTGCTCGAGGAGACCCTCCGGGAAGGGTCGTGGGAGCGCCTGGCGCCTCCGGCGGCCGCGGACGTCGCGCGCCCCGCCCCCCGCTGAGCAGCGTCGCGCCCGGCCGGGGAAGAGCCCGCCTCGCGCGGGGAGCGGCCCCGGGGCACGCGCGTGAGCAGGCATTGCGGGCGCTAGATGATCGCCCTCGCCCTCGCCGTTCTCCTCGCCGCCTCGCCCGAGCCTTCACTCCCCGAGATGCCCCCGGCCCGGGTTCTCGACGCCCCGGATCCGGCTCGGGTGAGCCGCGACCCGGAGAGCGTCTACCGCGTCGGCGCGCTCGACCTCGGCGTGACCTCGCTCGCGCTCGCCCTCGCGATCGCACCCGGCCGGCTCACCGGCCCGATCATCCGTCCCTCCTGCCCGTGCCAGCGCGAGAGCGTGAACGTGCTGGACCGCTTCGCGATCGACCTGCACGACCGCACCGCCGGGATCACGAGCGACGTGACGGCGGGGCTCGCGGTGGCGGTCCCGGTGATCGCGGACGCGATCTGGGTCGGGTTCTCGCCCGCGCTGCGCGAGGACCTGATCGTGCTGACCGAGACGCTCTCGGTGAACGCGGGCCTGGTGATGGCGGTGAAGTACATGGTGCAGCGGCCGCTCCCGGCGACCTACGCGGGCCGGGACGGCCTGGTCGGACAGTTCCAGGGATACCGCTCCTTCTACTCGGGCCACACCTCCACCACCGTGGCGGCGCTGACCGCCGCGGCGTGGACCCTCCAGCTCCGCCGCGGTCCGTCGGCGTGGCCGTGGGTCGTCACCGGGGCGGTGGGGGCGAGCGTCGCGGTGGAGCGCGTGCTCGCCGGGCGGCACTGGCCCACCGACGTGCTCGTGGGCGCAGCCGCCGGGTTCGGCGTCGGGACCCTGGTGCCGTGGCTCCATGCGCGTCGCCCGGTGTGGAAGCGGAGCGAGCTCACGCTCGCCCCGGCGCCGGCGGGGCGCGGGCTGGCGCTGCGCGTCAAGTTCTGAGACGCGGCGAAGGCCGCCGCGACGTCGCCTCGGCAGCGGCTCGCGCGCCGGTCAAACCGGCTGGCAGCCGGCCGGGGGGACGCCACGCCGTGGACCCGGGAGCCTGGAGGGCGGGGGCCCCGGGCGGTCGTTCTCCTCGGAGCGCGCCCGCCGCGCGCCGCAGCGCGGCGGCCGGTGGTCCTTCCCGCGCCGAGGCGCCAACTTCTCCCCGGGAGGGAACGTCATGCCCAGGATGACCACTTCATGGGCGCTGGTCGTCGCGACCGCGCTCGCCGCGTGCGCGACCACGTCCGGGCGGGACACGTCGACGTCCGACCGGCGGGACACCCGTTCGCCCGTGGCCACCGCTCATCCCTTCGAGGTCGAAGGGCGCGTCGGCGAGGTGTCCAAGGGGGTGCTCGGCCGCGACGTGCTCGGCCTCGGCGGGAGCACGCTCGTGGTCTCGCGCGACGACGCGCCGGCGGCCCCGCTTCGCGTCACCGAGGACACCCGCATCACGCTCGACGACAAGCCCGCGAAGCTGACCGACCTTCGCCAGGGCGACGAGGTCCGCGCCAAGTTCGACTTCGACGGCAGCACGCCCGTGGCGATCGAGATCGACGCGAGCGCGAAGCGCTGACGCGGGCGCGCCACGGCGCCGCACCTGGGACGGGCGGGCTCGACCCCCCCGAGCTAGGGAGCGGCGCTGGAGGTGGCCGATGGAAAGTTCGCGGACCGGGCGCAGCTCCCGGCGCATCTCGAGGCTCTGGCGCGTGCTCGTGGTGGGAGGAGCGCTGATCGGCACCGCGTGCAGCACGGCCGGCAAGCCCAAGGACGGCAAGGAGCCCTCGTCGGCGAAGGGGACCTCCGGAGGAGCGGCGCAGCCGGGCGGGGCGCAGAGCTGGTGAGCGCGGCGGCGGCACGCGCCGGCGTGGACGCGCGCGACGTCGCCGGCGCGGCGTGGCGCTTCCGATTCCGCGTCGAGCGCGAGGCGCAGGCGCGCTTCCACCGCCTCGCCGGGCGGCTCCGGCGCATGGGCGGCCCCGAGGCGCTGGTGGAGCGCACGCGGCGGGCGTCGGCCGACGAGGCGAGGCACGCCGTGATCTGCCGGTCCCTCGCGGAGGCGCGCGGCGCGCCCGTGGCGTCGCGCGGCGAGGCGCGCGCGAGGGAGATCGCGCCCCTCGGCCTGACGTTCCGTGAACGGGTGCTCTACGAGTACGTCGCCGCGTGCTGCGTCGCCGAGACCGAGAGCGTGGGCGTGCTGACGTCGCTGCTCGGCGCGGTGCGTCGCGGGCCCCTCCGCCGCGCGCTGCGCTCGCTCGCCGCCGACGAGGTCGGGCACGCGCGCCTCGGCTGGGCGGTGCTCGCGGCCGAGCGGGCGCGCGGCACGGACACCGCGTTCCTCGCGCCGCTGGTGCCGGTCATGCTCGGGGTGACGGCGGGGCCCGACCTGTTCGCGCCGGCGCCGCCCGGGCTCGAGGACGAGGCGCTCCTCGAGCACGGCGTGCTGCCGCGATCGGCGCAGCGCGAGCTCTTCGTGCGCGTCGTCGAGGAGGTGGTCCTCCCCGGGCTCGCCGCGCACGGCGTCGACGCCGCGCCGTCGCGGGCATGGCTCGAGGCGCGAGCGGGCCGGGCGTCGTCTCGCGTCGCCTGACGGCCGGGGCGCGGCGCGGCACGGCTCCGCGGCGCCTCCCCCCGCGCTGGTGTCGAATGTCCGTCGCTCACGGACGCGGCTCCCGACGAGACGCGCGGCGCCGGTGTGCGCCGCCGGAGCCGGTGTGGTCCATCGGCTCCCCCGCGCGGCCGCCGCCGCCGCGCCCACCTTGACGTGACGCCCGTCGAACCGGCCGAATGCCGGGATGAGACCCACGATCCGCGCCGCGCTGGCGCTCACGCTGACGCTCGCCGGATGTGCCCACTCCCACAAGCCGCCGCCGGCGCCCATCCCGGTGGAGCGCCCGCTCATCTCGCTCGCGAGCGTCCCGAAGGTCGAGTCGCTCAGCTTCCTCGGGCTCTCCCTCGCCTTCGGCTGCCGCATCGAGAACCCGAACCCGTTCCCGCTCTCCGTGGCGGGCGTGAGCTACCGCCTCGACCTCGAGGGGCGCAGGGCCGCGCAGGGCTCGATCGCGACGCCGCTCGCGATCGCGCCGGCGGAGGCGGCCGGTTTCGGCTCCGGCTCCCTGGCAGTCCCGGTGACGATCCGCTTCGCCGACGTGCCCGGGTTCGCGCAGGTGCTCGGCCTCGATCGCGAGGCGGCCTACCAGCTCACGGGAGAGGTGACGTTCAACACGCCGGCGGGCCTGGTGAGCGTCCCGATCAGCCACGCCGGCACCCTCACCGTGCCGCGCGCTCCGCGCGTCGCGGTGGGGCAGGTGCTGCTGCGCAAGGCGTCGCCGCGCGAGATCACGCTCGAGATGTCGATGGACGTCCGCAACCCCAACGGCTTTCCCCTCCCCGCGGGGCGGATCCACTACGGGCTCTTCATCTCGAAGGACGAGGTGGTGCGCACCGAGGTGATGATCGCGGAGCCCATCGCCGCCGGCGGCAGCGCGGTGCTCGTGGTGCCGGTCAGCGTCTCGCCGTTCAAGGCGGGCAAGGCGGCGGCGAAGCTCCTCATCCCCTTCGCCAAGATGGACGTCGGGATCCGCGGAGAGGCCGTGTTCGGCGGCGTGCCGGTGCCGCTCGACCTCGCGACCAGCATCCTGCCGGCGCGGTAGCGGTAAGGGATGAAGGAGGCGCCGCGCCCGTCCCCGGCGCGGCGCCCTTCGCCGCGCTACTTCACCACGCGGCCGAGCGCGTAGCGCTCGAGGTACGTCGGGCCGAGCAGCAGCGGAACGTAGAAGAAGAGCGCGCGCACCACGATGGCGAGCGCCTTCTGCGGCGTCTGGAGCGGGACGTCGGCGAGGGAGGCGAACGCCACCACCACCGCGATGCCGAGCGCGGCGAGGATCTGGTGGTTGCCGTTCGACTCGGAGACGGCCGCCACCGCGAACACGAACAGCACCACGGCGAGGATGTCGCCCCGGCTCTGGTCGCCGTAGAGCAGCACCGCGCCGCCCGCCAGCGCGGCCAGCGCGAGCCAGCGCGTCTGCGCCGACGCGCTGGCGAGCACGGCCAGCGTGACCGGGGCGACGAGCGCGAGCGCGAAGAGGCGCAGCACGCCGATCGGGCCGAACCCGAAGGAGCGGGTCCAGACGTTGTTGCCGTCGAGCAGCGCCGATCCGAGGTGGAAGCCGACGCCCCACCACAGCGCCGCGGTGGCGGCGAGGAGGAGCACGGCCAAGGCGATGAGGCGGCTGGTCTGCGTGAACTTCATGGTCGCTCCTTCAGTTGGGACGGGTGGGGGCCGGGGGCATGTGCAGCCGCTGGCCGGGGAAGATCAGATCGGGGTCGCGGACGAGGGCGTGGTTGGCCTGGTGAACGCGGGGCCAGAGGAAGGGATCGCCGAGGTGCTGCCCGGCGAGGTGCCAGAGGGTGTCGCCGCGCGCCACCACCACGTCCTGCGCCCCGGCGAGCGCGGCCGGGCGCTCCGGCGCTGCCGGGGCGGCGGTCGCGTCGCTCGGGGTGACCTGGGGCGCGGCCGCGATCGGCGCGGCCGGGGCCGCGTCGGCGGGCGCGCCGTCGGCGGGCCTCGAGCGGCGGAGCAGGACGAACGCGCCGGCGACGAGCAGGAGCACCGCGGCCGCGGCGATCGCCCCGGCGAAGCGGCGGCGCGGGGGGGCGCCCGCGCCCGACGGCGTCGACGGTCGATCCCAGAGGGCGGCGGGGTCGTCCTGCTTGGTGAGATCGAGCGAGCGCGTGTCGTCGTGCGCGGAGGCGCCGGGGCCGGTGGAGGTCGACATGGACGAGCTCCCAGGGGCGGTGGCCGCGACCGTGTCGCCCTCGGGCGAGGCCGCGGGGACCGCTGCGTGCGAGGGGAACGGCGTGAGCGAGGCCGAGGCGAAGGCCGGTGATGGCGTCGCGCCGAACGTGCTGCTCATCGCCGCGGCGAGGTACGCGGGGATGGTCTGGCCGGAGCCGAGCTGCGCCTCGCGCTCGCGCGCGAGCCGCTCCCGCTTCTTGCGCGCCCAGCGCGGACCCCCCGCGAAGATGCCCAGCCGCCTGCGCAGCGCGGCCCAGCGCTGCTTGGTGGTGGCGTTGTGCACGACCCACCTCCCGCCGGATGGCTGCGTCTCCGGCCTCGAGGGTTCTCTCTCCGTGCGTGTCGTTCGAACATGGTAACCGCGGCGGCGCCGGCCGAAAGGGCGTGCGGCTCGGCGGAGAGGCGCCGAGCGCGGGGGAGGTGAGCGTGGCGCGCCGATGTCGGAGCGGGGCGGCGATGTGACCCGCCGTCGATGCGGGCTCTTGACGCACCGTGTGACGGACGCCATGGCGCACGAGGAACGTGCCGGCAACGCGTCCCAGGTGGGTCGGGGGTCCGCCTCGGACTCCCGGTCCAGGCGAGGGGCGGGGCCGGGGATCCCGGCGCGACGCGCGCGCTCGCGTCGCCCGGTTCGCTGCGTGCGCGGCGCCCGCGCCCGCGCCGAGGTCGTCCCGATCGAGGGCCGAGGTTGAAACCCCGCCTCGGGGCGAGTGAGGCTCCGGCGCGGCTCCAACGAGTCGAGAGAACGACATGGCCCTCCTCGGAGAGGGCCGGGAGGCTTCCATGAGGCTTGCTTCACTGACAGCGATGACCGTCCTCCTCTCCGCCGGCTCCGCCCATGCCTCGAACGGCCGCGACCGCTGCGGCACGGGGCTGCTCGACGACCGCGAGGCGGCGGCCGTCGACTCCGACGTCCAGGCGTTCGAGCGCGGCGGCGGGGTCGGGTCGCGCGACCTCACCGTCCCGGTCTGGGTCCACGTCATCAACCTCGGTCCGGGCCTCGAG
>Ga0062381_10000416_pt1 | contig 10750 bp, 7 predicted proteins | sample DOMMetBare1Fresh_2_FD_59506 | JGI IMG/M metagenome (GOLD analysis project Ga0062381, IMG submission 59506) | Wetland sediment microbial communities from St. Louis River estuary, USA, under dissolved organic matter induced mercury methylation -... | ecosystem: Environmental > Aquatic > Freshwater... | reverse complement strand
GGCTGTGAGAGGCTGTATGGTGATTAAACCTTACGGCTACGCCATCTGGGAAAAGATGCAAAGAACTCTAGATCAGATGTTTAAAGACACTGGACACGAAAATGCGTACTTCCCGCTTTTCATCCCGAAATCGTTCTTAAGCAAGGAGGCTGCTCACGTAGAAGGATTTGCAAAAGAATGTGCAGTAGTAACCCACTACCGCCTAAAAAACGACCCTAACGGGAAAGGGGTTATCGTTGATCCTGAGGCAAAGCTGGAGGAAGAGCTGATTGTTCGTCCTACTTCTGAAACAATTATATGGAATACCTATAAAAATTGGATTCAATCGTACCGCGACCTTCCAATTTTGGTTAACCAATGGGCTAACGTTGTTAGATGGGAAATGCGTACTCGCTTGTTTCTTAGAACTGCCGAATTCCTTTGGCAAGAGGGACATACCGCACATGCTACAGCGCAAGAAGCTATTGAGGAAACAGAGCGTATGATTAACGTTTACGCTGATTTTGCAGAGAATTGGATGGCTGTGCCAGTCACAATTGGTCGCAAATCGGCTAGCGAACGTTTTGCAGGTGCCGTAGAAACCTACACCATCGAAGCAATGATGCAAGACGGCAAGGCGCTACAATCGGGCACATCGCACTTCCTTGGTCAAAACTTTGCCAAGGCTTTTGATGTACAGTTTACCAACAAGGAGGGTAAGCTCGACTATGTTTGGGCAACCTCGTGGGGTGTTTCAACTCGACTAATGGGAGCTCTTATTATGAGCCACTCCGATGATAACGGGCTAGTACTTCCTCCAAAGCTGGCTCCGATTCAGGTGGTAATGGTTCCTATTTATAAAGGAGAAGAGGAGCTTGCGAACATTTCTGCAAAGCTTAAGGAAATCAAAAAACAGCTAGAAGCCAAAGGCATCTCTGTTAAGCTTGATGACAGAGACAACTTTAAGCCTGGTTTTAAATTTGCAGAGTACGAGCTTAAGGGCGTGCCTGTTCGTATGGCAATGGGTCCTCGCGATTTCCAAAACGGGACAGTAGAGATTGCTCGTAGGGATACCCTCGAAAAGCAGGTTGTTGCTCAGGAAGGAATTGCAGACCTCATCGAAAAGCTTTTAGCTGACATACAGCAAAATATTTACAATAAGGCCAAAGCACATCGCGAAGAGCTAACCACAAAAGTTGACAGCTACGATGAGTTTAAACGCCTACTAGACGAAAAGGGAGGCTTCTTCCTATGCCACTGGGATGGCACTCCTGAAACGGAGGAGCTGATTAAGGAGGAGACCAAAGCAACTATCCGATGCATCCCGCTAGAAGGAGAACAGGAAGAGGGGCTCTGCATGGTTACAGGCAAACCTTCTAAGCAACGTGTAATCATTGCAAGATCGTACTAGAACATACCTATTTTGTAAAAAAAAGGGGAAACTATCGTTCCCCTTTTCCCATTTTTATATATTTATAGCCTGAATATTAATTTTTTTGCCATGGATGCGGATCCGAACGAGAATAAAAACGAGCTTACCAATATCATTGATATTTTACAGCAAAAAACTAGCATAAAGCAAAAGGTATTCGACAATACTTTTGAGGTTTTTAACCAGCTTAAAGAGATGCTACACGAGCTGACCAACGATATTAATGAAGAGCTGAGTGGTGTCGATCGTAGAGTTAAGCTAGAGTATAGAGACAGAGGAAAATTCGAAGCGGAGATTCGCATTGCCGAAGACATTCTAATTTTTAGTATGCATACCAACGTTTTTCAGTTCGATAGAGACCACCTAATATGGAAGAACTCCTACGTTGAGAAAGATAAGAGCAATGCACTTTGTGGCGTAATTAATATCTACAACTTCCTGACAGACTCGTTTAAATTTAACCGACTAGATGATTTAGGTTACCTCATTGGTCGGATATTTATCAATAAGGATAGCAACTATTTTGTTGAGGGGAAACGTCAAATGGCGTTTATCTATAGCAACTTTGGGAATTCGGCAATATCGCCAGATGCGCTAAAAAAAATCATTGAAACTGCCATTGTTTACTCGCTCGAATTTGACCTACTTGTGCCACCATACGACACCGTTAAAATTGCATCAGTAGCACAAATGAATACCAAAATAGAGAATTCGAAGATGCAAACTGGCAAAAGACTTGGCTATAAGTTTAATTCTGACGATGTAAACGGATAATCTACCTGCATAAAAAAATGAAAAAGGAATTCTTCGCTGCGATGGCAGCTGCAGCCATATTGCTATCGTCTTGTGGTGGCAATAGCGAAAAAAAAGAGGCTGCTAAGGTTGATGTAAAAGCAAAAAAAGATAGCATCATCAAGGCTAAGGTTTTGGAATATGCCGACTTTAAGCTTACTGCTAGCATCGAACATCTTTCGGAAAAAGAGCGCAAAGTACTTGGAAAGCTGTTTGAGGTTAGCCAGCTAATGGATGATATATACTGGCTACAAGCATTTGGAGATAAAAACGCTGTGCTAGATACCCTAAAAAGCAAAGACGCTAAAAAATTCTTCGAAATAAACTATGGCCCTTGGGATCGCCTTGATGGGAACAAGCCGTTTATTGAAGGGTTTGGGGATAAGCCATTAGGAGCAAACTTTTATCCTACCAATATGACTAAGGATGAGTTTGAATCTTGGAAATCTGACGAAAAAACAAGCCAATACACGCTAATAAGGCGAGATGAGGCAGGACAACTTGCTGCTGTTCCATACTCTACTGCCTACAACGAACAGATTGAGAAGGCTGCCAAGCTACTCGATCAAGCAGCTAAGCTTGCCGATAACAAGCAGCTTAAGAAGTACCTATCTGCAAGGGCAAAATCGTTCAGAACAGATGACTACTATCCTAGCGATATGGTTTGGATGGATATGAAATCGAGCAACATTGACTTTGTTGCTGGTCCGATTGAAAACTATGAGGATGAAATGTTCAACTACAAAACATCCTTCGAAGCATACGTCCTAATCAAGAATCAGGTAGAGACAAGGTACTACAATAAGTTTATAAAGTATTTGCCTAAGCTTCAAAAATCGCTTCCTGTACCAAGAAAATACAAGAAAGAGGTTCCTGGAAAAGGCTCGGATATTGGCGTTTATAGCGCAATTTACTACGCAGGAGATTGCAATGCTGCTGGAAAAACAATTGCAATAAACCTTCCAAACGACCCTAGAGTACAGCTAAAAAAGGGAAGTCGTAAGCTTATGCTAAAAAATGTAATGGAGGCCAAGTTTAACTCCATCGTTAAGCCAATTGCAGAGGTGGTGATAGATCCTAAACAGGCCCACCTTGTAACATTTAACGCATTCTTCCAAAACACCATGTTCCATGAAGTTGCACACGGATTGGGCATCAAAAACACCATCAACAAAAAGGCGGCTGTTCGCGAAGCGTTGAAAGAACAGTACAGTGGATTAGAAGAGAATAAGGCTGACATACTTGGATTGTACATGATTGGAGAGCTTGTTAAAATGAAAGCCCTTCCTAAGCAAGCTATAATGGAAAACTACGTAACCTTTACAGCAGGAATTTTTAGATCGGTAAGGTTCGGAGCATCTAGCTCGCACGGGAAAGCCAACATGGCTACATTTAACTACTTTGTTGATAGTCGTGCCATAGTTCGCGACAGCAAAACTGGGCACTATACCATCAACGAATCGGCCATGCGAAGAGCAATCAGAAACATCTCGCACGAGATACTACTCATACAAGGTAATGGAGATTACAATGCCGCACTAAAAAGAGCATCAGACCATGGCAAGGTATCTTCGACTCTTGCTAAAGACTTGAAAAAAATTGATAGTAAGCGCATTCCTAGAGATTTGAACTTTATTCAAGGCTCTAAAGTTGTTGGTTTATAGTCGATTTACACAAATTAGGGGATTTTAATTTAGAAATTTAGGCTGGAAAAATATGGATCTTTCTTTTACATTCATTAAGTCCATCTCAAACATCTACGATGAGATGATTGAAAATGGATTTTCGTTGGTTTACTTGGGAGAATTTAGCCATGAGATAACTCGTATGTTTACAACCATGGCTGAGTCGAATATGGAGAGAAATAGCGAAGAGCGCTCTGTACAGCGTAAGGTGTTTCACGTAATGGTAGAAACCTTGCAGAATATGAACAAGCACTCCGACGAGCTGAGCAAAACAAGCCATACAGGGAGCGGACTTTTTATTATTGGGAAAAAGAATGATACCTACTACGTCATCACTTCCAATAAGGTTGCAGCGCTACACCGCGAATCGCTCGAAGATACGCTTGTTAAGGTTAATAATGCTTCGAAAGAAGAGCTCAAGGAGATGTACAAAAAGCAAATGAAGGAGGGCGTACTAAATGCAAAAGGAGGCGCAGGACTTGGATTGATTGACATTGCTAGAAAAACAGAGGAGAAGCTAAACTTCCAGTTTATTCCTTTAGACGACGAGTACTACTTCTTCATTCTAAAAGTAGAAATAAGCACCAAGAAATACGTCAAGTAAGAAAAGAGAGGGCAACCTCTCTTTTTTACTATTGAACATATTGCTATTTATTGTATTTTTAAATGCCGATAGATATGCTTTATGTGGAATCTCCGAACAACATTAACCATCGTATGCTGCCTGATTTCTATTCTCGCGATAGGGAAAAAGGTAAAAGTATCGAAAGATTCCATTCTTATTAAATCGCCATCGCGCATACTTATAGGCAACAGGGAGCTGGTCATTTCTAAAGATACTGTTATCTATGCCCCCGACTCAATTGAAATCGTCATCCTAAAAAGCAAGCGGAGCTTAAAGAAGCTTCCACAACAAAACGAAATACTACGCCATCTTAACGCTTGGATTTTTGCAGGAAAACCAGATACTTCGCAAGTAAACGTAAGTAGGCAAGACTACCTAAGCCGATATGATGGTAGAATTGTACGTAAAATAACCTTTATCAATATCGATGTTTTTGGTGCTAGCGTTGCCCAAGGCAAGGAAAACCGAAAGCTGTCGTTGATCGAGCAAACGGGTAACCGAATCCATCGAAATACCAGAGAACGGGTGCTACGAAATTCGCTTAACATGAGAGAAGGCCAAGCGATTACACCCTACGAACTATCTGAAAAAGAGGTAATCATACGTAACCTACCATACGTATCTGATGTGCTAATCACGCCAATTGAGGTAGCAAATACCGATTCTGTTGACCTAAATGTTGCAGTACAAGACCTCTGGTCACTGGGTTTTCATTGGGAACCCTACACGCCCAAAAGAGGCTTCTTTGAAATTTACGACGAGAATGCCTTTGGATATGGACACGAAACAATGCTCAGGACAAGGTACAACACGCTCAGAAGCCCTTCTGTTGGATACGAAGCATCGTACACCGTAAACAACATTGCTCGCGAGATTGTGAGAATCAAAGGTAGCATTGCTAACTATTTTGACTTTAAGGAAGTTGCCTTTGATGTACAAAAGGATTACTACTTTAAGAGCAACTATGCCTACGGCCTAACCTTACAACGGAACACCCGAAGTATTAAACTTTACCAGCTCGACACATCTGCAAATGTTAGAACGATACATAACGAGGTTTGGCTGGGAAGAAGTATTTTTTCGGACAAAAGTCAGTGCTTTGATGTGGCACATCCTCAAATTTACGTTGCCGGAAGAGTTAGCAGGTACAGCTACTCGGGAAACAGGTTCGTATCAGAAAGATTTAACAACAGCCTACACAGCTCAACTGCGCTTCTTGCATCGGTGGCATTAAGCAGGCAATGGTACAACCAAACAAAGCTGCTGCTTGGCTACGGAAGAACGGAAGACGTACCTTCGGGATACAACCTAGAGCTACTTGGAGGCTACGAGGTTGGCGAATTTCTTAGCAGACCCTACTTCTCTGCAAAAACATCGAGAGGAGGAATATTTAGCGGAGGATACCTATCAGCATATGCCGAAATAGGAGGGTATGTTAAGGGTGATAGCATACAGCAGGGGGTTTACAAATCGGGAATCTTTTACTATTCTAACCTACTCCGACTTGGACTATACAGGTTTAGACAGCTAATTAGCATCGACTATACGCATGGTTTTAATAGGTTTGATGGCATTGGAGAAAGTCTTTCGCTTACCAACAACGAAGGAATACGTGGATATGACGGATATGCAGCTCGGGCTAAGAAAAAGATGAGCGCAAGGTTCGAAACCATTGCATACTCGCCACATGCACTTTGGAATTTTAAGGCGGCATTCTTTGCCTATACGGATCTAGCCTGGTTAAACACCGTCTCAAACAACCCTTTTAAAGGTCCTCTTTACAGTGGTGTCGGGATAGGTGTTAGAATAAGGAACGAAAACCTTGCATTTAAAACCTTCTCCATCCGATTAGGCTTTTATCCCAAGGTACCACCAGGTGGTAACGTAGATATATTTGACCTGTCGGGATCGGAGCGATTGCGAATGAATGGCTTCAAGCCAAAGAAACCCGATTTTGTTCAGCTGCAAGCACCATTCTAGCATAAGCGGTTCATTTTTATTGTGCCTTTGCGTACATTTGCGCTACTATGAACCGCAACACTTTCGTGAATAGCAAGCTTAAATCAGGACTATTGGCATGGGCCAACTTGTTTGACGTATTTACCATGCTCGATAGCAATGGACTTGCTTGTAATCCATTAGCGACCCATTTTTCGGAGTACGAGCTGGTTCTAGCAGTCGGAGTAGAAAGCGAGCTTAAAGCAAGTGAAAACCCATTTGAAGAGTTAAGGTCATTTATCGCCAACAGCTACTCTTTTGGCTACTTTAGCTACGACTTAAAAAACCACCTTGAAAAGCTTAGCTCGAGCAACTTCGATGGACTTAATTTTCCTGATATCCATTTTTATAAACCTTTACACATTGTAGGCATTACTAAATCAGGAAGCCTGCATATCCTAAAATCTAGCATTAACGAGCAAGATCTTAAGCAAGAAATAGAACTCCAAGTTGCCTCTACTCCCAACATTGTACACACATCGACCTCTCCTCGTATTTTAGGTAGAATTAGTAAGGATTGCTACATACAAACCATAGAACGCATAAAGGAGCACATTAGGCTAGGCGACATTTACGAGCTAAACTACTGCCAAGAATTTTACGCCAGCAGCTGTACTATCAATCCTTTAGAAACATACCTCACGCTCTGCCAAATATCGCCAACGCCATTTGCATGCCTTTACAAGCACAAAAGCCACTATCTGATATCAGCATCTCCGGAGAGGTATATTCTTAAAAAGGGCAATAGTGTTATTTCGCAGCCAATAAAGGGAACCATTAAAAGAGGAAACACAGACGAAGAAGACAACCAGCTAAAGAATCTGCTCAAAAACGATCCAAAAGAAAGAGCAGAGAACGTAATGATAGTTGACCTTGTAAGAAACGACCTTTCGAAGATTGCTTTAGACGGAAGCGTAAACGTAACCGAGCTATTTGGAATATACCCATTCAAGCAGGTATTTCAGATGATATCAACAGTCCAAGCCGAGGTAGATCCATCAACCAACCCTGTTGATATCATACGAGCAACATTCCCAATGGGATCGATGACAGGAGCCCCAAAGGTACGAGCCATGCAGCTAATTGAAGAGTACGAGCAAACAAAAAGAAGCCTTTACTCAGGATCTGTAGGCTTTTTTGCCCCTAATGGCGATTTCGATTTCAACGTTGTAATACGAAGCATACTATACAACTCCGACAACCAGTACCTTTCATTTTCGGTAGGCAGCGCCATAACAATAGGTTCGGAACCAAGAAGAGAGTACGACGAATGCCTCATAAAAGCAAAGGCAATTATGCAGGCACTTAACCAAAAAAGCTGCTAACTTTACAGAAAAAGAAGTAAAATGCCACTAAAATATAGACTTGAAACCTACATTTCGCAAAACGAGCTATTCGAAAAAGATGATCGAATCCTGGTAGCAGTTAGCGGAGGAATCGACTCTACAGCACTCCTTCATATTCTTGCACATAGCGGCTACGAAATTGCCATAGCTCACTGCAACTTCAACCTAAGAGGTGAAGAATCGGACGAAGACGAAAAGTTTGTAAAGCAGCTTCAGAGAAACCTAAAGGTAGATGGGTACTATATTCATTTTGACACCGAAAATGAGGCTACAAAAGCAGGTGAATCTATACAAATGGCAGCTCGACGACTTCGTTACGATTGGTTCAAGCACATTTGCAATACAGAAAACTACCAGTATATTGCCATAGCACACAATGCCGATGATGTCGCCGAAACTTTTATGCTTAACCTAACAAGGGGAACGGGCATCAGAGGACTTACCGGAATAAAGCCAAAATCAGGACGCGTAGTACGACCACTGCTATTTGCCACCAGAAAGGAGATCGAAGCGTACGCAAAGCATCACGCAATAGAACATCGCGAAGATTCGAGCAATGTAAAAGATAAGTACGCAAGGAACCGAATTAGGCTTAATGTTATACCCCAACTAAGGGAAATCAACCCTTCCTTCAGCCAAACAATGCTCGAAAATATAGCAAGGCTCCAGCAGGTTGAGGAGCTAGTAAATGCCCAGATAAACGATTTTAAGCGCGATTTGGTAGTATTCGACAAAGGAGAAGCTCGAATTGATATCAGAAAGCTTAAGTTTAACAGAAATGCATCGCTCCTACTCTATGAGTTTTTAGCAGAATATGGTTTTAATGGAAGTCAAACTCAAGATATTGTTGCGTGTATCGAAGATGGAGAACCTGGCAGCACTTTTAGAACAGACAAACACATACTTGTAAGAGATCGCAACCACCTAATAATTACAGCTACACCAACCGAAACAAAAGAAGAGGAGTTTTGTATTTCAGAAGAAGACTGCTCGATCAACAGGCCAATCAAGCTACTTATAAGCAAAGAAAAAAGGACAGAAAGCTTTAAGATAGAACGAAACAGCCAAATTGCTCAACTTGATTTCGACAAGCTAGAGTTTCCGTTGATACTACGAAAATGGCAGAACGGCGATGAGTTTCATCCATTAGGAATGGTTGGCAAGAAAAAGCTGAGCGATTTTTTTATAGACGAAAAGATGAGCATCCTAGAAAAAAGTCGGCAGTGGGTACTTTGTACAAACAGAGATATCGTTTGGATAGTAGGGAGAAGGATTGACAATAGGTATAAGATCACTCCAGCTACAAACACCGTCCTTACGCTAAAAATAGAAGAATAAACAGAAAGAAATCCCAACCTCAGCTGTCAAACTCATATCGTATAACTAACATAACCGCCCATGATGAAAAAGATTGTGCTGGCTGGTGCTGCATGCCTAATGCTAGGCTCGGTATTTGCCCAAAATAAAGGAGGTTTAACCCCAAGTATCCTTACACAAATAAAAAAGGCATACGACGTAAACGACCCTAACACAAGAGCAATTACCAATGCCCTAACCCACGTAGATGCTAAAAAGATTGCAGAGAACAACCAGTTTGAAGGAAAATTGGACCACTACTTTAAGTACAAAGTAGATGTATCGGGTATTACAGACCAAAAAAGTTCGGGAAGATGCTGGATGTTTACCAGCCTAAACCTTCTACGTCCAAAGGTACAGAAACAGCTAAACGTAGCAGAGTTTGAGTTTTCACAAAACTACCTCTACTTCTTCGACCTGCTCGAAAAGGCAAACCTATTTATGGAAAACGTAGCAGCAACAGCAGCCAAACCAATGGATGACCGAAAAGTTGAATGGTACTTTAAGTCGCCCATAGATGATGGTGGAACTTGGGCTGGATTTGTGAATTTGATTGACAAGTATGGATTAGTACCGAAAAGCGCCATGCCAGAAACAAATTCGAGCAGCAATACCTCTGCCATGGGATCTATTCTTAAAACAAAGCTTCGCGAAGACGGCTTGATCCTGAGGACACTAATAGCAAGCAAAGCAAAGCCAGAGGTCGTAGAATCGAAGAAAGTAGAGCTACTTGGCGAAATTTACCGCATTTTGGCGCTAAACCTTGGCGAACCACCAACCGAATTTAGCTGGCGCTACAAATCCAAAGACGGAAGCATTAGCAACCTTGACACTTACACACCCATTTCGTTCTACCACAAAGTTTTACCCGACTTTAAAGTTGGAGAATACGTAATGCTAATGAACGACCCTACCCGCCCCTACTACCAGCTTTACGACATAGAAAACTACAGAAATGCACAGGACGGCATTAACTGGAGATACATAAATTTACCAGTAGAGGAGCTTAAAGAAATTGCGTTGAAATCCATCAAAAACAATGAAGCCGTATATGGCGGCGTTGATGTAGGCAAATTTTTAAATAGCAGTGACGGAATAAGCGCACTAGAAAACTTTGACTACGAAGCGCTTTATGGCGTTAAATTTGGCATGAATAAAGCACAACGTATCCTTACAGGAGAAAGTGGGTCGTCGCACGGAATGGCAATCGTTGCAGTAGATGTAGATAGCAACGATAAGCCAACTAAATGGCAATTCGAAAACAGCTGGGGATCGGCTAGTGGGCATAACGGATACCTAACATTTACAGATGCTTGGTTTAGCGAATACATGTTTAGAATGGTTGCCCTGAAGAAGTTTATTAAACCAGAAATATTGAAGGTGCTAGATCAGAAAGCAACAATACTTCCACCTTGGGACCCAATGTTTTAAACCCATATAAAGCACAAAAGGAACGAAATCACTTCGTTCCTTTTGTTAAACCTAACCTAAATCTTCAGACACATTTAACACCTAACCTAAAACTTAACCTATGAAA
>Ga0062381_10000413_pt1 | contig 10784 bp, 8 predicted proteins | sample DOMMetBare1Fresh_2_FD_59506 | JGI IMG/M metagenome (GOLD analysis project Ga0062381, IMG submission 59506) | Wetland sediment microbial communities from St. Louis River estuary, USA, under dissolved organic matter induced mercury methylation -... | ecosystem: Environmental > Aquatic > Freshwater... | reverse complement strand
CGAGGTAGCCTTCTGCAATATCGGCGATAAATGCTACGAATGGATCGACGAGTTCGTGCCTGGAATCGAAGCTCGTTCTGATACATTGTACGTCTGCGATTGTCGCGGTTTTTCTGATTGTCGGTACGCCGCATGCGGTTCCGCTAACGCCCATAATTCTTGCAAAGTTTCTCGATGCGTTGATGCTGTTTCGCGTATAGGCACTCTTCTTATAGTCGATGAGGATACCTTCGAACATGCTCCAGAAGGTTTATGCGAAGTTGTCTTTGCTCTTTGCACTCATAGGTCGGCTGCAGAGGTGTCAACATTGCTTCAGAACTACCTTCGCCAGATCAATAACTGGAAGCTCGAGATGGATAACGCGATGCTGAGCGGCGGCATGTATCAGACCATACTTTCATTGAGCGAGCCGATTCTGGGGAATACGATCATGGTAACGGACTCCGATTACCATCTTGTTGCCTATACCAAAGGCATTCCCATTGACGATGCTATTACCAATGGGCTCATAGACAGAGGATATCATGACAGCAAGACGTTGCACGTTCTCAAAAAGGCTCGCTTGATAGACGATGACTGCGTTCCGACAAGTGGCAAGCGTATGAGGAAAGCCAGGCAGGGTGTCGGAAAATACGAATTTCTCGATCATGTTTACCTGATTGATGGCGCATTTTTTGCTCATCTGGTAATGCAATGCAACAATCGCACGCCTACGAGGGGGCTCGAGCGGTTGTTTCGCATCCTTGTCGAGAGTATAGGACATTGCGTAGCCAAAGATTGGTCTCTGAAGGAAGGGTCAGGAGAAAGAGGCGAACGCCTTGTCCTCTCCTTGCTCGATCCGCCCGCTCTACGCGCGGCTGAAATTGCCGATCTTTGCGCACGGTACGGGATTTCCCGATACGGCCATTTTCGCATCCATTTATTCGACAGGGGACAAGAATGCTCGGTGGGCCAAGCGATACCTGCTGTTCGAAAAGCGCTCGGGCAATGCTGGTCCACCGTCAGAAACGACAAGATCGTTGTTCTGTGTGCAAATGAGGATATGGCAAGTCGTCGTCAGATTACGGGACACGTAGAGCTGTCCCGATATCTGAGGGTGCATGATATTCGGGATGGCGTTTCGAATATGTACCAAGATATTGCTGAAACAAGTGCGGCATTTCGAGAAGCAGAAATTGCTCTTCAGTACGCGCCTTTTGCCGCACAATGCAATCTCGATGCCTGCAGTGACGAGGCCGATATATCTTTTTTCGACGCATGCACACCATTTTGGATGCTCGATGCCGGTCATAGGGAGGACCCGGACCTTGCAAAGTTTCTTCTTGAACACAATCCGATAAAGAGGATGCTCGATAATGAAAAAAACGGAAATGCGATAGAAGATGTGCGTATTCTTTATTACTACCTTCATTTCGACTGCAATGCCGCAGCGGTAGCCCAGAGTCTCTGCATGCACCGAAATTCAATATGCTACCGAATCAAGAGAATAGGCGAGAACTTCGATTTCAATCTTGAGGATTCGGTTTCCAGGGATTATATCAGGCTTCTTCTTTCATGGATGATGCTTGAGGGTGGGTTGGAATTATAGCGAGAGAGCACTGGGCCTGTCGCGCAATGCCTGAAATACGATTTCGGACAAGCGGTCTATGTCGGTTATCTCTGCCGATGTGTGCGGGTCTATGCGGATGTCCAAGGTGTTGTTGAGAAATATGATGAGAAGAATCTTTTTTGTCATAACGGAGGATGTCCCGTTGCATTTTGCTTCAAGATCTATGCCTGCTATTGCTGTCCGGTCTTTTCCCAGTGCTTTGGCGATTGACAGTTCGCCGAGCCCATTGAAATAGTCGGTAACCATGTCTTTTCGGTCGAGAAGGTATTTGATGCGCGTTATCTCTCTGATTGCCGTGTATACATTCGGTTGGTTTACGTCGTTTGGCGGGGTGGATGCAAGCGCTTTCGCGATTATTCGTGCATCGGCATCTGCCTGTTGATAGCGTTTCTCGAGAGCGCGATCGATGGTTTTGGGGGTTGTGTTGTATTCCATGGCCCTCTGTCCTATAGAGCTTTCCGAAGCAGCTGTATCGAATCGACAAGGCATGCAGCGAGACGGTCGATCTCGGCTTCGGTGTTGTAAAACGCGGTCGAGGCTCGGACAACGCGTCCTACGTGATAGGACGCGAGGAGAGGTTGCGCGCAATTTGTACCCGACCGAACAGCTATGCCGTGCAAATCAAGAAGCTTTGCAATATCGAAGGCGCTGAGCCCGTCGACGACAAACGACACGATGCCGCTTCTTTGCGCGGGGTGCCCGATGATCTCCGCTTCTTCTATAGCCGAGAGCTTGTCGAAAAGAAGATCTCCCAGCTCTTTCTCTCTTGTCCGAATGTTGTCGCGGCCGATGCGGTCGATATATGAAAGAGCGGCAGAAAGGCCGATAGCTCCTACATAGTTAGGCGTTCCCGCCTCGAAGCGTACAGGTATCGGCTCGAATGTCGTGCTGCCGGCGGAGACCGTATCGACCATGCCCCCACCAAACCGTTGGGGACAGAGAAGCGCAGATGCTTTTTCGGAGCAATACAGCACGCCTATTCCCGTAGGGCCGAGTACCTTATGCCCTGAAAAGCAAAGGAAATCGCAGGGTGTTTTCTGGACGTCGATGGGAATGTGCCGTATCGATTGCGCAGCATCTACCAATACGGGAATTCCGGCTCGATGGGCTTCTTCGATAATATTCTCTATGGGATTTACTCCGCCTGTGACGTTGGACTCCCAGCAAAGGGCAAGCATCTTGGTACGGGGGTCGTTCAAAGCTTGAAAAAGCTTTTTCTTGTCTATGTCGCCTTGTGCATTGAGGGGAATAACCTCGAAGATGCCTCTTGCGCGTTTGCACGCCATCTGCCACGGGACGAAGTTAGCATGGTGCTCAAGGGCGGTGACGACGATTTTGTCATTAGGTCCAAGTATGGATTGCGTGCATGACGATGCGACGAGGTTGATGCTTTCGGTTGTTCCGCTTGTAAATATGATGCGGGTACTCGTCTTGGCGTTGATGAATTGCGCGACGCGGTTGCGTGCTTCCTCGTAGTCTGCCGTAGAGCGTTCCGACAGGGTGTGGATGCCTCTATGAACGTTGGAATTCCTGCTGGAATAATGCTTAATGATACAATCTGTCACTTCGCGAGGCACGTGCGTGGTGGCGGCATTGTCGAGATAGGCAAGAGCATGATTGTTGATTGTGGTGGCGAGGATGGGAAAATCTTTTCTCACCTGGTCGATGTCTATGCTCATACTCCTGTCCTTTCTTGTGCGACCTTTTGCAGTGCGGAGACGATGCGGGTGATTCCGCTGCGTCGGCTGCTGGAAAAAATGTCTTTCAACGCGGTTTCGTCTATGAGAGTAAAAGAAAAGGATGCAACTTCCGATGAATGACGGTTTTCGAAGATCAAGTAGAGGATATAGAGAATACCCCTTAGGATGAATGCGTCGCTGTCCGCTTTTATATGGATGCGGTCAAGTGAGTCTTTGGCCACGTGCATCCATACGTCCGATTGGCAGCCTCCGACATAGGTGTCATCGTTCTTCATTTCCTTCGGCATGGGAGGAAGTCGAGTAGATACGTCTATAAGATATGAATACTGGTTGAACCCGTCACCAAGATCGAGAAACGTCGAAATCAAATCTTCTTGCATCGATTCCATCGATTTCATGTCAATCAATTCTCCTCGATATGCATAGTCGGATACCAAACGACTCCAACACGATTCTATCGAGAAGCACATGCGCAGGTATTTGCGTATTTGCCCAAAAAATCGGGCCAAACTTCTCTCATTCGCACAAATACAGACAGGCTTGCTCCTTGCTACTATGCGGGTAGTTCGCCGGACGGACCCGTGTTTTCCCTATATCCAGACAAGAAGAAAAAGTTGAGGAAGGAAAGGAACACTATGTACGATCGGTATGAGATAAACAGGCCGGTAGACATGAAACTCAATGTCAGGCCTATTTACAATGCAATGGTTCATGATCTTGCCTATGAAGGGCCTTGCCGCTTTGGTGAAAAGGATGAACTGACGCATGAATTCGATGCAATGTCGGCTGAAGCTGGTTTCAAGCGATTCCAAGAACGCGTGAGCGCTATGGCCGACGGCAATCCCGACATCAATATGCTGCCAGCTGTTTTGGCTACTGTGTCCGATGAGTTTTCCTACAAAGAAAGCGTCTTCGACGAGCTGGGGCGGGATATAGGAACGGTGGATGCATTTTTCATGCAGTCCGTCAGTCCTGCTACAAGCCGTCTCTTGGGTGAAATGTCCCATCGATTCAACAAGCCGATCGTCTTATTCGCGGCATCCGGTACGATTACCGAAGGCAATATATCCCATATGCATCATCGGGGGTATGCCCATATCTGGGGCGCTATTTCTTGGAAGCAAGCAGCTCAGTTCCTGCGTTGTCTCAAGGTCAAGAAGGCATTGGAAAACACCCGCGTGCTAAAGCTTTTTCGCTATGAGTCGAAAAATTATCTGACGGACGATACGGACACCGATCGCTCATTCGGCGTGGAAGTGACGAATATAAACGTCCACGAGATGTTCGACATGATGGATACAAACGAAGAGGGAACGGGCAACTACACGTTGCCTTTGCGACAAGTAGCGAACATGGATGCAAAAGATGATGAGGAAGCGGAACGCGTGGCAGACGAGCTTATTGCCGAGGCTGACGAAGTGTGGATGGATCGCGAGAAAATCGTCAAGTCGGTGCGGTTCAACATCATGACGCGAAAACTCATGCAGCGATTCAACTGCAATGCCTTTACGGGTCAATGCAAGGAATGCTGTGCCACCACGCGCATCAATCAGGCCCAAGTAACGTGGTGCTTGGGCAATTCGCTCAATCATGAAGATCGTATTGCTTCGGCATGCGAAGGCGACATGAATGCTCTTCGAGCTATTACGGTTATGGCGTGTCTTGCGCGCAAAGCACCGTACATGTCGAATACCTCGCCAATCGTGGTCGATGAGGATGGCTCGGTTCTGGCCAGCGTGTGGTTCCAACCGAGCCCGGTGATTCAGCAGTATCCGAATGAGCTGTACTGCAACTGGCATGCTGTGCCAAGCCGAAAAATGAAGTTCGGATATGATTCCAATCAAAAATCTCCTTGCGCAATAGGACCGTTCACTTCATCGGAACGATTCGGTGCAACATTCCGGTACGATTTCTCAAAAGATAAAGGCGAGGTCGTCACGTTCCTTCGTTTCAACCCTGAAGGTACCAAGATACTGATTACGCGTTCCCATATTCTCGATGGAACAGGATATGAACGATATGGATGCCCCGAAGGCCTCTACTATCGTTTAAGCGATCGTGACGAGTTTTTCCAGAACCAGATAGAATTCGGATCTCATATGGTGATGGCCTATGGGGACTACGTCGGCGATTTGAAGGATTTCGCAAAGATAATGGGCCTGGAAACGGTTATCTTCACTGACGATTGATCGACGGGTCAAGGCCCTCGATATTTCTTATCGCGGGCCTTGATGCGGTTTGCCCGATATGGTCTTCTTAGAATCTGCAAGGCTTTCTTTGATGCCAATCTGTTTGGATGTAGCTAGGAGGTTCCCTTAACTCTCTAATGCCATTAGTCCAATACCCTCTTTGGCTAAACATCCGAGGGTATGCCGCTTCGATATCAGCATGGTTCCCCAATTTCCAATGCAGCATTCTCGCGCTTATGCTCCGTGAATCGAAGCGAAGGCAAGGAAGGGAGGTTGCTGCTTCTCGGGAGGGAGAACGCTGTTTCGGTGGGTCGTCATACAGGGAGGCTGTGGCATGCATGCTGCGGTCCCGAGGGAACATCGGTTGCAAGGGGATGAAAATGGCACGTAAAACAACAACGAAGAACAAGTATGCTTTGCTGATTTTTGCCGGATGCTGCTGTTTGGGGGCATCAGGCATGGCACTGGTCAGCAATCTTAAAGGCGTCTATCTTGTCGCAGGTGCGGCCCATATGGGTCTTACGCCTACCGAATGGTCGCTGTGGGGTGTCGCCGTCGGTATAGTCGGCATATTCGTATTCCCCATGTGGGGACAGCTTTTGAAGAAGCATTGCAGGGCATGCGTGACGATAGGGGCGATTCTGGAAATAATCGCGGTTCTGTTGTTCACGGTGGTGATCAACGTGCCCGGCATTATCCTGATCGGAATTCTATACGGCATCGCGCTTCCCGTAACGTTCCTATTGACGATCCCGACGTTGATCACCAATTGGTTCGCTCCGAAAGTACGCGGGCGGTATCTTGGCATCGCAATGGCCTGCTCTGGATTCGGGACGTTCGTCTGGGCGCCCCTCTTCACGTGGTTCCTCAACAATCTGGGGTATACCACCTGCTACATTATCAATGCGGTTTTCATCGCAGTGCTCATCCTTCCTTGGGCGCTTTTCGTATTCAAGTTCACGCCTGAAGAAATGGGCCTCCAGCAGTATGGCTACGATCCCGAAGAAGCTGATGCGGATGAGTCGGCTCAGGCATCGTGCGCGTACGGCATGGAAGCCAATCATGCTTTCAAAACCGCGGCGTTCTGGTTTATGTTCTGCGCTATAGGTTTCGTGTCCATCGGCATGGGATATAACTCCGTACTTGCCGCGTATGCGGGCGAGGCCCTTTCGGGAACGGATCTGGCTGCCAGCGCATCGATGCTGGGGGCGTGGATGATTTCTGCTGCCGCTGCCGGCAACTTCGGAGGCAAGGCTATATTCGGTTTCGTGAGCGATAAGCTTGGATTGCGCGCGACGACCTTCGTGTTCATCGTGGCGGTCATTCTGGCATTCCTGCTGTGGATCATCTTCCCGACCAGCGTTGTTCCCATGTTCGTGGCTGCGTTCTTGCTGGGCACGATCAACGGCATCTCGTCGGTAGGTAACCCGATGATTGTACGTCAGCTGTTCGGCGGGCTCAGCTACGAGAAGATTTACAGTCGTTTGAGCATCGCCAGTTCTGTAGTGGGCGGGTTCTCCACCACGTTCGTGACTGCTGTAGCGGCGGCTACGGGCAGCTATGTCACGGCTATGTGGTCGGGCGTTGTCCTGCTTGTCATCGTTGGGGCGTTTACTTTCTTGGCTACCCGGTATTTCGGGAAGCTCAAGTGGGATAAAACCCCGGAAACCGATGCTGCGGTCTCGACTGCTGTAGCGGAAGAATAGTAGTATCTTTCCTTATTCGCCGGAGCCGTTCGCCCTACGCATTGCGCGGCTCCGGTGGGTCGATGCATGCCGCCTCGACTAAAGGGCTGCGCGCATCGACCGATTGCCTATGCATTTATACGCAGGTGTATTTTCCGTCGTTTCATTCGAAGATGCAGAACTGGCAGTACTCGTGAGAGGTGAAATCAGATGGGTTCGGTAACGAAGGCCAGCAAGATCTCTCGGAAGCAAGCGTATTACCCGTGGTTGATTCTAGCCGGATGCTGTTGCATGCAGATTGGCGGCATCGGGGTATTCCTCGATTCGTGCGGGGTGTTCTACGTGCCCGCAGCAAGTGCTTTGGGAATATCCGTTTCTGCCTATAGCAAGTTTCTCTCGTTCTCGTTTATAGGGACGATACCGGCTGCCATCATTGCGGGAAACCTTATCAAGAAAGTAGACATTCGCTACCTGATTGGGGTCAACGTCGTTCTGACGGCGGTGATTCTCATGTGCATGGGGTATTACCCGTACATGTGGATGCGGTACGTTGCCGGTTTTATGTTCGGGTTCAGCGGGGGCTTTTATTTCATGATCATGACTCCCACGCTCATCAACAATTGGTTTGCGCGCAGAAAAGGCTTGGCAATGGGCATTGCGATGGCAAGTTCAGGGGTTGGGGCTGCTATTCTCTCTCCGTTAATCACCCTGCTCATCCAGAATGTCGGGTGGCAGCTTGCCTATGTGCTCACGGGGGTTTTCGTTATGGTTTTGATCCTTCCGTGGGCTGTTTTCGTTTTCCGCTTCAAGCCGGAGGATATGGGCTTGAGGCCCTATGGGTGGCAAACCGATGGGGCAGGCGGCAGCGTCGAATCCTCTGCTCAGTCGCACGAACGGGGCGTTCCGAGCCATATTGCCATAAAGACGGTTTCGTTTTTCTGCGTATGCGCCTTTATCGGCTGCATCGCGGTGTTCTCTACATACAACTCGTATTTGAATGCTTTCGGGCAGGCTCTCGGCTATTCGGCGCTTACCAGCTCGACGTTTCTTGCGGCGGTTTCCATCGGGTCGATGCTTGAGAAGTTCATCATGGGATTCTTGTACGATTATATCGGGGTCTACCGAATCATCTGGATAAACTGCGGTTTGCTGGCTGTCGGGTTGATCTTGCTGGGCACGCAAACTGCCCTTACTCCTCTATATATCGGTGCGGCGTTATTCGGAGTTCAGAACTCTCTTGTGGCGGTTCAAGCGCCCTTGCTGGTACGGGAACTGTTCGGTGACAGGGATTGCCCGCGGCTGATTTCCTACACGCGGGTAGGAGTAGGCGTCTTCGGTATGATCGGTCCGTTTATCGTCTCTGCGGTATTCGACGCTTCGGGTTCGTACCAACCCGTTTGGATGACGAGCCTTGGGTTCGTAGGCGCGGCAGTCGGGTTTGTAGTCATCGCCTATGCATGCCGAAAACGTTTTGCCAGCCAGTGGCGTACACCGACGAAAGACGAGGAAACCGCGGATACGCGCGATCGGCGGTTTCTATTCATTTAAGACGAATGCGGTCGTCTTCTCTAGCGAAGTGCCTGCTCTTTGGTGTGGGGGCCTGGATCGATATGGACGCTGACGCGAGTTGGGCCGAAGGCGGACGCGATATCGCGTTTCAATTCTCCTACGATTGCATGTGCGTCCTCGACCGTCATAGATGGATCGAGGGTTATGTGGAAGTCGACGTTCGTCATGGCTCCCGCCCTGCTTGTTTTCAGCTTGTGAAAATCGACAATCTCGTTTTGATGCGCTTCGATGATGCCTATGATTTTCGCTTCATCCGCGTCGGGCAGCTTGCTGTCGAGAAGAAACGATATGCCGCGTTTGCAGAGCACGTAGGCTTCCTTAACGATGAGGCACGCTACGACGATGGCGATTATGGGGTCGAGAATGTCCCATCCCGTTACCAAGGTCAATGTCAGACCGAACGCGACGCCTAAGGCGGCGTAGACATCTGTTTTCAGATGGAGCGAATCGGCTTCAAGTGCCATGGAATGCTCTGCGACGGATACGCGGTACAGCCTTCGAGAAACAAGCGTGTTCACCAAAGCCGAAAGCAACATGACCCCGATGGCCAGGCCGGCCTGCTCAATAGGCTGCGGATTCGTGATTTTTCCCAAGGCCTCGTTCAAGATGAATCCGGCTGCAACGAAGATGAGGACGCCTTCGGCAACGCCGGATACGTTCTCTATTTTTCCATGGCCGAACGGGTGCTCTCGGTCGGCGGGCATCGATGAGCGACCGACTGAGAAAAATGCGATCATCGAGGCGATAAGGTCGGTAGCCGAATGAATGGCTTCCGAAATGATGCTGATCGATCCGCTTAATATGCCGGCGACGATCTTGAACGCGATCAGCGATGAATTGGATACGATGGAGAGCAGGGCCGCTTTAGAGCTGGCGCTTAAGGTGCCCCGAGCTTTTTTGCTCGTGTCGGTGCGGGGGTCTCGTGCTTCGGGCATGAAATTCTCCTGTCGACGGTTTGTTCTTCGTCGGCTTCGCTATCGAGGCGCCCGTTCCAAAATAAAAAGCGTCTGCGGAACGTGTATCTGTCCCGCAGACGTGATGTGCGTCTGCTGCCGCTTTTGGGGCGGCCCGGCTCCATAGGCGCATTGCGCGGCTACGGCCTGATCAGTTTGTACTGTCGATCTCGAATACAACGGCGGGAACGTTATGCAGTGCAAAACGATTCCTCGCATTTCAACATATCGGCCGCGTGCTGTCAATGGGGGAGCGAGACATGTATTTTTGCGCCCGATTGTCAGAAAGTTTAGAAGCACGGGAGCAAAACCCCGGGTCCGATCGTGTTAAGGGTAAGGAGGTGGATAATGACATATATGAAAACCCAGCAAGATATGTTGCAAACGGCGATACGGCTTCATGGCGATGCCGTATACCGACTCGCTTTAAGCCAGATGGGGTCTCCTGCAGATGCCGAAGATGTGTACCAAGATGTCTTCCTGCGTCTTTTCCGGTATGAAGGCGGTTTCTCGGGCGACGAGCACATGAAGGCGTGGCTTCTTAGGGTGACTATCAATCGATGCCGCGACCTGCATCGGTCGGGGTGGATGCGCAGAAAAGCGGCGATCGACCCCGACGAGCTCGAGATTGAAGACGAGGGCGCTTTCGACCAAGACCTTTGGGAGATGGTTGCGGCGCTGCCCGATGCTCTGCGGGCTGTCGTTCATCTGTATTACGTCGAAGGATACCGGACTGAAGAAATCGCCCGCATTGTAGGGTGCCGGCCTGGTACCGTTCGCTCCAGATTGACCCGTGCGAGAGAGAAATTGCGAGATGCCCTGACTGTATCCCGTACTGATGAAGATTGCGAAAAGGAGGTGTCTTATGTCCCAGGACAAAAAGATGAAAGATTATGGAACGATGCTCAATTCAGTGCATGCGCCCAAGCGCCTGCAAGAAGATGTGATCCGGCGTGCGGTGATATCTGAGCGCACAGCCCATCCCCATTCGGCTCCCACGAGGCGTTCCCAGCCAAAACCTCGGCGTGTGCTGGTGGCTTGTGCGGCCTGCGTGGTGCTGCTAGCTGGATTCGGCGCCG
>Ga0062381_10000408_pt1 | contig 10829 bp, 10 predicted proteins | sample DOMMetBare1Fresh_2_FD_59506 | JGI IMG/M metagenome (GOLD analysis project Ga0062381, IMG submission 59506) | Wetland sediment microbial communities from St. Louis River estuary, USA, under dissolved organic matter induced mercury methylation -... | ecosystem: Environmental > Aquatic >... | reverse complement strand
AACATGAGCCTGCATTTGGTATTGGTAAAGACCTTGGTAGTAATCGTTGGGATTCATGGAACCAAAGTTCAGCACATTCAAGGCCAAACCGCCATATACACCTTCATCAATCGATTGATAGGTGACAACCCCCCAAGGAGCAGCATCTGCATCAAGATACAACACCCTAAGAAAATAAAGGGCCGTGATGAACAGCCATATCAGTAGTTCCATTTTCGGCGAGAGCCAAGTGAAATCCCGCACTCGTTTTGCCCGCATAGCAGCTATCATCTTTTTGAACAACGCACATCAACCTTCCGAAAATGGAATGTCGAAATAGCGCTGGGCAAAGCAGGTTTTGCTCGATCGGAGCAGCACTTCGCTCTTCCCATCGCGATTGACCACCACATGGTCGTCGGGAATCGCCCTGTTGTATACGCAAGCATCAACTCCCAGCGAAACATGATTGCCAATAGGCTCTGTCCCAACGATTTTCGCCCCGGCGCCACAGAAAAGCCCTTCTCCGATTACGGGAGATTGAAGCGACACGCCATCTTGCCCGGTATTGATGGTGACGTTCTGGAAGACCACCAAGAAATCACCGTAAGAAGCATTTCCAATGACTGAACCAAGCGGGTGGCCGAAAAGAAAATGCTCCGGCAGTTCGCACTTATACGAAACGAAAATTCCTGAAAGAGCCCTGTTCAAATACATAAGATGGTCGCAGACTGCTTTGTTTTCCGAGACATGCCATAAGCTATTCGAGAAATAATAAAGGAACTGTGAATACTGATCGGAGTGCAAATGAGAGAATACTGCCTCACCATCTTGGGCATACCCCCGTAACGTAATGTGCTTGAAGCACTCTTCGGTCCGAGACAAAGCGACAGACAACGCTTCATCTATATCGGGCGTATGGTAGCTATCAAATCCATCGGGAAAGAATATCTTACATTGACGAGCAACGTAGTCTCGTAGCTCACACATATCCAAAGATGCAATCATCGCGGCCCGTCCTTGAAGTTCAATCGTTCTTCTTCGTACACCAGCGGACCCTTTGAAGTCCAGTCCAACACAAGCCCTATGTATTCCCCTAGCAATCCAAGACAGAACACAATCACACTGGCAAAAGCGCATATGATAAGCATTGCAGCAACAACCAGCACAAACAGGTTGCCCCAGGCAATCGCCAAACAAAGCGCAACAACCCCTCCGACAAGCAGCGTCAATGCAACGATAGGAGCAGCCACCACCATAACGCGGATGGGAGTACGCGTAGCACCCGTAAACGAATGCACGGCTTCATCCAGATAGCTCCAGAAGCTGTAACTCGATACGCCTGTCTTTCGAGCTACTTTACGGTAATCGACAAGTGCAGCTTCGTAGCCGAATGCAACAACGGAATAGCGAAAATTCGGATTCGGATTGCCTTCGACCCTGAGGCAATCGACCACTTCTTTGTCATACAGTCCGAATCCCGAAACATGTGCATAGCGATCTTCTTTGACGGCCAGCCCCATCACCTTGTAATACAGGCTACGCAAAGCGAACATGCTCTTCTTCTCATCAGTCTGAGGGTTTTGGCCCCACACCACTTTGCTGCCCTGTTCCCAAAGTTCTATAAATTGGGGAATGAGCTCAGGCGGATCCTGAAGATCTGCCGCCAGCGTAACCGTAGCATCCCCCGTTGTCTGGAAAAACCCATAGGCACCGGAAGGACCAGGGCCGAAATTCTTAAGATTAAGAATAATCTTGAAACGCTTATCTTCGCGTGCAAAACGACGAAGGATATCTCGACTGGCATCCGTAGAGCAGTTGTCGCTTATGACAACCTCATAATCGTATTGAGGCATGGTGTCGAACGCGGCGAGAAGGCGCTTTCTCAGCTCGTCGAGATTCCCTTCCTCATTGAAGCAGGGAACGAACACGCTGATGAGCTTGCGCTTATTTTGATCAGACTGCACAAGCATTAGAGCCTTCCAATCATCAGTTCATCGTGTTCTTCTCGCGATATGAAGGGGTACATATCATCCAATGCAGGAGCCGTAAGCGTGCCATCGGGATTCATGCGACTTTGGAGCTTTGGTGTAAGCGGATCGTCAAGACGCTGGGCAACCTCAAGAACAACAAGACCCTCGGTTTTAAAAAGTAGGTCCAACGCATGAGGAAGCTCGCGGTTGCATCCGCAATAAAGATACTGGTAGCCAAAAGCAGCTGCCACATCCCGGAATGAAGGGAAGCTTACGCCGGTTTCAGCCGAGCAGCCCGTGCATACTCCGTCAAAGAAATTCTTGGCAGTCTGGCGAATAGCATTGTATCCATCGTTCGAAAAAACCACTACTTTGATAGGAAGGTCATGGTGCCTGATAGTCTGAAGTTCCTGCAAATTCATCATGATAGAACCATCGCCCGTTACGCACAGAGTATTCTCACCTGTGGCCAAGCAGGCACCGATTGCAGCAGGCAAGTCGTATCCCATAGAACCGCACGTATAGTTGGTGACGATTCGGTGTCCGGAAAAGGCTTTACCCACCTGCAGTTTCACTGCATTGGCGGTGTTGTTTCCCAGGCAGATATTGAGTTTGTCCGGAGCATAGCGGTCAAACTCTTGCCAAAACCGATACGCGCATACCCGTTCATCGGGATCCAACCCTTCCGCAGGAGCGAATACATCGAACCTGTCTTTCAACGCCTCGCAATACGCGCGCCATGCAGCGGGCACTTCAATCGAATCGCCCCATTGCATCCATCCTTGGAAAAAATCTTTTACATCTATGGAAAGAAATGCGTCAATCCGCAAGCCAGGTTTTTCGGCCTCGTTTGCATCGGCATCCACCATAATCAGTTTCGCTTGAGGCGCAAACGTATCTTGTGCGAACCCCGTCTGGCGGAATCCCAGACTATCTCCAACGGCAATGATCAAATCGGCATTCTGAAGAATGAAATTGCCCGTACGCGGTCCAATATTTCCTGAAAGACCGAAGAAACACGGCTGATCGTTGGCGCAGATATCCGCGACCCACGCCTCTCCCACACAAGGCACCCCGCATGAATCCATGAAACCAGGAAGCATGTCATAGGCACCGCCGCTTATAACACCCGACCCCAAAAGAAAGCACGGACGTTGTGCCTGCTTTATACTTCGAACAAGGTCCAGAAACACCTCTTGCGACGGCATTGAAGGAACAGGCAATTCATCCGCAGGGTACAAATCGTCTTCTTCTACGACCGCGCTTTGCACATCAAGAGGAATATCAAGCCATGAAGGACCCCTTCTCCCCTCCATTGCGCATCGATATGCCCTGATGATGCTTCGGCGGATTGCCAGGGGATCGACGATCATCTCTGCGTATTTCGTCATATTGGACACGCTGGGAATAATCTCGAATTCCTGAATTCCGCGGTACCGCAACGGCAGGCCCGAAGCAGATACCGATATGGCGTACCTCACTTGGCCGGATAGCACTATCATCGGCAGGCTGTCCTGCCATGCGCCCATAACACCGGTGATGGCATTGGTCGCACCGGGGCCGCTGGTCACACAGACCGCTGCCGGGCGACCGCTTATGCGAGCATAGGAATCAGCCGCCATCGAACAGGCTTGCTCATGATGGTTGAAATGCTTTTTCATGGAGCCGTTCAGAGCAAGGGCGTTGTCCAAGTACATAGCTCCCCCACCTACTACGGCGAAGCAGTCGTCCACGCCCAACTCCAAAAGGATTTCTATCGCAATATCTGCCACACGTTTACGCATGGTGCTGGTTCCTCTCATGCTCTATCTGCATAGCAATCCCCTGTTCGAGGGGAATAAATCCTTGGACAAGCCCTGTTTCCGACGACAGCCGTTCGATTCCAGGAACATATACGCGATTCCAACCATCGTTTTCGATGACAATACGCTCTTCTACACCCATAAGAGAACATACTATTCGGGCAATGTCACTGAGCGCAATTTGCCTTCCACTTCCCACATTGTAATCATGGAACGCAAGACGATGATCGACCGCATAGGCCAAGACATCGGCTAGGTCGAATACATGCATATAGTCGAACATGCAATCTTGACGTATCGTTATCGGCAGCCCCGAAAGCACGCATCTGATACAGTGGGTAATAAATTTCGATTCATGGTCGTAAGGGCCGTAGCATGCGAAAAGCCTGATGTTGTATACGTTTTCGCTCGCTTTGGCCAACTCGTTCATCAGGTATTTTGCCACCCCGTACCCATCCGAAGGCATTCGGGCAGCACCATCTTCTTCCGAAAGAGCATCGATGTCGTGGCTCTTGTCGAATTCCGCACCTGATCCCAGATATACCATCTTCTCAACCAAGGTGCGATGGGCATACAAGTTCAAGAAAATACGCAGGCTGTCTTCGAACATCGTCTGATCAGAATCCCTCTGAGGATTCTTGCACGGATTGGGATTTGCGGAATGGATGATAACATCCACGTGGTTTTCCTCAAGGTACATGCGAACGGCTTGCGGATCCATCAGAGCAAGATCATCGCGGCTTGGGGCAAGCACCATGCATGTGTGCGCCAGAATAGGAGCGACATTTCTCCCGACAAAGCCTGTCCCACCTGTCAGCAGCACGGTTTTCATTAGGCTAGATCCTCATCGCAAAGCGGCATGTCGGCTTTTACGTTGCGCGCCAACCTACGCCCGACGACATCGTCAAGCCTCTTCGGCTCGATACCTGTTCCAGGACGCTTGACCAGCAGATGCTCACGGCAAACAACATCGCCTGCCATCAGGTCGCAGGCTGCCACAAGACTTTTGCGCGCCACATGACGTATTTCTACCTCAGATGGCTGAATGCCTTTTTCCGACTGCCCGAACGCTTGCTCTACATGCCTGATCATAGATACCAGATGGGGCAAATCAGCCAGCTCAAGAGAGGCTCGATGATCGGGACCGGGCATATTCCTATCCAATGTCACATGCTTTTCTATGATGCATGCACCGCAAGCGACAGCCATGACGGGAATTTCGGTCCCGATTGTATGATCGGAATACCCGATGGGAAGCCCGTATTTTTTCGCAAGCGAATCCATTACGCGCATGTTAACGTCTGCATAAGCCGTCGGATAGTTCGATGTGCAATGCAGCAGGCTTATGTCGCCTGACGTCCCTGCATGAAGCCACTCAAGAGCTCCATCTATTTCTTCATACGTGCTCATGCCTGTTGAAAGAATGACGGGTTTACCGGTTCGAGCCACGGCACTCACAAGAGCTTGGTCAGTTATATCGCCCGACCCTATCTTGTAGCGGCCAACGCCCAGCTGTTCCAGAAAAGAAACAGCCTCGGTATCGAAGGGAGTTGCAAAGAACTCAATGCCCACCTGCGCACAATAGTTGCTGAGGACTTCCAGCTGGGCTTCATCCAACTGCAGTTTCCGCAGCATTTCCAATTGCGTCTCGGATGGCTCCATGCTGGCCTTCTGGTATTCGGCGCTTTCAGCCTTGCAGGAAGCAAGCAAATCGGCATGGAATACTTGGAACTTGGCAGCGTCGCATCCGGCTTGTGCAACCTGATCGATCATGCGCTTGGCAGTCTCAACGCTTCCATTATGGTTGCAGCCTATCTCGGCTATTATGAAGGTATGCGCCATCTTCATCTCCCATTGAATTCTATATCGTAGAACGGCTTGCCCATTTCTGTGTGAGGACCATCGAGGTAGCGTCTGATTTCCGCTAGAATTTTTTCTGACGCATGCCCATCCCCGTATGGGTTTTTCGCCGTTGCAGCAATAGCCTTGAACTCAGGGCTGACAGCCTGCGCAAGTGCGACGGATACAGCAGGAGCATCTGCAGGGCAGCTGATAACGCTTGCGGCTTGCATACGACCCTTCTGCCTGTCCCCGATATTGACCGTAGGGACCCCGAACGAAGGAGCTTCCAACAATCCGCTCGACGAATTTCCGACAACGACATCCGCCAAGCTAAGGGCCGTCAGATAGCGTCGAAGACCCAAGCTGGGAATCAACACGGTGTTGTTGTGGGCCGCAACGTAATGGGCAAGCTCTCGATTGATAACCACCCCGCCAGCATCCGCATTTGCGCACGTGAACAAAAGAGAATGATCTTGATAATTCTCTAAAGCCCGCAAAAGCATAGCGGCCTCATCCGCAGGCCCTAAGCTTCCCAGTGTTGTGGGGTGATACGTGATGAGGAAGAATGGGCGGGCGGAATCCAGCCCGACATCCTTGAAGAAATCCTCCCGGCCCATAAGCTCGCACGTGCGAATATTCTCTACACCGCACGCTCCCACATCAAAAACATGGGCGGGGTTTTCTCCTAGCTGGATAACGCGGTTGCGATGCTGCTGGCAGCTGACAAAATGCAGCGTGCTCATTTTGGTCACAGCATGACGAATACTGTCGTCGACAGCGCCCTCGGTAACTTCCCCTCCATGTATATGCGCTAGGGGAATTCGATGCATCATTGCAGCAATAGCCGCCGATAGTATTTCATACCTATCGCCCAGCAGCACAACTAAATCGGGGCGGGCTTGCGCAAGATAGGCATCAAATCCCAGCAGTTCCTCGCTCAAAGCGCGGTCTATATCCGAAGCCGTTTCGGCACTAGGCGTTATAGGAATACGCAACTTTATAGGAAACCCATCATCCTCGATGGCGTGAACCGTCATACCCTGGCGCTCATCAAAATGGGCACCTGTGACAATCAAGTCAAGATCCATGTCGTCGGCATCGGAAAGACGATGCAGAAGCGGAGTCAGCAGATGGTATTCCGATCGGCACCCTGTTACCACGGCTATCTTCCACGTCATCGAGTCCTCCTTTTCTGGAGGGCCCGTGCAGGGTTTCCCACCACCGTAGTGTCATTGGGCACATCCTGCAAAACAACGCTGCCGGCGCCGACAATACATGCATCGCCAATGTTCTTGCATGCGAGGACCACGCTGCCAGCACCTATCAGCGTACCCTCGCCCACATTGCTCGACCCGAGCAATGTGGCATGGGGGGCAACATTGCTATAATCCCCCACGGACGCACCATGCGCAACAACAGCGGAAATATTTACAGTGCAGTACGCACCCAAATGAGCCTGAGGCCCCACGTTGGCACCAGACAGCACTACCGCACCTTGCTCTATAGATGCGCTAGAAGACACGATTGCCTGTTTGCTGACAATAGTCGGAATAGAAAACCCCTGTTCGAGGTATTCATGCACAAGTCGTTTGCGCAACCCGCAGGGCATCGTCGACGTAATAAGCGCATACCCTATACCGCGGGCCAAAAATAAAGGCGCATCATCATCCGTCCCCACAACGGGAACACTGTTTACCAATGTTCCAACAGGAACAAAGGGGTCGAGAATACCCACCGGTTCATAGGATGTTTCGAGCAATAAATCGATAAGGGCTTTGCAGTGGCCCCCAGCCCCAACCAGAACGATACTTTGGTTTGCATGCATATGGAACATCAGCTTTCGATGTTGAATTGCTTGGCTACCAAATGCATCTTGTTCAGTTCACCGATGTCGATCCAGGCATTCTCGGATATAGGGAACACACCGACTTTTCCGCCCTTATCGATGCAGCGTTGTGCAATATCAGGAAAATCGATCGACTCATTGTCGCCGATCAGGTCAAGAATGCCTGGTTCAACAATATAGACACCGGTATTGACGAGTTTTGATATCTCGGGTTTTTCCCTCATACCCAATATGCGACCGCTTCGGTCGGCATCGACCACGCCGTAGGGGATGGCAACGTTCATCATTGCGCACACGAACGTAATGTCATTGCCGTCACGACGATGACAAGCATACGCACTCGAAAGGTCATCCTGTATCAAAATATCGCAATTAGACAGGATGAAGGTGGAGTCGATTTCGCCCTTCAGCAACGACAACCCTCCACCAGTGCCTAAATACCTGGCCTCTTCCATATAAACGGTGCGGTAGTCAGGATTAAGGTCGTCGAAATAAGCCCGAATCATGCCGGCTTTATAATTCAAAATAAAATACACGTCGCGGCAGCCATGGCGATAGAACTGATCGATAATGTTTTCGCTAACAGTACGATCGTCCAAGGGAATCAACGCCTTTGGAATAATCTTTGTATAAGGCAGCAAACGCGTGCCCTTGCCGCCTGCCATAAGCACCAGCGGCACGCCCTGCAACTTATTAGTACGGGGAACGCTTTCAGCAGTATCGAAAACCAACTCGATGAGCCGATGGGCCGAATCTAACAACGGATACGCAATGTACGAATGCATAGCCCGAGCTTGAATTATATCTTCTTTGGAATAGAAACAGACCGGATCGGAATTCATCGCTTCGTCGATGCATGCAGTCACCTGGCCACCATCAAGAAAGAACTGGCGCATATCACCATTGGTGAAAAGCCCTCGCAATACCCCTTTTTCGTCGACCACACCCACCGCCGGCCGGTTGCAATCGTGCATCATGCCAATAGCATCCCGAACAGTGCACCCGAAAGTTACCGCGTACTCGACTGACATGCCGATGCCTTTCTTTCTTGAATTCGCATGATCCAACCTTGCGAGCAAGTCCACTCGGCCATCATTTTTCGCAGCAAAGCAAAAGAAAGCAATTGAAAATTCTCGAAACGCTTCGAAAATATCCCCCAAATTGCCCTTTTCCATAGCAAAAGCAACGCCGCACCTTTTTGGTTACCTCGGTCGTCACGCTGGTGATTCAGCAACAAGTATTCTTTTACTCTTTGTACTCCAATCTTCTTAATTATACCTGAGCGTTAAGCCATTCATAGAAAAGCCTGAATAGTTGAGCCTGTTGAAGTACTTAGGCTTTAAGGAGTTTAACTTCTCGTTTCCAATGCTGCCAACCCTTCGAATACACCTGGCAAAAGATTGCGCAACTCTATGCAAATCCAAAATAAAACTAGTGATTCACAAAGATTTTTTAGTAGTACAAAAGCGTCCGCCGCTCTGCCCCATGAAATCAGGCCAACTAGCAAAACAGGCCGTCCGCTTGCGCGGACGGCCTGCATGTTTCTGGAGCCAACGAGCGGATTCGAACCGCTGACCTACGCATTACGAGTTATACGTAAGGCCAGTTCAGAGGCTATATTTACATATAAATACGAACATTTGAACGCTATCTAAAAACAGGTATATATAGGTGGTTTCATGCGCGTTGGCACACGGTTGGCACACGCTCGGTTCGCGTTTTAAGGGCTTCGCAAAAACCGAAAGAGAGAATGAAGCCATATGATCCAAATAGCCGATATGGGGGGCATATCGCTAGGTGCCATGTTTGGCCTATTTCCTCGCGCTGCATTCGCGTCGAACCAAACACCGGGAACCTCTAACGCTTTGCAAAATAAGATTGATTACGACGTGTTTCCCGCGTCGCTCTCGCGCCGTATCAGAGCTGAATCGGAAATTCTTCGAGCTTCACTCGAACTTTGAATAACGCCTTTGCTCATTCTCGCGCCCTCTGATAGCACATGGGCAAACCTTCCATGTGTGCCCATTATTCAGCCCTCGTGTACGGCAATGCGTCGGTCGGAGCCACTGAATAAAACGGGCTTGCACATGCCCCCAATGCGCGACAAGATAGCTCCCGCCGTCTCAGCATCGGCGTTCTTGGCGAAGTGGTCGGTAAGCGCACCGCTGTTGTAGTTCGTCGTGATGATCGTGGGCTTGTGCCCTGAACTGCGGGCGTTGATTATCTCGTAAATGATGGGGGTGCCCCATTCGGTCGCGTTCTCCTTGCCCAGATCGTCAATGCAGAGAACCCGTACATTCGAGTATCGGCTAATCACTTCGACCTGATTCTCCGTACCCGTAAAACACCCTTTTACCTCATCTAGTATGTTCTGCATGGTGGAGAACATGACGGGGCATAGCCGTGCCGCGGCATCAAGCAAGGCACACGCCTGATAGGTCTTACCCCTCCCAAACTGACCGGTTAGAAGCAAGCCTTTCGTGGTGTCAGCGTCGAAACTCTCGGCATACCGTTGCACTTCGTCGCAGCATGTGGAAAGCGATGCGTTGCGGTACTCCTTCGGTATACCCGCCCTCTTTATACGTTCTCGATATCGGTTCTCGCGCTGTATGGCATCGAAGGCATCGGCCTGTTCCTGCTGTTGAGGTGTGACAGCTGGAATACTAAAAGAGGTTGCTATACTCGCTAAGCTTTTCACTCTTCGCGCCTCCTTTCGGTGTTGGTTTTGCGTTCAGATAACCTTCGAACTTGCTCGACGAAAAGAGCGTTGAAGGCTGAAGGTACTTGCTCATCGTTTTATCTTCGCTCCATTCGGAGGATTTAGCGTCTATCACTGAAATGAAGTCTTCTTCCGTAAACCCTTCTGCGAACCGGGCGTTTATAAGGTTCCTCGTTTCCCTCGTGGTGGCTTTGAAGCTCTTTCCGGTCTTTTCGTTTAGATGGTCGATGATCCGAGAAACTGCTTCGAGGGAAACAACGGCGGGCTTGCCCGCTTTACCTTGGCTGTATTTATTTACATTACTTTCCTTTACTTTACTTTCTATTACTTTGCCAGCGGAATTTCGCCTTACTTCCGGCTGATTTCCGCTTGCTGGTTCATAAAGCCTGTTCACTTCGACAATCTCTTCTATAATGTCTGGACGTGAAGGCTTGCCCTGGTTCTTGGGCGAATCATGGTTGTTGTTTATCCACCAATGACGGAATACGTAGCAATCCAGTACGCGAATCAGGAAACCGCCATCAGCTAAGCTGTCTATATCATCCTGCGATGCGCCAACGCCCCGTGCCGTTTTCAGGGCATTCGAGACGATGCCGTATCCATCGGCTTCAAAAGCAAGTTGCACATAGAAAGCCTGGGCGGTTAAAGGCAAGTTCATGAACGCGTCAGAC
>Ga0062381_10000401_pt1 | contig 10939 bp, 9 predicted proteins | sample DOMMetBare1Fresh_2_FD_59506 | JGI IMG/M metagenome (GOLD analysis project Ga0062381, IMG submission 59506) | Wetland sediment microbial communities from St. Louis River estuary, USA, under dissolved organic matter induced mercury methylation -... | ecosystem: Environmental > Aquatic > Freshwater... | reverse complement strand
AAGCTGCGATTGGGCGTCGGCTTTCATATCATCGAGCCGCTGGTCGGCCAGATCGCCCGAAATTTCCTCGATACGCTGAGCCACCGTATCGACCGCATCTTTGTACGCGGTGCTGCCCGAAAAATCATCCTGCGCACCCGCAACCTTCACGTAGGTTTCCGTATACGGGTATCCAGCATCGAAGTTATCGTCGGTTACATACAGAAATTGCTGGATGGCACCTGTTCCCAGCGTTGTCGACCCCATCGTCACCGACGAGACGTATGAAGAGGAATGGGCAAGCCCCACCACGGTATAGGTACGCTCGGTCAGCACTCCGTCTAGATCCTGGGATCCGTACAGAACCTGCACCGTATCGCCCAGTTCGACCGGAGTGCCCATCACCCGATCGGCCGAAAGAACGCATTCCCCTGCCTTCGAAGGCCACGACCCCTGCGCAAGGACCAAGCGGTTCAAGTACCCGTCGTCCGAAGACGTCACCCGAACGCCATCGGACGAGCTCGCTTGGGCGGCTTGCACATCGAGCGTAGTGATGCGTACGGCGTACTGCTCGCTGTCGAGGGAAGCCATGGCATCAGCCGACCGCGAGGGCATAACCGCTTCCACCCCATCGACCTGCGCGATGCGATCGACCATATCGTCGGTAAATCCGGTGCTCGACAGCATCCTGATGTCGTACAGCGACGTACCATCGTAAAAATCATCAGCCGCAATGCGCATGTCGGGACCGGTCATGCGCAAGCCGGCGTAAAAACCGCAGCCAAGGGCCACGATTCCCGCAATCGCCAGAAACCGTCCCCACGACCCGCTGATCGCCCGGGTTATCTCCTTACCGAATATGCTTCTCATGCGCACCCGCCCGTTCTTTCGGCCGCATAGCACATGCGACTACCATTCCACCCCTGCCGCCTCGAGGGGATGCGCGTTGCATTCCATTGCGGCCACCCGGCCTTCGCGCACATGGATGACCCGGTCGGCTATCGATGTAAACGCCTGGTTGTGCGTGATCAGCACGACCGTACGTCCCGTTTCGCGATTCGTACGCTGCAGCAGCTCGAGAACCGCCTTGCCCGTAAGGTAATCGAGGGCGCCGGTTGGCTCATCGCATAACAGCAGCTTGGGATTTTTGGCCAAGGCCCGGGCAATCGCCACCCGCTGCTGCTCGCCGCCCGAAAGCTGCCCGGGGAAATTGGCGGTACGATGAGACAGCCCCACTTCAGAAAGCACTTCGGCCGCATCGAGGGGATCGGGGCATATTTGGCTGGCCAGCTCGACATTTTCGAGGGCCGTCAGGTTTTGCACCAGATTGTAGAATTGGAAGACGAAGCCGATGTCGTTGCGCCGGTACATCGTCAGTTCTTTCGGAGAATACGAGCTGATAAGGTTTCCATCCAGAAAGATCCTGCCCGACGTGCAGGTATCGATACCCCCCAGAATGTTGAGCACGGTGGTCTTCCCCGCGCCGGACGGACCGACGATCACGACGAATTCGCCTTGTTCGATGACAAAGTTCATGCCATCGACAGCAGCGACTTCTACTTCTCCCATATGGTAGATTTTCCGTACATCTTCGAATTCGACGAAAGACATGCGCACCATCCTTCACCTGCGATCGCGTCTGACGGCAGCCCCGCAGCCACCATGCAGACGTTGCAAGAACGTGTACTTCATTATCGCACAGCCATGCAACCGCAAACAAAACCGATTTCCTGCCGAAATAAAGAAGATACACAATGCGAACATCTGCATTCACCCATTACTGCACGTAGACAGCCTGGTCGAAGGGCACAGACAGGCGCGGACGTTCCTCCAAGCGAAATCCACGGAAGGGCTCGAGCGCGATGGAATATAATGCCAAGTGGAGAAAGAGCACGTGCAGCCCTGTTGCCGTGCTTGCCATACTGCTCGAACAGCTTTCCGATTCATCGAAAGGAACCCGCTATGCTGTATTCAGCCGAAGTGGAGCACATGTGCCCCGTTGCAAAGGGTGCATACCACGGACCGGCCCCCATCCCCGAAGAAGGCAGATGGGTCCAAGCGAAGGAAATCAAGGACATCAGCGGCCTCACGCATGGCGTGGGCTGGTGCGCACCCCAACAGGGTGCCTGCAAGCTAACCCTGAACGTCAAGGATGGCGTGATCGAAGAATGCCTGATCGAGACCGTCGGATGCTCGGGCATGACGCATTCTGCTGCCATGGCAGCAGAAATCCTTACCGGCAAGACTATTCTAGAAGCCCTCAATACCGATTTGGTGTGCGATGCCATCAATACGGCTATGCGCGAACTGTTCCTGCAGATCGTCTACGGACGTACGCAAACGGCCTTTTCGGAAGGCGGGCTGCCCGTCGGCGCCGGCTTGGAAGATCTGGGCAAGGGACTGCGCAGCATGGTGGGAACCATGTACGGCACCAAGGCCAAGGGCCCACGCTACCTTGAAATGACCGAAGGCTATGTCACGCGTGTGGCACTCGACGAAGAAGGCCGCATCATCGGATACGAATTCGTGAACCTGGGCAAAGTCATGCAGGCCGTCAAGAAAGGCACCGATGCCAACGATGCCATCAAAGACGCGACCGGCACCTACGGCCGGTTCGACGAAGCGGCAAAATACGTCGATCCGCGCGAAGAATAGGAGTTTGACATGCCATTGTTTGAAAGCTACGAACGCCGGATCGACCATATCGACGAAGTCCTGGCACCCTACGGTATCGACTCCGTCGAAGGATGCCGCGCCTTGTGCCAAGAAGCCGGTTTCGACCCCTATGAAATAGCCAAGGACGTGCAGCCCATCTGCTTCGAAAACGCAGCGTGGGCCTATTGCGTCGGGGCGGCTATCGCCCTGAAGTCCGACGTGAAAACGGCTGCCGAAGCAGCCGAGAAGATCGGCATCGGGCTGCAGGCGTTCTGCATACCGGGCAGCGTCGCCGACGACCGCAAAGTCGGCATCGGGCACGGCAACCTGGGAGCCATGCTGCTGCGCGATGAGACGTCCTGCTTCGCGTTCCTTGCCGGACACGAAAGCTTCGCTGCCGCCGAAGGCGCGATCGGCATCGTCCGCAATGCCAACAAAGCCCGCAAGAAGCCGCTGCGCGTCATCCTCAACGGCCTGGGCAAGGACGCGGCGCAGATCATCAGCCGCATCAACGGGTTCACTTACGTTCAGACGCAGTTCCATTACGACACAGGCGAATTGGAAACCGTCTGCGAGATTCCCTATTCCAAGGGCGAACGTGCCGAAGTCCGGTGCTACGGTGCCGACGACGTCCGCGAGGGCGTCGCGATCATGTGGAAGGAAGGCGTGGACGTGTCGATCACGGGCAACTCCACCAACCCCACCCGCTTCCAACACCCCGTAGCCGGTACCTACAAGAAAGAATGCACCGAGGCAGGACGCCGCTACTTCAGCGTCGCTTCGGGCGGCGGCACGGGACGCACGCTGCATCCCGACAACATGGCCGCAGGTCCAGCAAGCTACGGCATGACCGATACCATGGGCCGCATGCATTCCGATGCGCAGTTCGCCGGATCTTCGAGCGTCCCCGCGCACGTCGAGATGATGGGCTTTTTGGGTATGGGCAACAACCCCATGGTCGGCGCCACCGTGGCTGTAGCCGTGGCCGTCGAAGAGGCCCTGCACGCCTGATCCCTGCGCCCGTGCATGGATGAACGCTTCACCCATATGCGCATCGAGCGCCCCTCTAGAGGGGCGCTCGTTCGTCTGGACCTTCGTTGAACGCTTACCGGAAAGAACGGGAATCGCGACGCTCGACCGAACTCCCATCGATGGCGATGACTGCAACCTGCACGGGAATATCCTTGCCGCTCGCTTCGACCGCACGCACGACGGCAGCTTCCAGGCCCCCGCAACAGGGAACCTCCATACGCGCTACCACTATATCGCGTATCTCATGCTTCGAGCAGATAGCGGCCAGCTTCTCGGTGTAGTCCACGCCATCGAGTTTGGGGCACCCCACCACCGTAGCGCGGCCCCGAATGAAATCGCGATGGAACGATGCGTAGGCAAATGCCGTGCAATCCGCAGCGACAAGCAAGCTCGCATCGTCGAAGCATGCGGCATCGGGGTTGATCAATTTAATCTCGACCGGCCATTGGCGCAATGCGCTTTCCTTCACAGCAGGACCGGTGTAGGCCGCCGCCTCGCGCTCCTCGAAAGAAATGGCACCCTGCGGGCACTGGGGTAGACAATCGCCCATCCCATCGCAGCATTCGTCTCCGATCAGCCGCACCTTGCCGTCGATTAGGCCGAGCGCACCTTCATGACATGCATCAATGCATATCCCGCATCCGTTACAGAGCGTTTCGTCAATCTTGATGATCGTCCGTTTCATGATCATCCTTCCAGATCGGTTCCTGTATCGTGCTACCTACTCTAAAGTGTTTGTTTCTCCTTGTACGTTGTTTTTCAAACATTTCGATGGTATCGATACAGCACACCGCGACGCCGAACGCACGTTCATGGCGATTTGCCGATAAGACAACGAGACGGCCCACGACGCGGTAGTATGGTCTATCCAAGCATACAGAGGAGGATTCGCATCGTGACGGTCATGCTCACCTGCAAAGACATTCGGCTCGACTACCCGACCAAACACATTTTCGAAAAAGTGACCCTCGGTGTCGAATCAGGCGACCGCATCGGTATCGTCGGACGCAACGGCGATGGAAAATCCACGCTGCTCCGGGTGCTTTCACGGGCAGTCGAACCCGACGGCGGGCAGGTCATCCCCAACGGCAGCTCCACCATCGGCTTTCTCGGGCAGACAGACAGCTTTCTCGATGACGATGTCGTCAAAGACCAATTGGATTCGGCCACACCCGGTTTATGGAAGACGGACCGAAAAGCCCGCGCGGTGGTCGAAGCGCTCCTAGGCGATGTCGAGCCCACTGCGCACGTCGCCACGCTTTCAGGGGGGCAGCGCCGACGCCTCGACCTCGCGCGGCTGCTCATCGGCGACTGGGACATCTTAATGCTCGACGAGCCGACAAACCATCTCGACATGGAAGCGATCAGCTGGCTGGCGGCCCATTTGAAGAACCGCTGGCAGCGCAATGCAGGCGCACTTTTAGTGGTAACTCACGACCGCTGGTTTCTTGACGAAGTGTGCCTCTCGATGTGGGAAGTACATGATGGATCGGTCGATCCATTCGAGGGCGGATATTCAGCCTACATCATGCAACGCGTCGAACGAGACCGAATGGAGACGATGGCGCAGCAGAAACGCGAGAACCAGTTGCGCAAGGAGCTCGCATGGCTCTCACGCGGCGCCCAAGCACGGCGGAGCAAACCGCGCTTCCATATAGAGGCAGCCCAAGCCCTTATTGCCGATGAGCCGCCCATCCGCGACCCCCTTGAATTGAAGCGCGTGGCCGTATCCCGCCTAGGCAAACAAGTCGTCGAGCTGAACGATGTCTGCATGACCCGCGGATCCCGAAGTGTGTTGAAGGATATTACCTGGAACATCGGCCCCGGAGACCGCATCGGCCTCTTAGGGGCAAACGGCCAGGGAAAATCGACCCTGCTCGCGATAATCAACGGGTCCCTCAAACCCACCTGGGGACATGTGAAAATCGGTAAAACCGTGCACTTCGCCACCCTCTCGCAGCACCTCGACGAGCTGAAAGAAGTGGAACGCGACACGGTGCGCCTCGTGTGCAGCCGGTATAAAACGCAGTACGAAATAGACGGCAAGAAGCTTTCCCCCACAGCACTCCTCGAACGCCTAGGCTTCTCCCGCGATGAATTGCAAGCCCGCGTCGAAGACCTTTCGGGCGGCCAGCGACGGCGCCTGCAGCTATTGCTGACCTTGCTGAGCGAACCCAATGTGCTGGTCCTGGACGAACCGGGAAACGATCTGGATACCGACATGCTGGCCGTGATGGAAGACCTGCTCGACTCATGGCCGGGCACGCTCATCGTCGTCAGCCACGACCGCTACTTCATCGAACGCGTGACCGACGACCAATTCGCCATCATAGACGGTCATTTGCAGCATATGCCCGGTGGCGTCGATGAGTACCTGCACGCTGTAGAACAGCGTCATCCGCACGGCGACGCAAACACCGCATCTACCGTAAAACCAGCTGGTAGGCCAAGAAGCGAAACAACTTCGACGAATGCCGATGCTTACAAGCTGCGCAAGCAGCTCGCAAGCATCGAACGCAAGATGGCGACGCAGCATGCACGCGTAGATGCGGCAACAAAGAACCTTGCCGCCACCGACCCCTATGACTACGAAGCATTGGCCGCAGCCCAAGCCGATATCCAACAGGCTCAGAGCGTCCTGGACGAGCTCGAGGAAACATGGCTCGAAATAAGCGAGGCGCTCGAAGCCTGAAACACCCCATGTATTTTTTCGAATGGATATGAAAAAACGATACAATACATGCGCACCGTTTCACAGATAAGAGGAGAATCCCCCGTGTCCGATTTCACCGCCCGAGACATCGACGGCACCGTAGCCGTCCTCATCCCCTGCTACAACGAGGCCGTCACCATCGCCAAGGTGGTCGACGACTTCAAGCGGGCCCTGCCCCAGGCGGACGTCTACGTCTACGACAACAACTCGTCGGACGGCACCGGGGGCATCGCGCGGGAGCACGGCGCCGTCGTGCGCACCGAGCGGCGCCAGGGCAAGGGCAACGTCGTGCGCCAGATGATCCGCGACATAGACGCCGACTACTACCTCATGGTCGACGGGGACGACACCTACCCCGCCGAGTCCGCGGTCGCGCTGATAGCGCCCCTCGCCCGCGACGAGGCCGATATGACCGTGGGAGACAGGCTGTCCAACGGCAGCTACGGCGAGGAGAACGGCCGGGCGTTCCACGGGTTCGGCAACGACCTGGTGCGCTGGCTGATCAAGGCCATCTACCGCTACGAGTTCAACGACGTCATGACGGGCTACCGCGGCTTCAACCGGGTGTTCGCCAAGACGATGCCGGTCCTCTCGCCGGCCTTCGAGATAGAGACCGAGCTGTCCATCCACGCCGTGGACAAGCGCTGGAGGATTGCCGACGTGCCCATCGACTACCGCGACCGTCCCGAGGGCAGCTACAGCAAGCTGTCGACGTTCGGCGACGGCTGGAAGGTGCTCAAGTGCATCGGCAGCCTGTTCAAGGACTACCGGCCCATGGCGCTGTTCGGGTGGATGGGCCTGGCGCTCTGCATCGTGGGCCTGTGCATAGGGGTGCCCGTCATCGTGGAGTTCGGCGACACGGGGCTCGTGCCGCGGCTGCCCTCCGCCATCCTTGCCACGGCATTCGTGGGATGCGGGCTGCTCTCGTTCGCCTGCGGGCTCATCCTCGACACCACGGTGAAAGGGCACCGCAAGGACTACGAGCTGGCGGTCACCCAGGCATACGAGCAGACGCGCCGGGAGCGCAGGGGCTGAGCAGGATAGAGCAAGTTATCGTCTCCGGCTTTTATCGAAGAACCGGAGACGCCCCTTTGATACCCTCTCCTCCTTTGGAAAGGGAACCAGTGGCCGCATAGTACGGCATCGTCCCCCTTGCCTCGTCGAACCGATGGACAAAGTTGCCTATAATGTACGCTACTTCATAGGGGAATTGAGGCTTTATTCTCGTAGTCTGCGCACGTCGGCGCAGATCATAAGGCTTGCAAGCTCATTGACGACATCTTCGTAGCAGTCTGCGAAACAGCTGGATTTACGCCAAACACCGGTGATATCGTGCATAAGCGTGTCGCACGTAAGGGGTATTCTCTCAAGACGACGATCAAGTATTTCAGCTTCGACAGCAGACTGGTAGAGAAAGGCAATACCGCTGCCTTCTTCGACCAACTTTTTGATAAGCGCGATGTTATTGGTTTCAGTCACCCGCGCAAAATCCCACACTTCCAGATTCTGGTCGGCCAGAGCATGCTCGAGCACACCTCGCGTACCCGAGCCCTTTTCCCTCGTTATCAGATGTTGGTCCAAAAGTCCGTCGAATCTTTTCGGACATTCGTTTTGCACAGTTCCAGGAGCGCAAACCCCGATGAAAGGCTCCGTCGAAATAGTTCGATGACCATATCGGTTCTTATCGCAAAACCCTTCTATAACGGCGCAATCGATAGTGCCTTGGTCTACATCATGCAACAGCCTGGCCGTGTCGGCAATGTGGATAGAGACCTGCAGTTCATCATGGGCTTTCAGGAAACATGCAACCGACCGCGCAGCCATGCATTCCCCCACCGTCATGGTCAGTCCGAGAACAAGATGCTCTCGGCATTGATGCGAGGCGGACATCTTCCTTCGGAGCATATCGTCATCCGATTTGAGGGAGCGCGATGCATCACGAAGCATGACCCCCTGGTCGGTCAGCCGAAGCTTCCTGCTCTGATAGATAAAGAGCTTCGTGCCGTATCGGTCTTCCAAAAACCTTATATGCTGCGAAACAGCAGGCTGGGTAATATGCAAAAGCTCAGCCGTCTTGGTGTAGTTGAGCGTGTCGCAGACTGAGAGAAAGGTATCGATACGGAAATCCTGCATATATTATTTTTCCTTATCAATAGATAACTATTTATAATTTCAAATTCTATCTGAATTCTGGGATGATGCAATAAGAACATGGAAGAAGGAATTCAGTGAGCACATTCATCAAACAGGTACCTATTCCCACAGCAGGGATCGCCCTCAGCTTGGTATCGCTGGGCATCCTGCTGCGTCCCTTTTCGACCGTCATCACCTATGCAGCCGCAGTATGCTCGGCTGCCCTCGTCGTTTTGCTGGTAGCGAAAGCCCTGCTTTATCCGCGTCTGGTGAAGAACGAACTGCAGAACCCCGTTGCCCTCAGCGTGTCGGGAACGTTCTTTATGGCAATCATGCAACTTGCCTCTCTCATCAGCCAGACCGCGATCGGTTTTGCCATCTGGTGTGCAGCTGTTGTCGGTCACCTTGTGCTTATCGGGGTTCTTTCTCTGCGGATGCTTCGAGCGTTTCGATGGGACGATGTCTTCCCCACGTATTTCATCGCATATGTAGGCATCGTCGTCGCGACAGTGACAGCACCGAGCTTCAACATGTACCCGCTCGGACAAGGTCTTTTCTGGATGGGATTCGCCTGCTACATCGTGCTGTTTGCTGCAGTGACCTATCGCGTTGCAACCATCCCGCTACCAGAATCAGCTCGCCCGCTCATCTGCATATACGCTGCGCCCATGAGCCTGAGCCTCACCGGGTACCTTTCCTGCTTCGCTGATCCGAATCCTGTATTCGTCGCATGTTTGACTGTACTTGCCCAAGGATTGCTCGCATTCGTCGTCATGCAAATCCCCGCCTTGCTCGTCTCGTTGCGTGGACGGTTTTTCCCCAGCATTGCAGCGATGACGTTTCCCTTTATCGTAAGCGCTACAGGATTAGGGAAAGCGTACTCGTTCTTCACCGCCCGAGGCTGCATCCTACCCGATTTCGTCGGAGGCGCCTGCGGTATCGAGGCGGCACTCGCTATCGGTATGGTTCTCTACGCGGTGGTGCGCTATGTCGGCTATTTCCGTCAGATACATGTGAAAAAATCCGCCCAGAGCGAACCCGTACCCGAATCGACTTCCGTCTAACGACCTCGTTCGGGCTTATGCGGCATCAGTGCGATTCAGCAGGGGCGCAATGGCGCGCAGGATGATATCGCCGATAGTTTCGGCACCACCCGCCCGATACAGAATATCGGCAACCACGTTCCCTTTGATGCCATCTGCATCGATCCCGCTAAAGCGCACGCGGACGCCCGATGCCCCCAGCTTGTCATGCAGAACCTCGTCCAGCACACCGACAATATTCGCAGACACCGCATCGAGGTCGGCATCTGCAGGAACCAAGAAGGGCACGTGCACATCGGCAGATTCTCCAATATTCACAAGCGAGTTTTTATTCATGAGGGAATTCGGCACCAGGTGTTCTTTGCCGCCCGAATCAACAATCGTAGTATGACGCCAGCTCACATCCACAACCCTGCCCCGTTGACCCAGCACCTCGATATACTCATCAGGTTCAACCAGTTTCCCCAGTGAAACCTGCAAACCACCGATCAGATTGAGCAAGGTATCCTGAAAGCCCAAGGATATAGCGATGCCGCCAACGCCCAGGGCAGCTACGAAACCTGTAACATCATAATTGAAGCACACGCGAAACAGCATCGCAATGCCCATCAACCATATGCAGATACGCGCGATATTAGCGAATATCGAGCTTGCCGGAAAAGGATTGCTCGAGCTGTGCCCGATACGGTTGATGAAATGAAAGACCACACGTTCGATTGCCCAGGTAATAAGCAATATGATGATGGCAATCAAAACCGTTTCGGCGAGAGGATACTGCTCGTGCACCATTGTCAGGACATCCATATCGCTCCCATCTGCTCAAAGAGCCTATTGCAGGTAATCGCGCATAACCACCCGATACGTTGGCATTATGTTTCTATCCTAGCATGCGACAAGGGAAAACGGTAGCATTCGGACGAATCCTCCTACACCGTGTAGAACCACGACACGGCATCGCCATCTGAAAGTTCGAAACTGCTGCATGAAGCAGCCGGCGTCGACCCATTGACCGCATACAACCAGCCGCTGGCGCCGCCGTGCTGCTTTTCAGACAACGTGCCGATTGCCGACACGTACATCCCATACTGACTGCTTCGCGCAGTCACGTCGAAGCCGGTCGCTCGCAAGGCATCGTACACGGTAGAACCTCGCGCAAGCACAACCGTTGCCGTCCCGCTGACGGGATTGCCCACCGATGTGCTCGAAACAGACACGGATACGGAAATGCTCGAAGCCGGCGTAGGCGTGGTCGGCTCGGGATCCGAAGCAGCGGGGGCCGGAGAAGCAGCGCTTCCCGTTCCCACATCAGCCGAAGCAGCAGATTCTTCCGTCGAAGAAGCCGCAGATGAACTCTGGCCGTCTCCGGTCGCCGGAGATTCCTTGC
>Ga0062381_10000398_pt1 | contig 10971 bp, 12 predicted proteins | sample DOMMetBare1Fresh_2_FD_59506 | JGI IMG/M metagenome (GOLD analysis project Ga0062381, IMG submission 59506) | Wetland sediment microbial communities from St. Louis River estuary, USA, under dissolved organic matter induced mercury methylation -... | ecosystem: Environmental > Aquatic >... | reverse complement strand
CGTAAGGAAATTCCGAACTGCCCTGTAAACATCATCGTGTCAAAGCTGAACGTAGTCAACGAGATGCGCGGTATGTCAGTAGAGGACTTTATCAAACAGTCCGTTATCATGCATGACCCCCGCATTACAGCGGCGGACTTTGCAAAGCTGACACCCGAACAGCTAAAGGAACGCAAAGCCGCATCTGATAAAGCACTCGCCCGTCAGACTAAGAAGTAAACACAAGCCGCAAGGCTACACCAATTAACTGTCTGACCTAACGGACGTATACGGGGAGAAAGTGAGCTACATATGAAACTGCACGAACTGGCTACCTCTAAGCTGACTCTTACATTTGGACACATTAACCCCGACGGTATGACTAAGCTTGATATGGACACCCTCATTGGCAAGGATGTTACCATTACTGACTTTGATTTTACCACAGACCCTAAGACACAGGAAGCTTTCGCTGTTATGACTATCAAGGAAGCCCCGAACTGCTTTGTTTTCTGCGGCAAGGTTCTTACCGATTTGCTCTCAGCGGTAGCCGCCGACGAGGAAGCACACAACGAACTTCTTTCCGACGGTCTGAAAGTCCGACTCAGTACTGCACAGGTCAAAGACAGTAAGCGCACCTATACTAAGGTTGATTTGGTAGATTGACTATGAGCGCCGCTACAGACGATTTATACAAAGAGTTAAAAGCGGCAACTAAGCGGGCTAACCAGAGGTTAGTCCGCTTAGAGCAAGCTGACGAGATTTCGTTTGCATACAAACACGCTAAAAACGATATTAGGAATGTATTAGGAAAAGATACAGGGCTACCCCGTTTTGAAGTTCGCAAAGATATGAGCTACGGCGAACTTGAAAAGCGCTTGAAATATGTAAACAAGTTTCTTAACTCTGCATCCAGTACACAAAAAGGCATGAAAGCTGTTATAAAAAAGCGCGATGCAACATTAATGGCTCGCTACGGTATCAAGAATGTTTCTGAACTTCACAGAATATTTAAAGAAGAAGATTTTGACAAAGTAAAGGAACTGTTACCAAGTACAATGGTAGTTCAATCTATTAGTGATGCTATTAATGAGGGTATGAGTGCTGATACCATAGAGGAAAAGCTAGAAATATTGTTGCTTCACTCTAAAGACGAATATCTCATCGACAAATGGCACGAACTGTTAAAGCAAAAACCCGTAGAATTAGAGCCGAACCCCTTTGAGGGCGTTAATGAATTTGGTGAAGATATAGAATAGGGGTGAAGATATGGAACACTGGAAAACAATAGATTTATCTAATTTTTTCAGTGTTCCAGTGCGTAACAGGCAAATAGTATATGACGATAACATTTATACCCTAGACTTTGAAACAACTAGTATATACTTTGACGGTCAACAATATACTACGTTTGATTATGACAAAGACCCCTTGTATTATCAGCCCTTGCAGAAATACGGTATACTTTATATCTGGCAATTTTCATACAATGATAAAGTCATTTATGGTCGAACTTTGGACGAACTATTGGAGTTTCTAACGGCACTGCGGAAGCGGGCAATAGGACGTATTATAATATACATACATAACTTAGCGTATGAGTTTCAATTTCTACGAAACATAATACATGATTTCAAAGTGTTTGCACGCAAGCCCCGCCACCCTATTAAAGCTTACAGCGAAAGTCTAAACATGGAGTTTAGATGTAGCTTGATGTTAACTAATATGTCACTTGCTAAACTTTCTAAAGCTTTAAATTTACCAGTAGAAAAACAGACGGGTCTACTTGATTATAATAAGCTACGTCTACCTTGTACAGATTTATTCCCCGATGAGCTGAAATACTGCGAATATGATTGCATTGTATTGTACTATGTAATACTAAAGTATAAACAAGAGTATGACCATGTATTCAACATTCCGCTAACACAGACGGGAAAACTGCGGCGGGTAGTGAAAAAGAAATATGCGGGTAATACCCGTTATTATAAAAGATTGTCGGAAATGCTACCGACTACATACGCAGAATTTAACACACTTTGCCTTGCATATTCGGGCGGCTATACTCATGCTAATGCCCTTTATACAAGTCAAGTATTAGACACAGTTTACAGTATGGACATTGCTTCAAGCTATCCGACTGTAATGGTTTCTGAACTTTTTCCCATGTCGAAATTTGTAAAAACTCGTATTACTAGTTTAGACCAACTAAGCGACAAAAATGCTTATATAGTTGACATTACATTTACAGATATTAAAGCGGTCTGTTCTTGTGTTTATCTTTCAAAGTCGAAAGCGGTCAAATTATATGACTGTATAGAGGATAACGGGCGGGTGGTTACATCCAAAATGGCACGATATGTGTTAACAGATATTGACTTAAAGATAGTGCATCAGGTTTATAAATTTGACTACACTATTAATGAGGTATATGTAGCATACAAGGAACGCCTTGACACTACATATGTACAGTATGTTTTACAGTTATATGCAGATAAAACTGTATTCAAAGGAGTAGCGGACAAATCAGATTTATATATGCAAAGTAAAGAATATATAAATAGTCTGTATGGTATGTGTGTTACTAATACGATTAGGGATGAAGTAGAATTTGGGGATGATTGGAGTGTAAAACCTTTAACCGTAGACGATGCAGAAAGTAAGCTAATTAGTTTAACACAGAAACATAGAACATTTTTAAATTATGCTTGGGGTGTATGGGTCACAGCTTATGCCCGTTATAATCTCTGGTCGGTTATGTTGCAAATGTCTGATGATGTAGTTTATTGTGATACTGACAGTATAAAGTTTGTTAACAAGGACAATTTCAAATACTTTGAAGCTTACAATAAAACCATAGTAGAGAAGCTCACAAAAGCAGTAGAGTATCATGGGTTAGACAAAGAACTTATAAACCCTATTGACTCAAAGGGAAAACATAGACCATTAGGCGTATATGACTATGAGGGTGCATACGAAAAATTTGTGACATTAGGCGCAAAAAAATATGCAGACCTCAAAGACGATGAACTTGAAATTACAGTGTCTGGGGTATCAAAAAAAGGTGTATCAATTCTAGGCGGTGACATATATAAATTTAAAGACGGTCTAACTTTTGACTATGAACACAGCGGCAGAATGATATTATCTTATAACGACAATCAGCCCGAAATGACATTGATAGATTACACGGGTAAAGAGTATCATGTTATACAGCCCTATGGTATCAACATGATGCCGACTACATATACACTAGGGCTTAGTGTTTCGTATGAAGATTATTTAATCAGTTTAGCGGGGCAGAGTTCAACACATATGTCACTAATAACAGGAAAGGAAGATTTACCGAAATGAAACAAGTCTATTATAGTTCAGCAAAAATTAACTCTTTAGATTGCGAGTATAATTTAATAATTGGAGAGCGTTCAAACGGTAAAAGCTATGCAAAAAAGCACGATTCTTTAGAGGATGCCTATAATGATAAGACCGAACAAAGCAAGTTAATATATTTGCGGCGGTGGGATTTGGAACTAAAGGCAAACATGGTAGAACAGTATTTTGCAGATGCCCCCGTTAAATCTATTACACACGGAGAATATGATTGTATCATCTGTATTAGTAAGCGCATCTATTTTGCGCGTCGTGATGAAGATACAAACAAGGTAATAAAAGGACGGTTAGCGGGGTATGCAATGGCGCTGACCGCTGATGAACATTACAAAAGTGGTAGCTACATAGATGTTACCAATGTTATCTTTGAAGAATTTATTAGCAATCAGACCTATTTACCTAAAGAACCTTACAGACTACAGCAATTTATATCAACAATAGCCCGTAGAGGTCGAATAAAAGTTTGGCTAATAGGTAACACCATTTCGCGCATATGCCCCTACTACACAGAATGGGAACTGCGTAACATTCCTAGACAGAAACAGGGAACAATAGACATATACGAACATACTACAGACCAAATTGACGAAAACGGGGAACAGATTGTCATTAAAATAGCGGTAGAATATGCCGCCAATTCTGGCAATAACGGTAAGATGTTTTTCGGTAAACCTGCTAAAATGATTAATAACGGGGCTTGGCAGAGTGAAGAAAAGCCGCATTTACCCCGTCGAATAGAAACATATGAAAAACTATATGAAATAATAGTAGAGGTAGTAGGCTTCAAATTCTATTGCAGATTTGTTACAGACAAAGAAACAGGGGCGCACTTGTGGTATATAGAACCTAAGACCACAAGAATTAAGGAAGATAGTCGGCTAATTACTGACAGGGTTTTAATAAATCCGTTAGCAACTAGAGGGTTTATCCCCCTATCCCCTAAAGAAGCTATAGCCTTTAACTACTTAAAACATGGTATTATATTTTACTCTGATAACCTAACAGGCGGGGACTTTGAAGCTTGTATAAAACAATTGTTGACAAAATGATTACAGGGTGTATACTCTAACTAGGAAAATATAACTATTTGTTATAATTACAAAATATGGAAAGTGAGGTCAGACAATGGAAAGTATAGACAAAATTTCAGCAGATGTTACCCCAGCACCCGCAACAACTAACCCCGATAGCGAACTAGTGACGGAGCTACTCGGAAAAGTGGCAGAGCTTCAAGCGGCAATTGTTGAAGTTGTCGAACTGGTTTCTAAAATACAGGTAGCAGAAACCAAAGAAGAACCAGACCCCGAACCAGACCCCGAACCTACAGAATAATAAAGAAAGTGAGGAATACATAACATGAAAGTAACACAGGTTTACAGCATTATCAATGCAGTTAATCAGCAGATGCAAGGCGAATCAGCCGTTGCGGTAGTTGACCTTAGAGGTCTAGTTCAGCTTGGTGACAGTGTTCTATCCTCAAATGACAGCAAGGATAAATTTCTCAATACCCTAGTTGACCGCATAGGCAAAACTATCATATCTCAGCGGGCATACTCAGCCGACGTTCTTTCGCTGATGAATGATGCTTTCGAGTTCGGCGCAATCTTGCAGAAAATTTACGTCGAACCCATAGCGGCTACAGAGTCCAAACAGTGGAATTTGACAGACGGTGTAGGCGTTGACCAGTACGTCATCGCAAAGCCTACTGTGCATCAGAAGCTTTTCAGCGACATGGTTTCTTGGGAGTTGACCGTTACCATTCCAGATGTTCAGCTTAAGTCAGCGTTCACCGATGCCGCACAAATGGCGGCGTTCATTGATGCTATTTTCCTATCTATGCGTAACAGCATGGAAATGAAGCTTGAAAGCTTGGTCGAAATGACCTACTGCAATTTCATCGGCGAGCGTTGCGTAAATACCAAAATAAACAGCGGGCATACAGTTATCAATCTGCTTACAGATTATAACACGCTGTTTACAAAGGAACTGACCCCCGCCCTTGCAATGGCAGATACAGAGTTTTTGAAGTTTGCTTCAATGACAATCAATATGTATCTTAAGCGCATGGGCAAAATGTCAACCCTGTTTAACTCAGCGTCTTACAAGCGTTTTACCACCGCAGAAAATGCGCGGGTGACAATGCTTATGGACTTTACTTCAGCGGTGACTACTTATCTACAATCCAACACATACCATGATGAACTGGTAGCACTCCCGAACTACAATGAAATTCCATACTGGCAAGGAAGCGGCACGGCTTATGGTTTTGCTAACACAAGCAAAATTGTAATTACCACATCTGACGGCTACAATGTCACGCAAGACGGCATAGTCTGTCTTATTTCTGATGTTGAAGCTCTCGGCTTGACCGTCGATAATCGCCGCAGTAAGTCGGCGTACAACTCGCGGGGTGAATATACGAACTTCTTTGAGAAAGCAGATATGGGCTATTTCAATGACCTGTCAGAAAACGGCATTGTCTTTGTAATAGCGGAGTCGATAGCTACACCCGTACTTCATGCGTAACTGAAACAACACACTAATAATGCCCCCTTTCCCTTGTGGTTAGGGGGCATTAATAAAAGGGGGAAAACATGATAGAGCAAGTTTTAACTGTTCTCGGCGCATTTTTTGGCGTTATGCTTGGTATGCTTCCCTATGTTATAAGTATTACAAAAAACATAACTCTACTGACTGAAAAGCAAACAGAAAACGACAAAGAACATGAGCGTTTATGGTGCGCTATTAATAAAGAAAGTGTGAGTAAATGAAATTAATTGCAAATGGTATTGACTGTGCTACCCCGTTGACGTTTGAATCTGCACAAGCTTTACATAGTTATGGTTATAACATTGCTATTCGTTATCTAGTTCCAAAGAGATTTTCAAAACGGTTAACAGTCGGTGAAGTACAGGACATAACCGATAATGCTATGCGTATTGCAACAGTATATGAAACTACCAGCACTACCCCAAAGGGCGGATATGTGGCGGGTGTAGCTGATGCCCAAAGTGCGCTTGACTGCGCTATTGAATTGAGTATACCCGCGGATGCTTGTATATATTTTGCGGTAGATTATCAGCCCCAAAGCACACAAGATATGTATAATATATCTAACTATTTTATAGGTATTAAATCAATTATTACTACTTATAAAATAGGGGTCTATGGATGCTATGATGTAATTGAATGGTTATATCGGCAGAACATTTGTAAATGTTACTGGCAGTGTATGGCTTGGAGTTTTGGAAAAATTTCAGACCATGCTACCATGTATCAGAAAACAAGCGGACGGGTAATAGCGGGGGTCAATGTTGATTTGGACGAAATATATGTTGATGTAGGTTTCTGGAACTATGCCCCTGTAAAAGTCAACAGTGTTAATACTATTACAGCGGTAGTCAATGGCATAGAATCCCCGCTACACAGCGTATTAATTGATAACGAGAATTATGTAAGATTGAAAGACCTTGCAGATATTGACCTTACAGACCCATTTACAGCATCATGGGACACTGAAAAAAGGCAAGTAATAATTACAACAAAGGGGGCTTAGACATGAAAGAAAAATTCATAAAGCTAATTGATGTTAAAACAATTGTTACATTTGCAATTGTTGGCACTGTAATAGCGCTAGGGGTAGACGGGCGCATTGAAGCTGATAAAATATATACGTTAGGTCTAATGGTGCTTAGTTTCTACTTTGGCACGCAAGCTATAAAAAACACGGGGGTGTAATATGCCAATCACAATTTATAACAATGCAAGCGACAAAAAAGTTATAGGCAAAACCCTTACACAGGTTAGCGTAGAATCCTATATTCTGTTAGACGATTGCTCTATTATTAATCCTCAGTTAACTATGAAGTATGCAAGCGGCGTACTCACGGCAAATTATGCTTACATAGCAGAGTTTAACCGTTACTATTTCATTGATAACGTCACAGTGTTAAAGGCTTCAAGATTAAAGCTTGACCTGTCTATTGATGTTTTAGAAACGTACAAAACACAGATAAAAGCTTTAACCTGTATTGTTAAACGCAATGCTAATGTATTTAACAAATATTTGGATGACCCATATTTTCAGTCATCAGCTAAAAAGCAAATACAAACAAAGTCAATTGCATCTGGTCAATTTTATCCTAATTCCCTTTCAGATGCAACGCCTTGTTTTGTGTTGACTATTGCGAAAGGATGATAACAAATGGCATATACAGTAACATACTCAGACGTAAAAGATAAATCTAACGCGAAAAAATATACTGCACAAAATCCGTCAATTGCTTCTATAATAAAACAATTAAATGATTTTTATAGTGCTAACGGCGAAATTAAACTAGAGGGAATGACTAATCAAGGGCTAGTGTGTTGTAAATTTTCTACAGGGTCAAGCGGGGGCAAAGCGGGATTAGCTAATATCGGTACAGGCATAGCAAGCGAATATTATCCTACTGGCTATTATGCTAATATTGAAATTGGCACTTCTAAACTCATAGCTCATGTTAAAGTCACACAGGTTAAAAATATTACAATTAGTACACCCTTTATTTATCCGTTAGTAAATAAAACGGGTGCTAATTGGAATAGTAATTACCCCTATTTTAGTGATACAGTAGTATATAGTTTAGCCGCATGGAGAGCCGCACATGATACAGACTATATTGTAACGGGTATTGACTTCTATGATAATACTAATGATACGTCAATATCCGTTACTAATCAACGAACCAAATTTACCCCCTCTAATTTAATTTATAACTATGATGTTTATCAGAATATGTCTTTTTCTAGTGTATCAAGAATTGACGGGAACATGATTGGGGACGGACAGGGGGATGCCCTGTACCCCTTATACAGAAACTTTATTGAATCTATAGTCAATAATGGTTTTCAAGACTCCCCCTCAGTATGTCAAGTATTTATAAATAGCTTACAGACAGGCGCGTGCTTATATGCGGGGGATGCCGTAAATACTAGTTGCGGGGCTTTAGCCAATAACGGGCAATGTCTAAAAACCTTTATTAGTTTAAACGCTTTGACATTCTGGTTAAATTCTATAGGTTTACCTTTTACTTACAGCGTAACAGAAGCAACTAGTAAACCAACTACAGGGTTTACAGACTTTGTTCCGTCTGGTCAACCGTCAGATACTACGGGCGGCGGGTCTGGTACTGGTAACAATATGAACGATGATATTATACAAAATTCACCCAGTATTACCCCCGTATCATCTTTTAATAAGTGTTACGCTATGACACAGTATGAACTAGGAATATTATCAACTTACTTATGGACTAGCACATTTTTAACAGATATAAAATTACTTTTTAATAACCCCGCAGAGGGTATTATATCTTGCAAAATGTTTCCATTTTCACTAACGGCACACGATAGTAACCATGTCGGTGCAAGTGAAGCTCTAAAAATAGGCAATGTTACAACAACGGCAATGGGATGCCCCATATCAAGCGGGTACAATGCTTATTTTTCAATGGGCAGTATTACAATTGATGAATACTACGGGAGTGCTATGGACTATGCCCCTTATACTACAATTCAAATATATTTACCCTATATCGGAATTAAAGACCTAGACCCTGCGGAAGTTATGAACCGTACAATATCTATCACATATATAGTTGATATATCTACAGGGGCAATCATAGCGGAACTATGGAACGGCACACAGCTATTGTATACATTTGAGGGCAGAATGGGAATAGATATACCTATATCGTCAACAAATGCGGCACAGTTTGCAACTTCAATGGCTTTAACTGCTCTATCGGGTGCAAGCGGTATTATAGCGGGAGTAGCGGCAGAAAATCCGTTAATTGTTGCGGGGTCTGTTTTATCTACCGCAAAGAGTGTAGCGGGCAATCAGTTTCATATTAATAAAGCGGGCATAAATTCCCCGTCAGCTGTATTATATATGCCCCAAAACCCATATATAATATTTGGTAGACCTATACAGTCTTTAGCATCTACATTCGGTGCTACACATGGTTTTCCCTGTAATGTATCAAAACAATTAAGCACATTAACAGGGTACACAGAAATTGAGTCACCAATACTAAACAGCATATCAGCAACAAAAGACGAATTAGAACAGATTAAAAACTTACTTGAAACGGGGGTAATATTTGCATGACAAAAGCAATGAGTTATGATGATATTCTAGCGCTTACAAAGGGGCTATATCCTGTCAATGATGTAGCAACGGGGTGCTCGTACTGGATTAGAACACTTACCGAAAAATGTTTAGGTATGTTTACCTATGACGGACTCCCCGATAGTCTACCAGTAGACGAAATGGAAATTAGACTGATACAGCGCGGCTATTGCGTAGTATTTAAACATTCTACAAAAGGAATTGTTACTTCTTACGGCGGTCTAAGTAATTTTGATGAATACTATCGCCCTACTATGTTTGTATATGCACAGCCTGTACTTGGTAGCGGCAATTTAAAATTGCATGAAAAAGCCGCTATTATATATAATTCACAGGTAGACATATTACAGCCTGTAGGATTTTATGAAATGATACGCAGATACGCCCGAACCCTTGCAGACATTGAAAGCAGTCTTAATATCTGTACTGTAAATACTCGCAACACTACATGGGATGTTGCTAATAGTGAAAATGTCGCAAAGTCAGTATATGAAGCTAGAATGAAACAGGAAAAGGGCGAATTTGGTATCATTACAGATATAGGGTTAATTGATAACTTCAAATCGCTACCTGTTTTACAGGGCAAAAATGACAGTATACCCGATTTGTTAGCGGCGAGAGAAAGCACTTTGAGAGCTTTCTATCAAGAAATAGGCATAAGAAGCGCAACGCAGAAAAAAGAAAGATTGATAACTGATGAAGTATCTAGTGACACGCAGATGCTAATAGTCAATCAAGCTGATATGTTGCGGCACAGACAACGGGGCATTGATGAAATAAACAAGCTTTTTGATACCAAAATAACGGTAGACATAGCGGAAGAATATAAGCCCATTAATCCAGAACAGGGGGACATAATTAATGACAATAACTGAATATTTCGGCGCACCTTATAAAATTATGACTGATGTACAAGCCCCTTTATATACATTCTTTAGCGTTCCAGAACTCCGTCAAGTTGAAACACTTCTTCAAAACCAGTACGGATGCAGAGAAATATATTTTTCTGATACAGATACGGCTTTAGAAACTCGCGTATTGGCGGCAGTAAAAAATCTATTTGATAACCAGACATATTGTTGGACTAAACAGAAAGCTAGTTTATCTCTTGCCTACTCGCCTTTTGAAAGAACTGACGTAGTAGAAACTGATACAGAAACAAACAGCGGCACTGATACCAAATCTAATACTATTACAGGTACAAGCTCAAATACTCTTACCCCCGCTACTAAGTCAACTACATCCAACAGAACCTATAACGACAATACAATGACAGCCGTTGAAGAAACGGCAGATAGCGGTACATCTACCAATACAGGCACTACGGGCGGCACTAATAGCGAAACAGACACATTCGGACACATCATATCAAAGAGTCATACTATTACAGGTAAAGAAAACATAGACTATGAAGCAGTCATTGAATCTGA
>Ga0062381_10000393_pt1 | contig 11047 bp, 12 predicted proteins | sample DOMMetBare1Fresh_2_FD_59506 | JGI IMG/M metagenome (GOLD analysis project Ga0062381, IMG submission 59506) | Wetland sediment microbial communities from St. Louis River estuary, USA, under dissolved organic matter induced mercury methylation -... | ecosystem: Environmental > Aquatic >... | reverse complement strand
ATCGGAGCAGCTACGGAGAAAGCTTTTGAAAAAGGAATGATACTAATTGAGCCTAATAATTATTCCGAATGTAACTATAGGTATGAAATCGCCGAAGATACCGCTGAATTATTGGAATGGTACGCAGAGCAGGAACAGGAGGGGACGAAATGAATAAGATAAAATTAGAAAGTATAGACGAATCGGAATTACGCATTGATACAAGCACAAAACGGCTTGGAACAGTTAAAATAACTCATGTTCCTAGCGGATACAGCGTGGAAGAAACGTCATGTATAGGTCAGGTAGATGCATATAATAAGGCTCTATTAGGGCTTGAAGGCGTATTAAAAGTAGCTTCAAGAATGAATGAGTGTTCGGAATGAACCGCACCGAAACAGTCCTAGTCCTAAACGGCAAACTCGAAGGGCGTTATGCGGTCGTGGCAGACATATCCGACATGGGAATAATCGTTGAGTGCGGTGGACAGTGGGACGTGGTGCAAGAGGGAGATTTGAAAGAGATTGAAAGAGGTGTATTTTATGGAGTGCATGATTAGCACAGAACGAATACCGTGGAATGAGGCGATGTTAAATATTGCGAACGGAATGGCTTGTTGTTGTACGCACTATTTCGGGACATCGCATGAATCTAGATACATTTATAAAAAGGATTCAATGGATGTGATAAGGCATTTATCTGATACGGAATGGAAATTTACTGACCAAGTAATGGATTGCGATGATATTTTAGAGGGTGTATGGCAGAATTGTTCGCTGATTTCAGGGCCATCCGAACTCCAAACCCTCCGTTCGAAAAATGAAAAGTTATTAATTGAAATTGAATCATTAAAGACATCAAATGCTGTTATGAAATTTTGTTACGATACTAAAGAATCGGAAAACACGATTCTGAGTGAGAGAGTGAAGGAGCTGGAAAAGTATAACGAAACGATTAATAAGCATATTGAAACAATTAGAAAAGAAAATTGCGAATTAATTTCTGAATACAACTATTATAGAGATTCATATGATATCGTTAAAGACGAACTCACCGCCTTAAAGAACTCGAAAACTGTATTTGTTAGGAGGAAATGATGAAAGTTAAATGCGATATATGCGGTAAAGAAATAGATTTATCGGTAGAAATATGTAATTATAATTTGAATACTGATAAATCAATGCACGTACATTGTCAACTCGAAGAATCCGTTAAAAAAATGCTAAATCAAGCAGCATCAACAGAGCTAGAAAGAGCAAACTCACTCTATCCGCAATTTCACTCAGCGCATGAAGCCGAATCAGTTTTAAGGGAAGAGCTAGAAGAGTGCGCTGATGAACTAGAAAGCATACAGGAAACATTAAAATATTTATGGGAGAATATAAGGTCTAACGATACAGGACAGCAACAAAGTGCCTTGAATCAGCTTAAACGATGTGCTGAAAACATAGCAATCGAAGTGAACCAGTTCCGAGCAATGTGCGAAAAGGCACAGGCGTTTTATGATAAGGAGGGCGTGGAATGAAAATATACATAGCTGGAAAAATAACAGGTGATCCGAATTATAAAGTTAAGTTCGCTCAAAAAGAATACGCGTTGAAACGAGAAGGACATAAAGTAATGAGTCCTGCAATTCTTCCAGAAGGGTTCGACTACGAGGACTACATGAAAGTATGCTATGCCATGATTGATACGTGTGATGCTATTCTGCTACTTCCTGATTGGCAAGAATCTAATGGAGCTGTCAGAGAAAGATATTACGGGTGGGCTACTAAAAAGATTATGCTTGAAAACGGTGTGGTCGAGGTAACAAAATGAGAGCCGTAACAGTTATGGTTAATTCGTGCAGAAACTGTCCGTATTACGCAATAATAAGTGAGGAATGTCATTGCACATGGTTTGAAGAAAAACTCGATATAAACGAACGTAGCGTGTCTGAGAGGTGTTTGTTTCCGAGTGTTGAGGAAGGAGAGAAGGAATGATTATATATATCGGTTGCTTCATCCTCGGCACATCCCTAACGGCGAATCTGTTTCTAATATATATGTTAAGCGACAAACAGGACGAAATCGAGGACATTCACGAGGAATACATACAGGAAATAACAGACATTCAAGAGCGACACGCCATAGACATTCAGCAACTAGCCGAAGCGTTTCGGAACGGTGATGATGTGGAGATTAGAGTTAGAGAGGTGAATTAGATGGCTTGCGATAACTTCGACTGCGGTGTCTGCCATAAAAACTACCCATCCATAAAAATAGTAGCACCTGTAACGTGCGATAAATGCCCGAAAGAGGCAGAGTGTAGAAAGGGGAAAGAATGAAAGTTATCCGCTCAGAAATGGGCGGTTTTATTTTGAGTTAATTTATGATATAATTATATTACAGAGTGAAAAGCGTTCCACCTTATGCCTAGTAGCTCTGAATAAATTATAAGGATGGTACTAATTATGAATGAATTAGTAAGACTCACCACTCAGGACGTTTCAAAAGCGATACCAGTAGTAAACAGCAGAGAAGTTGCCGAACATTTTGAGAAACAACATAAGGTAGTTTTGAAATCAATCAAGAATCTCATGGCACAAAATGGTGCCGTGAAAACTATGTTTACTGAATCTGAATACATTTCAGAACGAGGAAGACTAGAAAAAGAATACTCAATGAATAGGGATGGTTTTAGCTTATTAGTAATGGGATTTACAGGTAAAAAGGCTTTGGAGTGGAAACTTGATTATATAAAAGCTTTTAACTTCATGGAAAAAGAACTTATTGCAAGAATAGAAACAAGACATTTAGGTATTAATAATAGAAAACTGCTAACGGATGCTATTAGAGATAAAGTAGACGAAGGAACAACATTTAAAAACTTTGCTTATAGCAATTATTCAAAACTTGTTTATAAAAAAGTGCTAGGCGAAACTGTTAAATCATTCAAGGAACATAATTTAATACCATTAAAAGAAAACGTTAGAAACTATATGACGATTGAACAGCTTGAAAAGATACAGGAGATAGAAAGTAAAATCGCTACTTATCTTGAAATAAGAAAAGACTCAGGAGAAACGGATAAACAGATTTATGAGGAAATAAAAAACTACATTAAATAAAAAAGCAACCGCCCTGCATTACGCTAGGCGGTTTTAAATTTATGGGGTTTTATTATCGAGTCTTTCAAGATAATCTAAATGCCGATGAACTTTGTCTTTAAACTCAGCCCATTGGTCCTCCTTGATGTACATATGAGGGCAATCCTTACCTGTTATGTCGTAGTGCCTTAACAAGTTTTTAACCTGTAATTTATGTTCTCGGAGCAAACTACAAACTAAATTGATCGTGTGTTCTTCTGTTTTCTTAAAATCTCCATCTGAGTTCACGCACATTTCAATTCCGATTGTAAACCAGTTCGGGCTATACGCACCTTCCATAAGCTTTTTACCTACTGGCCTGTAACTCGTTGCTCCTACGTGATACGCGACTTCATCATCAGGAATGCACTGAATTATATTCGAATCGTCAACTATGTAGTGAGCAGACGCGCTACGTGACGTTGTGTTGAAGTAATTTCTGTTAGCAATAGCATTAGCTCCCTTGCCTTTGTTCGCTGTCCAATGGATTACTATGGCCTTTAATTTGCGTAAGTGTTTTTTCGGCCTGTTATGATTGGTAAGTAGTTTCTGTTGAATAGGAATCATTTTACCACCTTCTTATCCGACTTAGTAAGAAATCCTACAAATGCGCCGACAATCATGTAGGTTAATTCCTGATTGCTAAAGAAGAACATTGCAGCAGTCAGGACGATTACTAACAGTGTAAATGCGTACTCTCTTTCTATGAATTCAAACATATTACCTCCTATTTCATAACTATAGCCATAACATAATTGATTATAGCCATCAATATTCCACCTCCGACCAAATAACCGAGCCAGTCCCATTTCTTGCCTTTCTCAGCTTCTAATGTTTCTAGTCGCTTATCAATTCGATCAACGCTTTTTTCAATTTTCCCTATGGCGTTCATAATGTTTTCATATTTATTATCCATGACAGCACCGACTTTCTCAACTTCTGATATGCGTCGTGTGCTTTCCCTAGAATCATCCTCGATTGAAGCCATCCGTTTTTCAAGTGAAATAATTTTCTGCTCTAGCTGTCCGTGCTGTGTGCATTGTTTGAAATCGTCCATATTAGCAACCATCCCTTCTTGTCTTTGGCTTCTTGGATGGTGCTTTTGGTGCCTTTGGTGCTGGTTTGATTCTAGGCGCACGTGGCGCGCGTAGTTTTCTTGCTTTTCTTTCGGGCATTTTCAATCACTTCCTTTATTTTGTTACTTCCATTTTATTATAATCAAATGATTCACGATTGTAGTGGTTTATACAGTCCGAAACGGCATATGTAAGAGATATTATGACTAGCGTAATGCAGAACCATTTAAACATCCTCTTAACGCTGTCTATCGCACTCTGTGAAACCTCTGCTTGCTTGTCTATGTTTTCGCTCATTCGTTCCGCTAATTCAATCAATTTACTCTCAATATCCATTCGTTCACCTCTTATTATTTTGGATAGAACAGGGGAGTTATTCTCTGCCCCTGTCCTCTCTTTCAGTATATTCCGTTATGGGATATATTTCAAGGCTTTAATTTTTTCTTGAGAAATTCAGCTTTTGTTTTCTCATAGTTCATATCAACTACTTTTTTGAGATACTTTGCCTTGTTCTCGTCTGTCATGTTCTTGTATGTTCCGTTTTCCATGATTGAATTGAATACTTTTAGATTTCTTTCGCCCATATTCTTTTGAAATGCAACCTTTTCTTCAATCGTAAGCTTGAGCGGTTCGCCTTTTACCGTAAATGATGAAGGAGCAAGTTTCGGGAATACGTTCTTCTCACCTGTGGCCTTGTAGACTCTGTATGCTTCTTTTATTCCAGGCGTTGAATTTGCACCAGAAGAATAATATCCGGGTGAAAGGAAGTTTTCAAACGACCTTGCAACGACTCCACGACCTTCTGACTGTTTAATTTCTCTACCGAACAAATCAACTTTAGCCGGAAGTTTTGTGCTTAATAGCGGAGTTTTGGCGATTAATTTAGGCCCGAGTTTACCGCCTGTCTCTCTCATAGTTGGGTCTATAACTCTTGTAATCTGTCCGCCTATAGTTGGAGTAGCTAGCCCTGTTGTTCCTTCTGCAATCGTCTTTCCGAAGCTTACGGCTGGAGAATAACCTTCCATCAATCCTGTCAAGCCTTGAAGCATCGACATATTAAAGAACGTGTTTCCGGCCGATTCTGCGGATCCTTCGAGCTGTTCTGTAAATGTTTTCTTGTCTTTTCCGCCATTGTAAGCATCTGCTCCGATTGCTAGTAATGCGCTAATAGGTTGAGCCCAGTCGAATGTATACGATTGACCATCGACATTAAACGAGTAAGGCTGACGGCCTATTAATCGTTCCACAGAAGCAACCTCTTTATCTTTATCTGGTTTGCCTGTAATAAATCCGTTCTTTGCTCCGGCGTACCCAAGAGCCATTATACCTGTCCCTGTTAGTCCCCTTGCGAGATTATCAACGAAATACTTCTGGTTGAACGAATCACCTTTTTTACCGAGCTGTGAAGCTGCTTTTATGAATCCCCCCGGTGAATACTCGAACATCTTATCCAGTATGTTTGCAGGAGTCTTTGTAAATGGAAGAACTGTATTAGCAAAGGCTTTATAAATTGTCTGCGCGCCCGGATATTTCGCAAGTGCTTTAGGGTCTTTAATCCCTGCGAATATTGCAGCAATGGCCGAATCTTTCTGCAAGGTTTTTTCTAGCGCGTATAGTCTAGCATCTTCTGTCATTTCTTTGGTGATTTCTTCAGTCTTATTAATTTTCTTCAACTGATTTATCCTAGACTGGAAAGCTCCTTCATAGAATGGTCTGTCGCCTAGCTTTAAGGCATTGCTAACAGTCTTATCTAATGTGTTGAGCGTATCGTTTATAACCTTGTTAATACCTTTCATTCCTTCGCTATCCCAAACCTTGCCTTTCGGAATTTCAGCCTGTCCGCCTGTAGGTGAAGTATCAACGCCCGTTCTGATATCTCTAATTTGTTCGTTGAATCCTTTTTTCAGTCCGCCTAGATATCCGCCTGCCATAGTTGTTGTGCGCTTTCCTGTTTTCAGCGATACCAGTGTATCTATAGCTGTCGCTGGCATGTTTTTGAACCCTTCCGCACCTTGCAACAACAAATTTCCTAAAGTGTTTCGAGCAATCAGCGTTTTTGGGTTTAATAGCCAAGAAATCCTTTGAAGCGATCTAAACTTTTCAACGAAATCCGCCGGAACTTTATCTGCAATTAATTCTTTTACCTTGGCAAGTTCAGCTTCTTTTTCGAATCCATCCGGTAACTTCTGATAGTTCTGCATTCCTTCGTCAATCTTTTTCATATCTTCGACTGATAGAGTAGCTTTTTTCTTAGGAAACTTTTTGTTGACGTTATCCACAACCTTCTGTGCAAGTGTCAACATACCCTCTGGTGTCCTTGTGTATATCTGGTGTGCCTGTACGACACGCCCAGCCTCTGTAGAACCTGTTTTGCGTATCATGTCGAGCGTAGGCTTGACCTGTGAATAATCACCTGTCTGACGAGCCTTAGCAAGAGTATCATTTTTCAGTATTTCCATTGAAGTAACAAAATCATCGGATGTAAAAGCTTCTTTGCTTCTTAGTTTTGCGAGTTCTGCTTCTGCTCCGTTTTGCGCAAGTCTCTGTTTTGCGTTCGCCAATGTTTCTGCATTTGCTTTCGGAGTATAACCGCCCTCATATTCGATATTTAGATTTTCGAGTTCTTCAGGAGTAAAAATATCTGACTTTGGTATAGTATTTGTGTATAGTTTCGACTGTTTCTGTGCAATATCGCTTGTAGAAGCTATGTTTCCTGTAGCTTTTGCTATAGTAGGTTTTGAAATAGTTTCAGGTTTATAAACCTTTATCATTTCTCCATCTCGGTATTCAGTCTTTAACCATTTGATTTTTTCCCAATAAGGAAAAGCTGATTCTGTCATTCCAACAATTTTTAATTCTTTTCCAGTTTCATCAGCATAATTTTTTAGTTCATTTACAACTTTAGTTCCTAGACCGCTACCGCTTACACGTTCGCCTAAATCACTTGATTTTTTTGTCATTATAATAGGCAATTCAATGCTCGTAGCATCTTCTTTTATTGTAGTTTGAACAGTTACTCCGTTATTTGAAAAAGCGATTTCATCACCCATGTAATAAGGACTATCAACATCAATTTTTTCAACATCTGTTTTTAATCCGGTTTTGTTTTTAATATAATCAACTGCGTTTGTTTCGGTTTGCGCTTTTGCTGTTGTTTTGGTAGCTGTAGGCGTTACGTTCGCTTTAGCCACGTTTTCGCCCTTCGGTAGTATTTCGCTACCAACGGATTGTTTTAACGGCTTAGGAGCGATTGTAGAAGGTTGGTTTTTACGGAGTGCGTAGGCTTCGGATAATGTCGGTTGGTTTACGTTTGTTCGTTCGCCTTTAGGGTAGGTTATTCCAACTTCTGCCTTAGGAACTTCAATGGTTTTTCTAATAGAAGGAGTTTTCCCAATTCCTACAGCCTTTTTCATTTTTAGATCACTACCGATTTTTGATAACGGAATTTTAGCCTGCGTTTTTTCTAAATTACTAGCAAGTTTGTTTATGTCAATTCCTAGTTCTGGTAAAATTCTATCGACTTCTGATTGCCTTAGCTCATTAGTCATAAAATGATTCTGAATTTCTTCAATTGCAGAATTGTATTCATCAACCGCTTTAGCATAAGGTTTATTTGATACATAAAGTTTATCGGATTTAGGAATGTTAATTTTAGTTACTGTATACTTTCCACCTTGAATATCTCCGACCTGTGAAGGTTTTATTATAGAAGGTGTAGTTTTTAATGTTGTTGAAGTCCCTTTTGATAGCTGTAATGGTTTTGCATCAGCTATTACATCTGGTGTCTTAATTTCATTCGAAATCTTAGCGGACTTTTTCAGCAAGACACCATCTTTGTAGATTTCGCCGTTGTCCATGACTTTAAATCCGTTCTGCTCGAGCTTAACCTTAATCTCGGGAGTAACTACTTTCTTGCCTATAATTCCAAGTAGCTTGTTTAAGCCTATATCAGCCCCAACATTCAATCCAAAAGCAATCGCCATATCTTTAGCAATCTGCTGTGCGTTTTTGCCTTCCACACCCGACTGAACGCCTTGCATTCCAGAACCAACCGCACCAGCGATAATACCTTTTTTAACAATTTGTTTCGCACCAACTTTAGCAAGATTTGAAATTGCGCCTTCTCCAGTAAGTGCCGTTGCTGTGCTTCCGAGAAATTCTCCCACGTTGTATGGGGTTAATTGGTCTTCCGTTATTACTCGTTGCGTTCCATCCCTTAACGTTACGGTTCTTTGTTGTGGAGTTCCTTTTAGTTGCTGAATACGCGCCTTTTCTTCTGGTGATAAGCTTGCTTGGTTCAGGTTAGATGTAAGTCCACTGGTTGCACCCAATATACCAGCCTGCAATGGATTTTGTGGGTCTATAAGCTTTCCTCTTAATCCAATCTCAGAAGGCGTAGCTTGTGGTACTCCGAACGCTTCTTGCTGTAGTCTTTGCAAGAATGGAAGTTTCATTTTGTTCTGATTCTGCTCGGATAATCCGCTTGTAGTTGGCGTGGTTTGCTTGCGGTTTATAAGTTCTTGGAGTTTCTGTTCGTTCGGTGTCGGTGCGACCTGAGTCAATGGTTTCTTTTTCTCGTTCTGTGCAATCTCAATTTGTTTCTTTGTCTGTGCCTCTACGTGTTTAACAATCGCTGTCTTACTATGATAGTATTCAGCTCCTGCATACTTCGCTCTGTCGGCCTTGTAGTCGTCTAAAATACCACTGTGGTTAAGCTTTCCGTTAGCAACCGCATAAGACCAAAACGCCTTTAAATCTCGCTCGGTCATTCGACTGTACAGGCTTCTTGCATCGGATGGTTTTGCATTCGCTACCTGATAAAACAATCGAGCAGCATCCTTTTTCTTAGGTACGGATTCAATCGCTGTATCGAATACGGTTTTATATTTCGGTACTGCTCTTTCTTCATCAAATTCTAATCCTGTTGATGGGTCTTTAATCTTAACGGTTGCGCGTTCGAATGTAACTGGAACGAATCTTTCATCTGAAACAGTTTTCTTGAAATCGCCAATCTTATTCTTAATAACAGGACCCGGAGTCATTTCTTGAAGATTCTGTTGCTTCTTTGCGGTTGATTTAAACTTAACAGGTTTCGCTACAGGAGGTTTATATTGTTTCGTAGCTTGAAGATTAGTCTGTGCTTTTTTAGCAGCTTGAACGCTTCCGACTGCTTGTTTTTTATTGGTATCTAGCTCTATAGCCATATGTTACCTCCTATCCGAATATTGAAAGTCCGCTAGAGTCTGTTTTCGTTCCGCTTGAACTCGAAGAACCCTTGCTGCTCGAACTTCCTTTTTTCCTAACCGAGTTCTGCAATTTAGTATTCGCTATAGCTGTTTTTGCTTTTGCGGTTTCGTAAGCCTGCAACGCCTTCTTCTCTGCTAATTTTTGTGCCGCTGTTTTCAACTGTATGTTCTGCAAATCTAACCATTGCTTATATGCGAACTCTTCGTCATATTTCGCCCTGTTATAATCCTGCTCAGCCTGCGCCTGTTCTTGAGCGATTGCGTCCTGTTCCTGTTTATATTTCAACGCTTCTGCTGTAGCCTGAGCCTGCTCCTGTCTCTGCGCCTGCTGTTCTGCCAAATTCGTCTGAAACTGATAATTCTCTTGCGCAATCTGGTCTTGTCTAGCCTTTTCAGCTAGTGTCTGAGCTAAACTCTGCTGCTGTAACTGAGCCTGTGCTTGCGCCGCTTCGGTATTTGCTCCTGCGATTTCGTTTTTCTGAGCCGTTTCGTATCCTTGTAATCTATTTTCTCCGGCTGTCTGTGTTATAAGTGCATTTTCTCTGCCTACGCCTCCGAAATCGCCTACGTTCGCATTCTGTTCTAATACAGAGCGTAACTCCTGATTCTTTGCAACTTCGGAAGCTGCACGCAACGGATCGTATGTTTGTGGTATTAACGCTAATTTCTGTCTTAGCGCTTCAACAATTGCATTCTGAGCTACCTGAGTCGTATTGTCGATTGCTTGCTGACTCGAAGAAGTGCCACTTGTAGAAGCCGTTGTACCCGGTATCGTTCCCGAATTTCCATATACAAGCGTCCCTCCTCCTCCTGTGCCGCTCATATATGTTTTGCCTTGACGCGCCATATCCGCTTCCCACGTCGCCCTATCCATAAATGCTTGACCTTTAGCTTGTGTATTTCCAGCGTACATCTCATAAGTAGGAATTAGCCCACCGTAGTTACTTGATGCAGTAGCAGTATATCCACTAGGCGTGTTTTGACCTGCGTAATTTATGCTCTGATTTTCTAACATCTTTCCATAATCAGTGAGATTTCCACTTGCGTTGCGAGTAACTATTCCGTCATTATATTCGGTTTTGTCCTTCTGCTCTTTAAGTGCGTTTACTATATTTCCACCAACGGTAGGAGTTTTTAATTTATCGGTAATTGAGCTTATACCGTTTGCTACGGTCTTAGTAGGAGTGATCTTATTGGTAACATAACTTATTCCTGCTCCAACTTTCTTTACTGCCATGTGTGCCTCCTTTTAATAAAGGGGATTCCGTAGAACCCCCTGCTTAGTTTAATTATACTACTATTATTGGTTATTTAGAAACTTTTTTATTGAGTCGATGCGATTAGCAAAACCAATTCCGTCCAAGTTTTGAAGTTTGCAGTTTACAATACCGATTAATTGGCCCTGAGTGTTAACGACAGCGCTTCCAGAACTCCCATAGTCGATAGTTGCATCAATCTGGAACATATCGATTGGCCCCTTCAAAAGGTTTCTGTACTCGCTTGACACTATGCCATCGTTAACCGAAAAATCATACCCATCTGGACAACCAAAAACTAATGCACGTTGTCCCTTTATAATATCTCTTCCAAGATGTACAAATTTGCGATTCGTTTTATCT
>Ga0062381_10000390_pt1 | contig 11105 bp, 5 predicted proteins | sample DOMMetBare1Fresh_2_FD_59506 | JGI IMG/M metagenome (GOLD analysis project Ga0062381, IMG submission 59506) | Wetland sediment microbial communities from St. Louis River estuary, USA, under dissolved organic matter induced mercury methylation -... | ecosystem: Environmental > Aquatic > Freshwater... | reverse complement strand
CGCGAAGAGATCGAGGCTGCTGTGGTCAAGGCCATCGCGGAGACTGGCGCCAGCTCCATGAAAGACATGGGCAAAGTGATGAAATCCGTGCAGGGCGCCCTGGCCGGCAAGAACGCGGACGGCCGCACGGTGAGCGAAATTGTGAAAGCGAGACTCGCGCTCGGGTAGTTTCAGTTTGCCGTTGCGGTTGAACGCTACGACAAACCGAAACGTCGCCGGTCGCAACAGGGTTATTTGTAAGTGATGGTGATCGTCGGCTGATGCGCCGAATCAAAATTGTTATTGGCTAACTGGCCACCGTTACTGTCTCTAACCACCACTCGCGTTATGTGCTTACTTGTATTCTTGTGTTTCGGTTTAGGCTTGCCGGTGGTATCGCCAAAGCAGTCGGTGCCTTGATTCTTGCCGCAATCGATTTCCAGCGAGCCGCCCTTGATGATGATGTCGTCGTCGGCTGGTGCTACCTGAGGACTATTGATCAGGGCAAAAGCGCCGAGGGCCAGGACCAGAATGGTTGCCATTGCAATTATCAGCAAACGTAATTTACGCATCGTTTTTCTCCTGTATGGGTGGAAGAATCGGCTTAGTAGGAGGGACATTTCTGCTTCTCCTACTGGGAGTTGGCAAGTTGTTCAAGTTGTTTTCGCAGCCGTTGGACATCCGGCCGGCTTAGGTACGACTTGTAGTTGTCGCTACCCCAGCGCGGTTCGAGTTTGGAAAACGTATCACTTGCTCGCCTAGCATACTCGTGCGCGGCGGTTTTGTCGCCTGAGTTTCCACTGGCCTGCGCGGCGATTAACAGTGTTTGCCACAAGGAGGCCGGTAGATCGAGTCGCGCGAAGACTTCTTCGGCCTCCTGCGCGTTGCTCAACGCCGCCCGCGAATCACCCGCGATGAGCGACGCTGCCGCGAGGGCCAACTGCGCGGTCGCCAGTTGCGCCGGATCGTTTAGTTGCCGCGCCAACTCGACAGCTTCTCCCGCGGCCTGCTTTCCTGGGGCCTTTGCGCCGCTGTAAGACTGCGCCAACCCAAATATGACCTTGGCGGTGGCGGCCGCACTTCTAAACTCTGTGCCGGCCGCTTCGACTACTTTCTCGGCCACCGTCCGCGCCTCCGTGAAGTTGTCTTGCATCAACGCCAGCTCGGCATGCGCGAGCTGACTTTCAACTCCGAGCCGCTTTAGTTCACTGCCCGGTTTGTTCGCGATCCCCGTGGCTTGATCCAACAGCGCTTTGGCCTCGCTGAACTGGCCGAGCCTGCCGAGGACCGAACCACGACTCAAGAGGTTATAACCCATGCTGCGTTGGATCCCCTGGGAGCTGTAGATGGCGAAGGCTTGATTCAAGTGATCGAGGGCCTCGGTGAATTTTTCCTCGCGAGTCAATGCCGAGCCCCGCTCTGCGTGCGCGAGCGCAATAAGCGACGGGTCGTTCAGTTGCTGCGCCAATCGCAGTAGCTCTTCCTGGCTCTTGTCTCCGGCAGCGAAGTCTCCTTTTTGCAAATTCACCCGCGCCAGCAGAGCCAGACAGGAAAAGGTTTCCGATCGATATCCGCCCTGCTGATAAAACGCGAGCGCCGGTTCGAGGTATTGCAAGGCTTCGTCAGGCTTGTATTGCTGTTGCCGTAAACTGGCCATGGCCACGCGCGCGCGCGCTTCATTTCGTTTGGCCTTGGATCTTTCTGCCGCTGCCAGGGCCTGTTCCAGATATTTCTCGGCTTCCGCCTGATGCCCACGCACCAAAAAAGAGTTGCCGAGATCCACCAGGCCACGCGTGCTCAGATTTTCCATGCCGCTTTTCTGCGCCAGCTCAACCGCTTGCCGTGCATACTCGGTTGATTGCGTGGCTTCACCGGCATCAAATGCGACGCTGCACAATTGCAGGAGCGTCTTGATGGTCTGCGACTTGTTGTCGTTTGCTTTCGCTAGCGTCAGCGCTTGTTCCAACTCAGCCTTGGCTTCTGTAAGCTTGTTTCGTTTGTTGAAGAGTGTTCCGCGTTGAAAAACTACTTCCGCTCGTCCCTCGAGGTTTCCCAGCGCCTGGTAAATCGACTCTGCCTGTTGGAACGACTGCAGCGCGGTCGGCAGGTCGCCCTGTTGTCCGTAGAGAATCCCCAGATGCAGATAGGCAGTCGCGTATTGTGAGTTTTGCGTGCTGGCGTCTTTGTAACTTTGGATGGCGTCTTTGATGTCGTTGTTGTTCTCGTAGGCCCGGCCCAGGTCGACCAGAACAAACGCTTTCTCGCTGTCTGGGACTTCTTTGACAATCTGCTTGTATAGTTCGATTGCCTGGGCGGAATCCTGCCGGGCGGTGGCCGTAATCGCGTCGAGGTAGAGCGCATCGAGCCGCGACAGGGCAGCTCGATCGGCAGCATTCACTCGGAGCAGTTCATCCTTGGCCTGATCGACGTAGTCCAGCTCTACCAGCGCCTCGGCCAGCCTAGCATGCGCCAGCATGAAGCCGTCGTCCGCCGAGATAGCTCGTTGTAAAGCCTGGCTTGCCTGGTAGTGGGCTCCGTCTCGCAAAGCGCTGGTGCCGATGTCGTACCAACGCTGCGCTTCGGCTGGCGGGGTATGCGCCCGGGGTCGTGCAAGTCTAAGCGCTACCAACCCTCCCACTATCAAAACAAACACGCCAATGAGAATGTAGGAGATCGGGATCCGCGGTCGCTGAAGAATTTGCGACAGGTTATTCAACGTTCGGCTGTGCCCGGTGGACGCTAAAGCTCCGGTACGCCGGATTAGAGTTTGCCCCGAATCTTCCTCGAGGCGGTCCTTAACCTCGTTGAGATCAGCTATCAGTTCTTTTGCCGATTGGTAGCGTTTGACGGGCTTCTTCGCCAGCGCCTTTAGCGTAATGAAGTCGAGTTCGCGCGGTATGAGGTTGTTGAACTTTGAGGGTGGCGGTGGTTCAACGTGCAACACGTTCGCGGCGATTTCAATAAAGCTGTGGCCTGTAAAGGGCGTGCGACCGGCAATAGCTTCGTAAAGCAGTGTGCCGAGCGCAAACAGATCGCTGCGACCGTCAACCGGGGCGCCTGTCGCCTGTTCCGGAGAGAGATAGGCTGGCGTTCCAAGCACAACCCCGCTGCGAGTTTCTGTCGACAAGAGAGTCTGTGCTTCCGGTTCGGAACTGGGGGCCAGGTCCTTATTGAGTTGCTTGGCCAGGCCAAAGTCGAGCACCTTCACCTGGCCATTGTCGTCAATCATTATGTTTGACGGCTTAATGTCGCGGTGAATAACGCCGCGGGCATGCGCTTCCACCAGGGCCGTCGCTACGTCGATCACGATCGCGACAGCGCGCTGCAGGTTGAGTTCGCCCTTCTGCATCAGTTCGCTGAGTTGTCTTCCCCGGGCAAGTTCCATCACCAGGAAGGGGCGGCCCTCCTCTGTTTCACCGTAGTCAAAGAGCGTCGCGATGGCGGGGTGGTTCAACTCCGAAACGGCGCGAGCCTCGCGCAGGAAGCGAGCGCGATAGTCATGCGAATCAGAACCGAGCGAGGGAAACTTGATCGCCACTCGCCGTCCTAAATGAGTGTCTTCGGCGAGATAGACGGTCCCCATGCCACCCTCACCAAGTGGCTCGAGAATTCTGTAATGTGAAACCGTTTGGCCGATCATTGGCGGAATGCTGCAACCAACGGTTGCGCGGTCGCCTCTAGCAAAATGGCGGGAACATCTAAACCCGGAAGCCTTGGGACGCAGACCATTGCAGTACGCGCGCATACTACTTCACTGCAAGAGCCTTTTCAATGATTTCGTAAGATGCGAGCGATTCGTCGGGTAAGAAGGGGTGGCTCATTGGCTTGCTGCGGCGCTTCGAAAACGGTGAAATTGTCCCAGCGGTTAACCAGGCCCTTCCCCACCGAGTCGCTAAATAATCCGGCGCCCTTTGCTGACGCCAGCGCTGGTTGGTTGGTTTGGTAAACCTGCTGGTTATCAATGTAGACGTCCAGAGCGCCGGAACTAAGCGTGACCACCTTCAAGGTCGACCACGCCGCAGGAATGCTCCGGTCATTCACCAGATCAACTCGGTTACCGTTTTGATAGTAGCCGACGTGAAGAACTTTGCTTTGTTGGTCGCTGGCAGAATCGGCGGTATAGGCAAAGAAGAAGTTAGCCGCATTCAATACCCGAAAGCTGACACCGCTATGAATGCCACTGCCCCAATGTCCTCTATACCGGTTTACGCGAATATCAAGATTGCCATCTGGCGAGCCGGTGGGAACCCAGGCAACCGCAGTCGAGTTGCCAAGCAGCACGGCGCGCGCATTTAGAATCCCGAAAGGTTGCGGGTTCCCAGAGCCTTGATTTGTCTCCCAGAGTTGCGGACCAGCGGAGCCACTTTCGGTTGAACCCAAGCCACCGTTTCCGCCGAAAGTGTAAGTTGAGTTTGCACGCGAGAAGGAATCAAAGACCAAGGCGCCGGCCGGCGGTGTTGCTGGGGGCGGCACATTGACGGGTGACGAGGGAGCACCGGCGGCAAAGTTTGGCGCTGAGGGATCAATCACGAACCGCGGCGGCGGGCAGGTTTCGCAGTCGTAAAGTATTCCGGTGCCAGTTCCGCGGCTGAAACCAGTATGCAAGCTCCCGCCGTAGCCCTGTGAGAGATCCGCGATCAGCCGAGGTGAAGATCGGAAATAGTAGCTCAACAAATTTCCACCTAATCCAAAAACCGTCTGCGGAGCGAACGAAGCTTCGGCACTGCCGGGTGAACCCTCCCGCGGATTTGTATCTTCATAACCGCGCACCTGGGCGATACGACCATCAAAATTGCTGTGATCTGAACCGCCAATTAATAATCGGCCGCCGCCGCCACTCGGACCCGGCGTGCGGCGGGGTCCGCGGAATGGCGTTTTCCCAGCCGGAACGCCGTTGTAATAAGTGATGATGTTCTGCCCGTCCCAACCCACGGCGAAATGTGCCCACTCGCCGACGGCCGGTCCCACGTCGCTGCCAAAATAATTATCAAACGTTATGCCGTCGAAAATATTTCCGAGTAGTTCATAACGATTGGCTTCACTCGAATTAAAACTGCCGACACCGAACAGCAGGGCGTGTGCCCCACCATAACCATCAGACAACATATAGGTGGCGCCGGCGCCGGCGCCGGGCATCGCCCAAAACTCCCAAAAGAAATGACCGAGATTTACGCCCTCCGGCCAGAAGTTGCCGTAGTCTACGGTCTTCGGCTGTCCATCAAACTCAAGAACGTACGAGGGATCTGTAAATAGCGTGAAGGTGCCGGTGAAATCAGAGACCCGCGGTCCGGCCAGATTGTCAAGTTGCGCGGCGGCGGGAGTGAAGGAATAAAGCGCCTGCGGAATCGAGGGCGTCACGCTGTAGTTTCCGGTCGCGGTAGCAACGAATGCGTAGCTGCCGTCTGCGGCAGTTGTCGCCGTCGCGTTCTCGGTGCCTGTCAGAGTCAGTGTGATGCCGCGCAGGCCGGCGCCGTCTTGATTCCTTACCCGTCCGCTCAGCAGCCAGCGGTGGAGGCCGAGAAAATCCACCGTTCGATCATTGCGCAGGTCATTGACGTTCTGACCAGTGAAAGTATAAGCGGCCGTTGACGGAGGGGTTACGGTGTAGTTGTAGCCGGCGAAGAGATTGGAAAAGTGGTAGTTACCGATGGCGTCAGTCACCGCGGTCAGCGGTTCAGGACCGCCCAGGTTTACAGTGAAACCCGACAAGCTGTGGTTTTCCTGGTCCGTTAGTCTTCCACTGATGCTAAACGACTCCCTTAAGCCCTGAATAAAAAGGTTGAATTGATTCGAGGTCAGATCCGTATAGGAAAAGCTTGCTGGAATGAACCTGTAGTAGGGTGCAGACGGAGTAAATGTGTAGTTGCCGCCTGCCGGTAGATCAGTTGAGAACCGCCCGTTCTCGTCGGTGGTTATCGTGGTCGCGGGTGAACCGCTGATCGGTATCTGCAGGAAAGCTGCCGGATATTGATCCAATTGCACCCGGCCGCTGATCGTGTAATAGCGCAAGGTTCCCGGACAATCAGCAATTTGATTCGCACTTAAATTATTAAAGTTTTTAGCGACGAAAGTGTAATACGGTGTTGTCGGGACGGTAATTACGTAGTCAACGCCGGGGGGCAAACCGGTAAACAAAAACTCGCCGTTGTTATCGCTAATCGTTGTGGCAGTCTGCGAGCCGCTCAAATTAACCCTTACGCCGTCGGTGTGATTAGCAGCTCCTGTGAGTCTCCCGCTGATGGAATAAGTGCGCCGCGTCCCGCTGAAGTTCAAAACGGAATCGCGGGAAATGGCAGCAACGGCCTGCGCGTTGAAACTGAAGAAGACTGTGGCAGCGGGCGCGACCGTGACACTGTGCCCGGGAGCAACGCTAAAGGAAAATCCTCCGTCGGCGGCGGTGGTCGCGATGGCGGTGGTTGAGTCTGTTCTATCGGTGAGTCTGAGCTCAATGCCCGCAAGCAAACCGTTGTTGTCGTCTCGAACCTGTCCCCTAAGCGTGAAAGGTCTGACGGGCGTCGGCGTTGCCCCGGGATCGTCTGGTGGGCCACCGCCTACATGTCCGATGGCAATCCGCGCGCGATTACTCGCGAGGCTTTGATAAGAAACCCTAACCAATACGTCACCAACATCTCCCAGATCGTCGGCCAACCTAAGAACTATCGCGTTCAACCACTCGTAAGACGGCACGGGCCGAATAGATTCAACAGCCAGGACGTAATGTCGATGCGCCGCATCCTCGGCATCTGCTGAAACTGCGGAAAAGTCTTCACCAGGTTGTAGGTTCAGATTCATCGCGAACACCATCACGCGCGTGCGCTGCGCTGAGTCCCCGAATCGAGAGATGACTGGAAACGGTTCCGGCGTCAGCGTCAGCGAGTCAACGGCAATGGCGCGCGTCGAGCTGGATTGGCTGATGAGAATTGGCGCACCGGTTTGGGCGGCAACCGAAGCGACGCTGGCAGAAAAGAACAACAACCCAAGGGTTATCAGGATCGACCGAACAACGCACAATCGCGCCGCCCGGGCTCGACGAGGCAGTAAATACTTACCGCTTTTTAGGAGAGTGGCAGTAGGCGACTGTAACTTTCTCACAACGAGGTCTCGCTGTAAAAAATGACCTCACCTGAGGCCGGCCAGGAACGCCATTTACAGGTGCCAATACTACGTGAGCCCGGATCTATTTTCAAAGTATTCGACCAGGCTTTTTCGGTCCGCCTTGGCGGCGCCGCACGCTAGGTTTTAGGGAGAAAATGGCACTTTCGCCGCTGGTTGCTAATGCCCCTCCCTTTACGTATAATTCACGACTTGCTCGAAGCGCGGAGTTATCGTCCGGTGGGTTCGCGCCCACTTTTTCTTTTGGGTGAGTGATTTTTCGGAGGCCTCTGGATGGGTTCGAGTTCGGTGGAGGAGCGCGTACGGGCAATTGCTGAACGCACCGCCATCGACCACGGACTGGAACTGGTTCACGCCGAGGTCGCCGGGCCGGACAACAAGCCGATAGTTCGCGTTTTCATTGATAAGCCAAACGGTGTGACTCATCAGGATTGCGCGGAAGTGAGCTTGCACATTGGCACCGTGCTCGACGTCGAGGATTTCATCCACGCTTCCTACACGCTGGAAGTATCGTCACCAGGCATCGAGCGGGGGCTTTACAAGCTCTCGGACTACGAGCGGTTTGCCGGCAGTTTGGCCAAACTGAAGACCCGCAAGGCGATTAACGGGCAACGAAACTTTCGCGGTCGCTTGCTGGGAACCGACGGCGACGACGTGTTGATTGACGATCGAACCAGCGGTCGCGTGACGATTCCTTTCGACGTGATTGGGAAGGCCAACCTGGAGATGGATGTAAACGCGGAGTTCAAGCGGGCACAAGGACTGGGCGAGTAAGGCAAACTGTTAGTTTGCGAGAGCGCAGGTTCTCAACTAAGCGAAAACGGACGGATCGCAAACTCACAGTTTGCGCTACAACTGAATAACAATTGAATAGGCTCAACGACGCACGCAGTAAGGACGTCGAGCCAACCGGAGACAGAAGTTTAATGAGTTCATCTATCGCACAAAACATCGAAGCGCTTTGCCAGGAACAAGGAATTGAGCGCGATCTCGTGATCGACGCCATGAAAGAAGCTGTGCGCGCGGCCGCCAAAAAACAGTTTCGCTCGGGCGAAGATATTCAGGTGGACTGGAACCCCGAAACTGGCATTGAACTCTCCGCCACGAAAGTGGTGGTCGATGAGGTCGCCAATAACGCAACGGAACTGTCGATAGAAGAAGCTCGCGAACTGGCCGGAGAAGAAGTGGAACTCGGTGACGCCCTGCTGCTGCCGCTGCCGATGGAAGAGCTGGGCCGGATTGCGGCACAAACTGCGAAGCAGATATTGTTTCAAAAGGTTCGCGACGCTGTTCGCAGTAACGTCTACGAACAATACATCGACAAGATCGGTGACCTCGTCAATGGTTATGTAAAGCGTTTCGAGCGCGGCAACATCATTGTCGACCTCGGCAACCTCGAAGCCATCCTGCCTCGTTCACAACAATCACGCGGCGAACAGTGGAATCAGGGTGAACGAATTCGGGTCGTAATCAATAGCGTTTCCAAAGAATCCAAGGGCCCGCAGGTTGAAGTCTCGCGGACTTCGCCGGAGTTGTTGCTCCGTTTGTTTGAGATGGAAGTACCGGAAATCTACGACGGCACTGTAGTCATCAAGTCGGCGGTGCGCGAACCTGGCGAGCGCGCCAAGATTGCCGTCACTTCAAATGAGCGCGACGTTGATCCGGTCGGCGCCTGCGTCGGCATGAAGGGATCGCGCGTGCAGGCGATTATTCGCGAGCTGCGCGGCGAAAAGATCGACATCATTGAATGGTCAGACGAGCCTTCAGTTTTTGCGGCCAACGCTCTTTCCCCTGCCAAAGTTAACAAAGTTCGCATTACCGATATCGATAACCGGCAGATGGAAGTGATTGTCAACGAAGACCAGTTGTCGCTCGCCATTGGTAAGCGTGGTCAGAACGTACGGCTGGCTACCAAGCTGGTTGGCTGGAATATCGACATTCGCAGCGAAGAGGAAATCAAGCGCGAAGTGTCAGAACAGATGGGGGCGCTGATTGCTTCAGGTGCGTCGGTGCCGCTGTCAGTAATAGAAGGTTTGACGGCCCAGCAAACAGACACTCTAGCCGAACATGGCATCAATGATATCGACGCGCTCACGCAAACTTCGATTGACGACCTGGTTGAGTTTCTGGATCTGAGTCTTGACGAGGCGGAAAAGATTCTCAACGCCGCCAAGGAAGTGGTTGCCATGCGCGACCGCTCGCTCCAGGGCGAGGCGGAGGCTGGCAGCGAAGGCGATGAAGTTGCTGCTGAGGATGGAACGCTCGCTGCCGGTGAAACCGAATTGTCCGCCGATTCGACCGCCGCCGGTTATGACGCCGCGGTTGATGCCGGCGTGCCTTTTAGCGCTGAGCCGGAAATACTGGCGCAGGGATCCGCTGATCCGGTGGCTCTGACCGAGGTCGAACAGTTTAGCGAAGCAGAACTGATGCTGCAGGAGTCAGGCCGAGACTTGCGTCCGGACACCATCGTGCCGGCGCCTGATATCTCGGCTACTGAAGCTGCCGCGGCCGAGAGTCTTAAAAAGTTCGACGGTTCCGAAGACGAAACCCTAACATTTGCTCCCGCAGTAGAGGAAGATACCGCATCAAGCGTGAGCACAGACGAAGAGAAGCAGGATGCTTCCCCAGATGCGGAAAATTAGTTTCAGCTCAGACGCCGGTGGGTCCGGCTGTTTGTGTTGCTCGCTCTCCCGCCACTCGTACGCGTTGCGCTTCTGAGGCACGCTTCAAGTGGTTAAGAGCGAGAGTTCTTTAAACCACTTGAAGAAGCCAGACGCCGATAAATTGTGAGCGTCTGAAAAGGAGTGCATGACCGTAACCTCTAAGATTCGAATTTACGATCTCGCCAAAGAGCTCAAGCTCGACACCAAGCGCCTGATTGAAGAAGTGCGCCGTGAAGGCGTAGACGTTAGCGTGCCCTCCAATTCCGTTTCCAAGGAGTTGGCGGAGAAAATACGCAACAAGTACTTCCCCAAGAAAGAGACTGCGGTCAAGCGCGGCGTGCGCGTCGTCAAACGTGCCGAACGTGCGGTAGAGGAACCCCCACCAGTTGAAGCTGCGGAGGCTGCGGCCGAGCCGGCACCGGCTGCCGAAGTTGCGGCGCCTGAGCTTTCGCAACCGGAAGCTGCAGTGCCAACACCAGCAACCGATGCCGCGGCCAAGCCAGCGACAACAGCGAAACTGCTCCGGAAACTAAAGCCAGCCATTTCTGCCGAACAGGTGGCAGAGGCGGTAGCAGCTCCAACAAGCGAAACGCCGGCAGCGCCTCAGGAAACAGATGAAGCCGCGGCCGAGTCGCAGGCTTCAGAGCCAATAGCAGCAGCGCCGGGGGGCTCTGCGGCACCTGCGCCACCTTCGCGCCAGGTCAGGGTCCTGCGCCCCACAGTGGCGGCGCTTAACGCCGGCATTCGCCCGGGCGACCGCGCCCCTTCCCCGATGGTGCCGCCTACGGTAACTCCCCGCGATCGCGCAACGCGCGTCCGCGAACGAACCCCGCTTGCAAAAACAGAACGTCTCGGCACGCCCGGCGAAACTGCCACTCCGCAAACAACTTATATCCCGCCGCCTGACGCCGGCCGGCGCCGCTCGCGGCGCACGCCAACTCGTGGCGGACGAAAGGTTGATGGTAAGGCCGGTCGTTTCGATAAGGGCGACTTTATTCCACCTCCCAGGGCCCTCTCGCTTGAGGATCGTATCGCGGGCAGGATGGAATCGCCCGCGGCGCCGGGAGAGATAAAGCCGGTTCGCATCGTTGAGGGTTCAACGGTGAAAGAGTTTGCCGAGAAACTGGGAATCAAACCCAAGGACATCGTGAGCCTGCTCCTGCAGCGCGGCGTCTTTGCAACTATCAATCAACCGCTCAACGACGATGTAGCGATCGAACTCGGCAAGCGCTTCGGTTATGACGTTACCTTCGTTCCCTTCGAGGAGATGGTTGCCGAAGAAGAGTTTGAAGACTTGATTGCCACCGACGCAGACGACGTGGAACTGCCACGCGCTCCCGTGGTGACGGT
>Ga0062381_10000387_pt1 | contig 11142 bp, 11 predicted proteins | sample DOMMetBare1Fresh_2_FD_59506 | JGI IMG/M metagenome (GOLD analysis project Ga0062381, IMG submission 59506) | Wetland sediment microbial communities from St. Louis River estuary, USA, under dissolved organic matter induced mercury methylation -... | ecosystem: Environmental > Aquatic >... | reverse complement strand
GGCAAGACTACCCGAGTTCAATGGGTTTTGCGCGGACGAATAATATGCCGTATCCCGTTGCGCACCACCGGAATCCTGAGCTTTCCAATCATAGGCATTAAACGACACTTCTTTACTTCCGTTGTTCACATACATCACGCTCACGCATGTGATCGGACTGCCATCATAATTTGATAACCCGTTTTGGACTGCGGTGACCGTTACCTCAAGACCGTTTTCCAGTTTGACGGTCTGACCGATTGCCATGTTGCTGTAATCGGTTTTATCCGCACTCGCCGATGAGCTCGATGCTGTATCCGAGCTCTGCGATGACCCCGTCGCACTTGGTCCGTTAACTGCATTCGATAATGATTTGCTCATCGCAGCCGAACATGACCCGATAAACAACAGCAGCAACACAAGAATGACAAGAATCCAGAACCAGGCTTTTTTGAACACCGGCTTCAAATTCGCCCCACAGCGCGGACATCTATCTAAATACTTCGGAATCGACGCCTTGCATTTCTTGCATGTCTTCGTCGGCCCGACAAACTGATCCTGCCCCTGTTGCGTTGTCGATGGGCCGCCCATCTGCGTAGGCGTTGATTGTTCAACCATGTTTTCCCCTTCCCTAGAATCCGATATATTTTCGGCACTTTATTCAGACTAAAGTAAACATGCAGGAAAAACAATAGCTACTAGCTCATATCGGAAAGTTCCTGCCAGAAGAATGAAATGAAGGCGTTTCCATTAAATTATCGGCGTGTCTTCCTTTTATATCGATTTCAAAAATCACGCATACTCTTGCAGACTGCAAGCCCCATATCCATGGGACATGGCCACCGTCCGCTAGCCTAGCCTCGGCCGAATGCCTGCAGCTCTTTGCGCACCCCGTCGATAAGGGCATCCGCCCTGCGCGCGTCCTCCCCCGCTGCATAAAGCGAACTCGTCAACGTGCAGGCACCGCGATACGTAGACACCGACATCTGGAAACAGGGGGCGCGCTTGACGGCCGTTGCCAGATACGCCTGCACCGGCACCAAGCCCCCGAAATCAAGGCGCCCCTGGTCGAGGATGCCGATGTTGGTATAGGACATCTGGGGAACGCCCGTCGTACGGAAGAACAGCTTCTCCATAAGGCCGAGCGGGAGAAGCCGCGCCATTGCATGCAGCAACAGCGGGCCCTTCAGACAGCCGTCAGATTCTTTTTGGGCTTGCAGCTGGCGCGATACGTCTTTCAACGTATCCGCAAATGCATCGTCGGGCTCGATATGCCCACGGTAGAAATAGTTGGATGCCAGATTGCAGATTCCATATGGTTGCCCGTATTCGCCGTATTTCCGCAGATCAACAGGACAGGGCAAAACGATGTCACGGCACCCCGATTCACGCGCTAGGACCCTAGCATAGGCTGCTATCAGAGCATCGTTGACGGTAGCGCCTTCCTCGCGCGCACGCGACTTCACTGCAGCAAGGTGGTCGGGCTCGACCACGGACAGCGAAAAATGCCGCTCGTCCGAAAGACCTTCGAAAAATATCGGCAAGGGATCGTCGGCATGCCATCCCGGATGCGCCGTGAACAAAGCGCGCACCTTGCGAGGAAACGGAAGGGCATGCGTAACCTGTGAAAAGCGACGGTCGAGCGGCACCGCCGAAAGGCGCGCCGCGGTATCGCGACCGGCGGCGATATCGCCGTACAGGCCTGCAAGCAGATACAAGTAGGTCTTGTAGCCGGCACCGTCGCACAACATGTGGTCGACGACGATGCATACGACATCATCGGCCGTACCGGACACCACGAACACCTTCATGCGCGGGCCGTCATCGTAGCCAAGCGACGACATCAATGCAGCCCGCGCCCGGGTTTCATCGCCCGAAAATGCACAGACGACATCTTGGGAGCCGTACCCCTTGCGCTTCCACGAACGCGAGGGAGCGTCGAACGTGCAGGCGATAAGAGGCATGGCCTCAATCGAAGCATCGACGGCAGCACGCAGGACATCGATGTCGATGCGACCGCGAAATCCCAGCCAGCATCGAATCAACGGATCCTGCACACGACGATAAAAATACTGCATGCATTCGAAAGGCTGGGCTTTCAACGAGCAATCGGAATTCGAATCCATCGTCTTCCCTTCAATCATCCGTTTCATCGCCGCCGCACTGCGCCAGGCGCTAGAGCGCGCGCATATACCGCCGACGAATAAGCAACCATGAGACAGTGCACAGCACCGCCGCAAATCCTAGCACATATCCCAAGCTCGCGTACTGGTCGGCAGGCACTCCGTTTTCCAATGCCGAAGCAAAATCCATCAGGCGCTTCTGCGGCAGAGCATCCCGGATCGCATCGATGACGGGCGCATGGCGCACCGCCAATGAGAACCCGCCCGCGAGCAGGCTCGTCAGCATAATCGTGGCACTGCCCAGCATGTTCGCATTGTCGCGCTTGCGGATAAGCGAATGCAGGAACAGGGCGTAAGCCAGACCCAACAAAGTCAACGCCGACACCAAACCCAGGTACTGCAGAAGAGTGAAGCCGATATCGTGACCCAGTGCCTGGAACACCGCCAATAGGGCGATTTCGGGAATCACGTTCGTCAAACAGAACACGCAATGGGCCGCAAGATACCCCGCAAGCGACACTGGTGCAACCGATATACGGGCAAGCTGGCCTTCTTCTTTATCCTGCGAGAAAACGAACAAACCCCCGAATGAGCCCATGAGCAAGAACAACATCATGAACCCGATCATCTGGTATCCCGGGCCGCCCTGAGACTGGCCCAAGTCGACATGGAGCGAAGGATCGGCCACCAGCGCACCGACGGCCATCTTGAAATCGCCGCCATGCAAGGTTTCGATATCGAAGCTCCCGTCCTCACGCGGCATGACATACGCATCGTAGCGCTGCTTCACCAGCAAGGATTCGGCGGGCTTCTGATCCACTACGACAACATCCAGCTCGTCGGAAGAAGCAGGTGCCTGCGCGGCATCCTGCGTCACATAGGCGATATGGGCCATGGGATGCTGCGTTTCATGCATATACAATCCAAGCCCCATAGAGACCAGCGTGGCCATGATAAGAACAGCACTGGCAACCGCTTGGGTGCGTGCCCGTGCGAAGTCGTTTACGAGCACGCTGCGAAACGTTCCGAAAAACGCCATCATAGGTAGTCCTCCGTCCGAAAGAATTTTTTGCAGCCGATCGCAAGGAGCGCAGACAGAACGATCGCACCCGCAAAGACCGGCCAGAACAGTGTCAGGTCGTTGTCGCAGGCAATGGCGAAGAAGGTATCATCCACCCATCTCACTGGCGACAAATATGAAACAGCAGCGATGGCACCGCCCAAAGCATCGGGCGAGAAAAACGTCCCGCCCAGCACGCATAACAGGCTTACCACCAGGCTGAGTACCGTGCTGGCGAATTCCTCGCTGTGCAGAACGCAGCATCCGAAGATGCCCAATGCCGATCCGAACAACTCGACCGGCGCCATGAGGGCGATGAATACCCATGGCGACACGCCGATGGAGATACCCAGAAGCGGCACGCACACCAAGATCAACGCCACGTGCAGCACATAGTCGAACAGGAACGACGCTATGAGCTTCGAAGCCCATATAGCCGATGCCCCCGATGGCGAGTAGATGATGCGCAGGTTGGGCTTCTTGATGTCCCGCTCCATAAAGCAATTGGTCGCCGTCATAGCGCCGCTGAACATACCGTACACCAACAGCGTCACCGCATAGTATTCGTAGGCATCGCTGACATGGGCGTACGCATCGCCGGTCAGCCATCCCAAGATCAAGATGAACGCGATGGGAAATACCGTGTTGTATCCCAAAAGCACCGGATTGCGAAACAGATTGCGCATATCCATTGCAAGGATCGCAGGGAAACCGTTCATATCCATGCCCCTTAATCCCGCAAGTCGTGGCCGGTCAGCTTCAAAAAGACCGTTTCAAGGCTGACGGGCACGCTTGTCATGTTCTTGATAGCGAATCCTTGGGCTACCACGCTTGCCACGATACGATCGAGATTTTCGACACCGGCCTGCGACGTGACATCGATCACTGCATCATCGGCATCGACCGACTGAACGCCCTCGACCAGCAGCAACGCTTCGCATACGGAACGCAACGGCGCCAATCCCTCTGTTTCGCCTTGGCCGTCGATTTCGACAAGGCAATGCCGCTGTCCTGCCAACGATTCTTTCAGGCTCTCCTTCGTGCCCTCGGCGATGATCGAACCGTGATCGAGAATGAGGATGCGCGACGATATCTCCTCGACTTCCTCCATATAGTGGGTCGTGTAGATGACCGTCATCCCGCTGTCCCGCAAGCGCAGAATCGATTCGAGGATATGGTTCCTGCTCTGCGGATCGATGCCCACAGTCGGCTCGTCCATAATGACCAGCTCGGGATGGTGGGCGATGGCGCAGGCAATGTTCAAGCGGCGCTTCATGCCGCCTGAAAACGTCTTCACCTTGTCATGACGGCGATCAGCCAACCCCGCAAAGGACAGGGCCTCTTCCGTTGCCTCGTCGAGCTTCTTGCCGCGCAATCCGTAGAGCGACGCGAAGAACCGCAGGTTCCGTTCCGCGGTGAGCTCTTCATACAAGGCGATATCCTGAGGAACAACGCCCAGGTGGCGCTTATAAGCCGCAGGATCGTCAACGATGGGCTCACCGCGGAAGAGTACCTGGCCCCCATCCGCGTCCAATGCACCTGTCAAGATATTGATAGTCGTACTTTTGCCGGCTCCGTTCGGCCCCAAGATGCACAGCACCTCTCCTCGATCGACATGAAATCCCACGCCTTCGAGAACGCGGCGACCCTTGAATTCCTTCGTCAGGCCGCGCACGTCGAGCAACGTATCCATTCCTTTCATTACATCTCCTCTGGTTTCACTGTAGCTGTATCAACAGAAACAACCATGAGGTTGCGGGCCGGTTGCTTCCAGCATCTTCGCTTTGCAGGAGGGCAAGAATCGGTTGCTTTTTGGAAAAACAGGATCATTTTCGGGGTATTCACGCAATCGAACAGCCTCGATAGCCGCGGGCGAGGTGACGGCGCGCAGCCCCGATCATCCGCAAACAGAGGGCGAAACACCGACTCGACCTCCGTCAGACACCGTCAGCAACGGCGGCGGCGCGTATGCGACCGGCTTGCCAAGGCAGGCCCGATTTGAGGATGCTCGACAAGCAGGAACAAGGTACGCGCACCGAACACTACAGCGATCGCAAGCCAGGTGATCCAACCGGCGCTTCCGATGAATTGGTGCATACCGAGGCGAAGGACGATAAACACCACCCAGGTGACCACGGCGACGATCTTGCTTCGGGTATAGAGCACACCCTCTTCGAAGAAGACCTCGGTGTTCTTTGCCTGGATGAACGCTGCAACGATAGCCAGGCCGACAAGCACGGCGCATTCGATTGCCTGGCTCCCCGACACAGAGGCATTCTCATACGACTCGCATGCTTCATAGAGCGCTAGCAGCGGCATGATGACGAACGAAAATCGTCCGACCGGCTTGGCTACGAATTGCTTGGCGATCATATAGATGGCCAGAATGGCAACCAGCAAGGCGGTTGCCAGATCAAGATGCGGGAGCTGCTCCATGGGTCCTCGTTTCGATGCGGTTTGCTTTCTTATGTTGTACCAACATCGAAACCGGCAGAGAACGTGCCGAAAGTCACCATCTTGGGAATCGCCCGTTTAAAGCATGACCAAAGTAACATGCCGGGCTTTTTCGCTTTCGTTCAGGACGTTTAGGACCAAACAGGCACTTACTCCCTACCGAAAAGCCCGCATAGCTGGGTGCGGCGCTGAAGATGCGTCTTCTCCAAAATCCTGGAAACCGCATTCTTGACCGTGCCTTCAGAAAGAAAGAGCATACGCGCGACTTCTTGATTGCTGTGCCCTTCGGCTACCAGTTCGGCGATTTGCCGTTCGCGGTCGGTCAGGCAATCGAGCTCGGGCGCAGATGGCTTTTCCTTGGCGTTGATCGCCTGGATCAGCTTGGGTGCGATGCTCGGATCGAACACCATACCGCCCCGATACGCTTCTTTGACGCTGCGGATGACCAGGTCTATGTCGCTGTCTTTCAACAGGTAGCCGCTGATACCGCTGGCAATTCCTTTGAAAAGGTATTCGTCTTCGTCGAACGTGGTCAAGATGATCACTTTGGTACCGGGATGACGCTCGCGAATGCGCCGCGCAGCCTGCACTCCATCGAGTTTAGGCATGCGCACGTCCATCAGCACGACATCGACAACATGGCGGTCGAGGTTTTCGACTGCTTCGCGCCCATCCGCAGCCTCGCACACCACCTTGATATCATGATCGAGCGAGAGAATTTTCTTCAAACCCTCCCGTACGATGATCTGGTCATCGGCAATCATCACATTGATCAATGCGACCCCTCCTCAGGCAGCGTGGCTTCAATGGAAAAGCCCTGACCGGCCGCGCTTGAGAAACGGACGTTGCCGCCTGCTCGCTCTACGCGTTCGACGATGCCGTTCAATCCATAGGAAGCCTGAATATCGGCGCATCCAGAACCATTATCCCGTACGCCTAGTTCTACGCGCCCATCGTCATAATCAATCGAAACACCGATGAACGTCGCATTGCCATGCTGCAGGCTGTTGGTTACACCTTCGCGGATCGTTCGATACAAGACCCATTTGATTGCGCCGGAAACACCGTCGATAGCATCGTCGTAATCAAGGGCAATTTTCACAAACCCGAACTCTTCGAACCCGTGAGTCATCCGTGTGATTTCACCGCGCAAATCAATATCCTGATCCAATTTTCTCAAACTATGGACGCTGGTACGCAGGGTCTCGGTGCATTCCTGCAGAAGACCTTCCACCTCATCTATCTGAGCGCGTGCCTCTTCGGGGCGATCCTGCTGGATGGCTTTGAGATAGCGCACGTTCATAAGGGCAGCCATCAGGGTATGCCCGAGCGAATCGTGAAGTTCCTGGGAAATGCGGTTGCGCTCGTCCGCCGCGGCGTACTCGCGTTCTTGGAGCGAGTAATCCATCAGCTTGACATTGAGAGCTTTGAATTCATCGCGATCCTGCTTGTAATAATGAATGACGGCAAAGACGAATAGAAGCAGCGCATAGGTTCCCACCAGAGAGAACGCCGGGTATGGATCCTGCAGGAACACACGGCCCCCCACTATGTAGGAAGAATAGCAGCCCCATCCCATGAAGCCGGCAAAATGGATGCCGGTCAAGGTATTGCGTTTCCAACCAGCCGGTATGTCGAAGATTTCATCGACCACGAAGAAGTAGTAGATTTGTATAGCCGCAACATCCGTAGCGACCAGAACCGTCACGCACAAAGCGATGGCGGCCAACGACACCGATCCCGGATGGTTGCGCAAAGCCGGTACGAGCAGCCGCACGACATCGATGCAGATCAAAAGAATGACAGCACCAAGAGGCACTATGCCAGCCGCTTGTTGGTACACATCCGAGACGGCCCAAACCAGCAAGCAGAGTCTAATCGCGGGGGCGATCCACTTTATCTGGTTGATAACAGCCTGCATGCCCGTTTTCCCATCGATCGATCGAATGCACCGCCTAGAATACCCCATTCGCCCGCATGCAAGCCCGTCGACCTAGTTTTCAACACTAGCGTGGCCGAAACGCAACAGGCATGATGTCCGGCATAGATTGCAGTCCACCGTGTCGAATCCGCGAGCTGTTTTGCCATAGGTATGAGGACGACATTTCGCCTGGTCGGCCGTAAAGCACCCGGGCACTGCAGGATCGGGTTCGATTGCCTGAACCGGACAGGCCGCGATGCACCGCTCGCACCCCGGAAGACAGAGGTCGTCGCACAACGGATCGGAAGCAAGCAGAGCATCGGTCAGCACGACCCCGATAGTCAAAAGGTTCCCGTACCGCGGGTTGATGAGAAGCGTGCTCTTGCCCAGGCTTCCCAAGCCGCAAAGCACGCCCGCATGCTTCATCGATATAATGCCCTTGGCCGTCAGGGCAGGCGCATCCCAGTATTCGTTGGGCCCATCGCACGGGAGCGGAACGCATTCCATAGAAAAGGATTCCTCAAGCGCTTTCGCACCGGCCAACGCCACAGCATCGACCGTATGGCATATCTGCTCATTGAAATGCCCGTACACCAGACGAGGGGCGACACGGGTCAAACCGCGCGGCAGGGCGATGCCGAATGCAATAACAGACTTGCACGAAGCAAAAACGTCCACCGGAGAAAACCCTTGCGGGGCTTCGGCGAAGCGCTCGATGGAAGCGATACCGCATACATCCGCCCCCAGCGAAAGAAATGTCTGCCGTATTTCCTCTTCCATGTATACTTCCTTTCGTTGTGGCGACGCGGTCCTGCTGCGCCTATTCGGCAATAATCATCGAAGGAGAATCCCGAGTGATGATGCACGTCGTGTCGATATGCGCATCTAGATGTCGCCCGACCGCAGCGGCAAGCTCGTCGATAGCGGCCTTCAGATCGTCGATGCGCTGCGGATCGACACACTCGACAACCAGAAACCCGTTGCGGGAACCATCGGAAAGCGCCGTGCGTTCGCCGTCGCGCCAATTCCAGCAACGGCAGATAGCACCCGCATCGTCCCGATAGCAGAGTTCGCCGGGCAACGTCGGGTCATCTTCATCTTCGCCCAACGGACGGAACGCATCGCCGCCTTCGGTGATGCCCAACCGCACATCGCCCTTAAACGAATCGATGTCTTCCCCGCCTACAGGTAGCGCGTATTCGAGGGAAACGGCATTGTAGATATCGACCGACGGCGTGATGCTGCCTACAGGATTTCCTTTGAGCATGCGTTTGAGCAGGTTTTCTATCGAGCAGCGTGCGCCTTTCTTGGTTTTGAACAACCGGTACGCCTCGCGCCACACAGCCACAACCTGATTTTGGGAAACCTGGTCGCTCGTCAGATGCGCGTCGGCTGCCTCGTTGGCCGATGCCAGCATGGCGCGCACCGCACGGACATCTTCGGCAGACACCTCATCCGCATACTTCATACCACGTGCGATGACGATGCCGATGGCAGCATCGGGAAACAGATTCCAAAACGAATCTTCGGCGATGAACTTTTGCATCTGCAACCTCTTTCTTGCGCAAGATCGAGCATACACGCCCGGACCGATCAATCCCCATGCACACCCGCACAAAGCAGATTCTACCGAGCAGCCTTGCCCGTGATGCATTCGGGATCGATGCGGAATACCGCCGAACGCCGGCACGCGCTCGATTCATGTTCGCAATCGGATTCGGGCTGATGGAAAGCATATTTGTCGCACAGGGCCTTAAGCCCGAAATATCGTTCCCGATCCGAATCGACCTGATGCGCAGATCCAAGCACGATTACGCTTCGATACAAGGCCGTATAGGCGGCTTCATCGGTTTCATCCGCATCGACAACTGTAAAGCATACGTGAGAATCTGCCTGCAAAGATTCCAGCCTATGCCCTGCAAGAGCCGTATGAATCCAGATAGAGCCTTCGGCCCACGCAAAAGATACCGGCGTAGCGTAAGGATAGCCGTGCACGCTGGTCATGGAAAGCACGCCATGCAGATTCTTCGGATCAGCCAATATCGCTTCGGCAGCCTCGCCGGAAAGTTCTTGGTTTGCACGACGCATCTTCGGAAACATTGCAGCCCCACTTCCTTTTGCTTGCTCATGAAAAGAAATCATAGCACGGAACCGCCAAAGGTCGGAAAAGCTGCGCAGCAGCGATCATTTCGGAACGATGACCTTGCGTCCCCCATGCTCGATGACATCGGCATCTATGCCATACACTTCGCGAATAGTGAGGGAGTTCACCGTTTCGGGGCCACCATGGGCATAGACCCTGCCTTCTTTCAGGAAGACGAAGGTGTCGCAATAACGCACGGAAAGGTTCAGATCATGCATGACGGCCACCGCGGCGATGCCGTCGGAATCCACCACCCGTCGAACGTTGCCCATGACCTCCAGCTGGTTGGCAGGGTCGAGGTTGTTCGTCGGCTCATCCAGCAACAGCACGTCGGTCTTTTGCGCCAAGGCACGAGCAAGCACCACTTTCTGGTATTCGCCGCCGGACAGTTCGTCGACATACCGCAAAGCGAGCCCGTCCAAATCCAGCCGTTCGAGCACATCCTGCACAATGTCCAGACCAACATCGGTAGGAGCCATGCCTATATAGGGCTTGCGCCCTAGAAGAACCGAATCGAACACCGTCAAGCGCCCCGCATGGCTGTGCTGGGCGACCAAGGCGATTTCCCGAGCAAGCTCGTTACGTGCAAGATCGCGCACGTTGCGCCTCTGCCCTTCCGCTTCGCCGCCAACCAGCACCGTTCCGCTGTCGGGCTTGAGGATACTATTGAGGCAATACAAAAACGTCGACTTTCCCACTCCGTTGTTGCCCAAAATCGCCATGAATTCGCCGCCGCGCACGCACGCGCCAACATCTTGCAGCACCGTGCGGGCGCCCTTGTACGAAAAATCGATACCGCGTGCCTCGATCATCAGCGAGACACCCCCTTGAACAGCAGGTACAGGAACATCGGAGCGCCCAAGAACGACGTGATAGCACCTATAGGCAAAATGACCGGAGCGATAGCCATACGGGCGAACAGATCGCCAGCCAAAAGCAAGAGGGCTCCCATCAGGGCAGATGTGGGAAGAAGATACCGATAGTCGCTGCCCACGAATCGCCGCATGATGTGCGGGGCGATAAGGCCTATGAAACTGACGATGCCGACAAAGGCCACAACCGTCGATGCTGCCAACGACCCCATAACCATGCTGGCAAGCCTAACGCGATTCGCGTTGACCCCCAGCGCCATCGCCGACATCTCACCGCTTTCCATGGCATTGTAGTTCCAGCGATTGAGCATGAAGAACACCAGCGTGACCGCAGAAACGATGGCGATAATGGCCACTTCCCCATACGAGGTGCGCCCTAAATCGCCGAATGTCCAGAACACCACAGCCGCTACCTGCACATCGCTTGCAAAATACTGGATGAGCGTGGTCGCTCCCGAAAAAAGCGCTGAAAGGGCCACGCCGCACAGAATCATAGACTCGGGTGTAATCTGTTTGAATCGCGAGAGGCCGAGCACCACCAACGTCGAAAGCATCGAGCCGGCAAATGCCATGATGCCGACCAGATACGG
>Ga0062381_10000384_pt1 | contig 11174 bp, 16 predicted proteins | sample DOMMetBare1Fresh_2_FD_59506 | JGI IMG/M metagenome (GOLD analysis project Ga0062381, IMG submission 59506) | Wetland sediment microbial communities from St. Louis River estuary, USA, under dissolved organic matter induced mercury methylation -... | ecosystem: Environmental > Aquatic >... | reverse complement strand
GGATCAACAATCAGTCATTCAATTTTGCCAATCGATTCACCTCATCGGAATTGGTAATTTGTTCAACGGTAAACTCTATTCTTTTAACCAAAGGGTGCAAACGATAGGTGCACGCATTAATTAGACAACCGGAACAGTGATGTGGTTTACACGGATCGGAATGGATAGCCAATTGTACGCGATCTGAAAACTCCAACCCAAACGCATCGACTAATTCGTCACATGAAGTGTGACTCTCCCTTATATTATAATACCAGGGTAACGTCAGGTCACAATTAATATGATAGGCTCCACCAAATTTGGCCACTTTAAGGTTATGTACATCTATCCAATTCTCCTTTCTGTTCTTTGACAACAATTCAGAAATGACAGTCAGCATTTGCGCATCAGCTGCATCAAGCAGATTGGCTATCGTTTCACGCAAAACCTTTACACCTGTGACCAGAATAACCCCTCCAAATAACAACGCCAAAGCACCATCAATCCAAAGCAACTTTGTTATGCTCAGGATAATCAGACCAATGACTAATCCTATCGATGAAATAGTATCCGATTGCAAATGTTTTCCTCCGGCCACCAGTGCTATAGAATCATGTTTTCGCCCCACACGGATACTATACCATCCCAGAAGGTAGTTAATCACCCCCGCAGCTGCCACGATAATAATACCAATATCCAGTTTTTTTGGCATCTCAGGACTGACCAAGCGACCAACTCCTTCATATATGATAATCGCCCCGGCCAAAGCAATAAGAAATCCCTCTAAAGAGGCTGAAAGCGTTTCTGCTTTTCCGTGCCCAAAAGGATGCTCTTTATCTCTTGGCTTACTGGCATAATTAAGGCTGTACAGACTGATTAACTCTGCCACAACATTCACAATACTCTCCATAGCATCGGTGAAAACCCCCACAGAATTCGTCATAAAGTAGGCGACAAATTTTGCAATCAACAGAAATGAGGAGACCACCACTATCTGACGTTGGACTCTGACTTTATATCTATCTACATTCATAATTTATAACGCAATGAAAATCTATGCAAATTTACAAATTTACCATCAGGGAGCAGACAACTTTCTGCATCAATTTGCCGACTTTATTCAGATCAAAAATTCTTATTCCTGAAATAAAGAAGAAATACAATACTAAAAAATAAATTATCTTTGCCATAACTCTATTCACACAACACAATCATGTATCCATTAAAATTCAATCCAATCCTGAAGTCTACCATCTGGGGTGGGCGTGAAATCTGTAAATTCAAAAACATTGAGCCCAAACAAGATGAAATCGGCGAAAGTTGGGAAATATCTCATGTAAAAAGCGATATCTCAATAATCAGCAATGGATTATTAAAAGGCCAAACGCTGGAAGAATTGATTAACCAGAATGCACCAGCCCTACTTGGTGAAAAGGTAGCAGAACGCTTTGGGTCAAAATTCCCTCTATTGATTAAATTCATTGATGCCTGTGACGATCTGTCTATACAAGTTCACCCAAATGACAAATTAGCTCAAAACAGGCATAATTCATTCGGGAAAACAGAAATGTGGTATGTTATCTCTGCCAAAGAAGGCGCTAAACTCTATTCCGGATTCAGGAAATCAATTACACAGGATGAATACGTAAGATCTGTAAAAGAAAATACATTCCTGGAAAACCTTCATCAACACACCGTACAACCGGGCGACGTTTTCTTTCTCCCGGCGGGACGTGTACATGCCATCGGAGCCGGTACATTTATCGCTGAAATCCAGCAGACATCTGACATCACCTACCGTATCTATGACTATAACAGGAAAGACGCACAAGGTAACGGACGAGAACTTCACACCGATTTGGCTAAGGATGCCATCGACTATAATCTTTATCCTGATTACAAAACTTCGTACGAGAAGAAATCTGATTTTCCTGTGGCTTTGGCATCATGCCCGTATTTCGAAACCAACTTATTGGAACTTAACAACCCCATCCAACGAGATAATCTGAGCAAGGATTCTTTCATCATCTACATCTGCATGGATGGCCAAGCCGAAATCAAAGACATCAATGGTCAATCGGTTACTGTCAACAAAGGTGAAACGACGCTAATCCCGGCATCAATAGCCAATGTGACGATTACTCCAGAGGGAAATGCGCAAATCCTCGAGACTTACATCCCCTGAGTTTTGCGGTTAAGTAAAACAGGAAACTCCTGAGTTTATTGAATGTTAGGGTCAATCACCAAATCCCACGTATAATAAGGTCCGAATCTGATTGTTTATCAAAGACATGCACCATTCGGAGCTACAAACCGTTAATATAAAGTCCACTTCAGGTAATCCATTCATAAAAACAGACTACCCGAAGTGGACTCTATATTTAATATGTGGAAAACCCACAGACTCAATAACAAGGCAAAGAGGTCTTATGTTAGAAAATATCTCCTCTTAAACCAAAACGCAACATTGACCAGTGCAATCATCACCGGAACCTCAACGAGCGGACCTATCACCGCAGCAAAAGCTTCTCCCGAATTGATCCCGAAGATGGCAATAGCAACAGCAATAGCCAGTTCGAAATTATTACTGGCAGCAGTAAACGATAGAGTTGTTGCTTGTTCATAGGTAGCCCCTGCTCTTTTGCTCATAAAGAATGACAGCACAAACATCACTGCAAAATAGATTGTCAGTGGAATAGCGATACGAACCACATCCATCGGAATTTTTACGATATACTCTCCTTTGAGCGAAAACATCACCACGATGGTAAAGAGTAGTGCAATCAATGTCAGCGGACTGATTTTCGGCACAAACTTCGTCTCGTACCATTCTTTATCTTTTACCCGAATCAGGATAAACCGCGTCAGAAAACCCGAAATAAAAGGAATGCCCAGATAGATAAATACACTTTCAGCAATCTGCCCGATGGTAATCTGCGCCACACTGTCATTTACAGGAAGCCCAAACCAACCGGGTAGAACTGCAATAAACACGTAAGCATACACCGAAAAAAGCAACACCTGAAAAATAGAATTAAATGCCACTAATCCGGCAGCGTATTCGCGGTCACCTTTGGCCAGATCATTCCACACAATCACCATCGCTATACAACGAGCCAACCCGATCAGGATCACACCATACATGTAGTCGATATTGAATTGCAGGAAAATGATCGCCAGAAAGAACATCAACACAGGCCCGATCACCCAGTTTTGCACCAGAGACAATCCGAGTATTTTGGTATTCTTAAACACATCGCCCAGCTCTTCGTATTTCACCTTGGCTAATGGGGGATACATCATCACAATCAAACCGATGGCAATGGGGATATTGGTCGTACCGCTTGAAAACTGATTCCAGAACTCAGCTACCGATGGGCTCATCCATCCCAGGCCAACCCCAACAGCCATAGCCAGGAAAATCCAAAGCGTGAGGTAGCGGTCGAGAAACTTTAATCGTTTTTCCATATGAATTTTATTATTATTTTTCGGCATACACCGTGATACTGTAAATTCCGGCACCGGATTGTTTAAACTCAGCAAGTTCTTGTTCGTTCATATATTCAAGAAATACAGAATCCGGCATCTCAATTACCTTTTCTTTCTGAACCTGAATCTGTGACAGACCGGCATTTTCCATAATCTGCAGATAACTTTCGACCGGAATAGCACCCGACACACAACCGGCATACATTTCGGCAGCTTGTTGAAGCTTCTCGGGAAGCTCTCCGCGCAACACTACATCCGAAACAGAAAGGTGCCCGCCGGGTTTTAATACCCGATAAATCTCAGCAAAAGCTTTCTCTTTGTCCGGAACCAGATTCAGGACGCAATTACTGACAATCACATCGGCAATATCGTTGGGTAAAGGTAACTCTTCAATATCTCCCAAATGAAATTCGACATTCGTATACCCCAGTTTCATTGTATTACGACGAGCCTTTTCGATCATCGCCTCGGTCATATCAATTCCGACTACACGGCCTGAGTCACCGGTCAATGCCCGCGCTACAAAGCAGTCATTACCTGCGCCGGAACCGAGATCGACTACGGTATCGCCCTCTTTTATCTGAGCAAACTCAGTGGGCAGGCCACATCCCAATCCTAAATCGGCATCGGGATTATATCCGTTCAAATTATCGTAATTGTCGCTAAAGGTTGAATAGTCTGCATCTGTCGAACAACAACTTGAGCTACAACATGAAGCTGCACCCGATTTGTCGCTTTGCTTTGCGATCAGGCTATATTTATCCTTAACGATCTTTTTCAGATCAGCGGGTTTCATAGTTGTGGTTTTATCTGTTCAATATAAAGCTTGTAGAATCCCTGTTTGATTTCATCACGCACACGACGGAATTCGCTCCAGATGAATTCTTCCGGACCTTCCACGTGTGAAGGGTCATCGTAGCCCATGTGCAAGCGGTGTTTAACCTTACCGATAAATGCCGGACAAACCTCATTTGCTCCGCCACAAACGGTGATCACGTAATCCCACTCCTCACCCAGGTATTTATCGACCTGATCAGAGGTGTTTTTACTGATGTCAATGCCCGCTTCATTCATGATGATGACGGCTTTCTCGTTCAACTTACCGGCGGCTTTGGTACCGGCGGAACATACGGTAATATTTTTATCGAAGGATTGTAACCAACCGTGAGCCATTTGGCTGCGGCAACTGTTGCCGGTGCAAAGAATTAAGACTTTCATAATGTTTTGTTTTTTAATCGATTTGCTTATTCACTTTTTTCTTTTACTCATCTGATTTACATTCGACATCCAGATTTCTTATTGGGCCAAAGAAACCTTCAAACAACTCAAGAGAACGATGTATTGAAGATCCACACAAGCAATAATTGATCTTCAGTCCATCAATTTCGCCATGAATCAGGCCGGAATCACGCAATTCCTTTAGATGTTGTGACACTGTACTCCTGCTCAATGGTAGATAATCCGAGATATCACCCGAAATACAGGTTTTGCTTTCAGCCAGAAACCGGAGGATCGCTAAGCGTGCAGGATGAGATAACACCTTAGCCAAAGCAGCCAGTTCCTGCAACTCATTATCGAACACTTCTTGCTTTTTCATATCGACTATGTTTTATGTCGCAAACATACGACATAATTGATTCACAAAAGAATGAATCATATTAAAATGCTGTTACATTTACATTGGAAACAATCAGAAGATCAAATTAAACAAATACCCGACAATCATAATACCAACAGATACAATTGCGGCAAATGTCAGAATCAGAGGTAATTTCAAAACCTTTTTAAGAATAATCATTTCGGGCAAAGAGAGGGCAATCACAGACATCATAAAGGCAAGCGCCGTACCCAACGATGCTCCTTTTTCTAATAAAACGGAGACAATGGGGATAATCCCCGCTGCATTCGAATAGAGCGGAACTCCGATCAATACAGAGAGCGGCACACTATACCAGGTTCCTTTCCCCATCAGTGAGGCCATAAAGTCTTCGGGCACATAACCGTGTGCCCCTGCCCCAACGGCAATCCCAAGCAACACGTATATCCAAACCTTTCCGACAATCTCACGCACGGCTGTATATCCAAACTGCAACCGGTCGACAAAACGAATCTGTTCTTCGCCATCACCCGATTCACCGAACTGAGCCTCGTACACCCACTCTTCCACCCACTTCTCCAGCTTTAGCTTGCCGATAATATATCCGGCCAGTATAGCAATGATTAATCCGGTGACGACATAGATCAGGGCCGTTTTCCAGCCAAATAGTCCGAATAATAGAATCACCGCCACTTCATTAATCATCGGAGCTGCAATGAGGAACGAGAAGGTTATACCCAACGGTACGCCGGACTCCACAAAACCCAGAAACAAGGGAATAGCGGAGCAGGAACAAAACGGAGTAACAATACCGAGCAACGCAGCCATCACATTCCCGGTAAAGGTATTCTTACCGGCCAACAGTTTGCGGGTGCGCTCTGGTGAAAAGTAGGAACGGACGATACCTACCACGAAAACAATCAGCGCAAGCAGTAGCAAAACTTTCGGTACTTCGAAGATAAAGAAACGAACGGCTTCAGTGAAATGACTGCCGGATTCCATCCGGATTATATCGTCAATCAGCCAATTGACCATGGGTTGGAGGTAGTGGTAAACTATTCCCCACAAGGGTAAAAGAAGGAGTGGCAACCACACCTTCCTGGTTAAATCTGTAGCAATCATCTATCTACGAATGTTATATGTACAAAAAGAAAATCTGATTTTATTTATGAAGAGTTATTCAGTCGCCTGCCGCAGGCTTTACTTCTTGGCGCAAAAAGTATGCAAAAACAGAGCCTGAAAGAATTCGGCTGGGCGACCATACATCATTATCCGGTATCAGACCACTAGAAGATAGCCTAGTTGCTCAAACAGCTTTCAGGGGTAAAAGCTCAGATCAGGACCCTGAATATATAATATCCCCCAACGACCATAAACAGCACGGCAATCAGACGACGAAACCAATACTCAAACAGTTTCACCTTATTATATACGTTCCCAAGGCCTGACATGGCATAAGCCAGTATCCAGGCAAACACAATCACCGGGATGCCTGTGGCAATGGCAAACACGACTGGCAGATAAAGCCCCGAACTGCTGGCAACAGTCATCGGAATCAACATTCCGAAATAGAGTACCCCGCTATACGGGCAAAAGGCCAATGCAAACACCATCCCCAGCAGCATCGCATCGAAGTACCCCCAACGTGTTTTCTTCTCCATGCGTGCATTCAGTCGATCGAACCCGGGGAAGCTGATTTTAAGAATATCGAGCATGAATAAACCGATCACGATCAACAGTGGCCCGAGTATGCGTTCACCATATTGCTGCAAAAAGCCTGAGAACTTAAACTGATCTGCACCCAAAAAGATAATCAGAGCGATACCGGAGTAGCTGATCGCACGCCCCAGAGTATATAGCAGTCCGTTGACAAATACACGGTTCCGGTTTTCCAGATCTTTACTAATGAACCCCACCGCTGTGATATTGGTCGCTAACGGGCAAGGGCTTATTGCCGTCATCAACCCCAACACCAGAGCCGAAAGCCACGGCATGGAGCTATTTTCTAAAATCGAATTGAAGAAATCCATATTACTTCAGAAAAATCATTTCATCAACTCTTCCATCTTCTCCTTCATCACCGATTTAAACTTATCGGGATTGGAGCAGGCATAGAGGAAACCCTCGTTGGTGATGTTGATCTTTTTATCGCCTTTTACCAAAAGCAGGGTCTGACCCGAGACATCCAGCTTTTTGGCCAATGCTTCACTGGAATTTTCATCCAGATTAAGCGACTGAAATGTAACCAACCCTTTTTTTACTAATTGCGGATAGAGCGTTTGCAGGTTTTTCTTTGCCTCCGCCTCTACCGTCTTACAGGTTACACAGCGTGAGGTGAAATGAAAATAATAGGCTTCAATCTTCTTTGCCGGAGCTGCTTTTACCTTCTTCACGGTCTGCGCCTGCAAGCCAACCGTTGAAATCAGGAGAATAAGCGCCATCCATTTGATCGTTTTCATAGCATGGGATTATTTGGTTAATAAACTTTTGATCTCATCAGCCGATGGTACGCGACCCTTTACCATTACCACGCCGTCAATTACCAGTGCGGGCGTAGTCATCACGCCGTACTTCATAATCTCCATAATGTTTTCCACCTTCGTGATCGTTGCATCAATGCGATTGGCTACCACCACTTCTCGGGTCACTTTTTCCAGCGTCTTACACTTAGCACAACCGGAACCCAGAATCTTAATCTCCATCATCGTTACTATTTATATGTTTCGGAAATCCCCGAAATACCGGGGTAAATTTTTTTAGCGTTCAAAGAAACCGCCCAGTAATGCTTTTGCCTCTGCCCAGTTCTCCCTGTTGATGCAATACTTTATATAAGGCGGATTAATCTCTCCCTGTATCAGCCCTGCTTTTTTTAACTCCTTGAGATGTTCGGATAATGTAGAGCGAGCAATAGGCAGTTCTTCGGCCATATCTCCGCTATAGCAGCATTTATCGGCATTCTTAATCAGAAAATCGAGAATAAATACCCGCACCGGATTGCTTAATGCCTTGGCATATTGAGCTACCTTAGCCTGATTATCTGTATAATAACTCTTTTTCATCACTTGCAAATATAAATCATTTCGCATAAATACGAAACAAAGATACGCTATTTTTCTACGATAACTTTCTAATAAGCTCAGTTTTAACCTTTCACCTCAACATATCCGTTTTAGAAAAAAAAAAAACGAAAACACCTTTCGGCTACGGATACATGCAGTACTCTGCTTACTTGCTATTATAGTACATCTACTACAGTCAGGGAGAATACCCTTTCATCACTTCCTGTAAAAAAACGTTATTCATCAATCTTACTAAATGAACCATGGAAATATCTGATGATTTTACAAAGCAAGTCCGTGCTCATTTTGAAATCTTTGTAGTTCTTTTTGTGTGTTTGCCAGATTCTCTTGCTCTGTTGCCATAATGCTTTGATTGTCATTAAGACTTCACTATTCTTGCACAGCCGTACGACCTATTACTAGTTTATTATAATGCTCTGTTACTAGTTTTTCGTGTTGCGCTGTTACTAGTTTATTATGCAAATATCGACTATTGATCCCCATAAATCAACTATTTACGAACAGAGATATCACTCTAATGGAGAGGAAATCACAGACAACTAATATAGAAATAATAATCATTTGTAATCTAATAACACTAGTGTCCCATTAAAATTTGGACGTAATTAAAACTCATATAAACTTGGCTCATTAAGCCTAAAACGAACTTTGTCATTTTGAAATTAGTTCTGTCAAATAGTTCTCAAAAATGAGTTATATCTGTCAATGATATACTAAGAATCTACAAAACCTCATATATAGTTCTGTCAAGTAGCATGTCTTTTGGACGATTGCCACCAAACAGTATTTGCAAATCTTATTATGAATGGCAAATTGAAATCCGCTTAATTGAAAAACACTTATAACTCACTAAGTTTCAAATATGTCAAAAAGCTTTTTTAGATTTTGATGGGACAGCAATGAACTTTTTTGATTCTGTGGTTTTGCGATTATTCTTTTGATAGTTTTTTTAATCGGGTTTGATATGCTTGCCAATAATTTCTTTTCATACTATCTTTGAGGAAAGACGCATTTATTAATTTTTCAACTTCTTCTGATTTAGAGAACATCAGCTTCATGATTCCATTGAATATGGGGTCACTTATTCCGGCACTTTCGGCGAGTATTGCAAATTGCTGACCGACTTTTCCTTGTGCTTTGTTTTTGGGTAATAGTCCATCCTCCAGAGCAAAATCTTTGTCTTCGATATGAATGCGACTGTTTAGCAGGTCGTAGGCGGGACTTAATCTGTAGTCGCCCATCGGGGTTTCCAGTATCGAGAAGTTTTTAAAGTGTGCATCTCCATTGGAGAAGAGGTAGTTGAAGATCAGTAGTTTCAATAGTTTTAGTGCTTCTAATTTGTAGGTCGGCAAATACTTCTGCATCAACTGAAATAGCTCTGAATAATTTCCCAAATACTTGTAATGTTCGCCATGGGTTTGTGGCGTCCTACCAGCCAGTGACGCAAAATCATCCTGTGCCAGTTTTGAACCATCGTCTTTTACATCAAAGCGTTTGGTGATGTAGGCCGGAGTGCCATCTTTAAAGAATATCAATGCATTTTCGGCTGTTTCAATGCCATAGACCTGACGGGCTATTTGCATCGTGAGGTTTTCGTTGGCAGGCATTTGATCCGGGTTTTTACCTGCTCCCGGAATTGGCTTCAGAATATAGGTGCCGCGTTCGCCTTCTTCGATTAATCTCAGTTTATTTTTATCAAGAAGTACAGAGAATTTTTCCTGCACCCCGGAGATAGACATGCGTTTTCTGTTTTGGTCGAAGAGCTCATCCATTTCTGCACTAGAAGCCGGTGAGTCGTAGGGCAACACGTGATGGACCGCTTTGCCCTGAAAAACCCGTTTCAGGCATGTTCTGCTATAGGTGTTAAAGCCTTCAGCTAAAGTGCCGGGGCAATGTGTTATTGATAGTTGAATGTTATTTGCTGACTTTTTTCTCATTGTTCTGTCGTATTGTTGTCAATGATTTTCTCCAGTGTTACAGCACCTATGCTGTCTGTATTTGCTGTAGTTATCAGTAATCCAAAATAATCATCGGTATCAATTCTGTTTAATTTGCATGCTACCTGTTTGTTTGTGCCTTCCGGTAGCATGTTGAAAAAAAAAGGAAATAAAAAGGGCGCATGAAAAGGTTGTTCGCTTTTGGGCAACGTGAGGCTAATTGCCGGTTTGCTGCTGTCGCTTAACCATGCTTCATTGTAGCTGAATGTGAAGTACCCGTTGTCATACTGGGTTAATACACCTGCTTCCTGGCTTTTGAATAATACTTTTGCTTGTCTCATTTATTGCCGGATAGATTTTTGACGGTGAGTGTAAGTTCTAATCCCAGTACGTCGGCAATCTTTTGCAGTGTCAGTAGCGTTGGGTTTCCTTTTCCACTCTCGAACTGTTTAAGGGTACGTAATCCGACACCCGATAATTCAGCAACCGTTTCCTGTGTAACCTGTAAGGCTTCCCGGCGGTCTTTTATTGTTTTTATCAACTCTTTATCATGCATTATACGGCTCTTTTTTATGCAAAAATACAACAAGATTCATTACACGCAATAAAAAGGGCGATATATTGCACATTTTGATGGTTTTGTTGGAAGGGTTGCTTTATATGAGAAGAAAAGTGCGGTATATTGCATGTTTTGAGGGGGATTGCTGTTGCAGCGAATGAGGAATGAACTAGCGCGGTGTAGCAAAACAAGCAGACACGCATGCATGAGCACCTCTAGCGGAGCGCAGAGCTTTGTGTAACTGAGTTAGCAGTCATGGGCAAACGGAAAAACACGCATTCTGTAGATTATCGACTATACTCGGTATAGTCAAATAAGTTTGGCTCTGCACTCGTTTGCACGAGGTTTGGTCCCATCTGTATAGGTTTCAATTTTGTTGGACGTTTATGTAAAAAAATCGCATTTCTTTTACATGATGTATTTCTCATGTTAGCAAAACGCCTTTTTATTAACATGAGAGGCTTTCTTATTCGTTTTGTCCGTTACTAAAAGGGAGTATCTCTACAGCATTATACAGGTAGTTAAACAATTCC